>Ga0256914_1000834_pt1 | contig 29733 bp, 27 predicted proteins | sample HulkmetaG_FD_191571 | JGI IMG/M metagenome (GOLD analysis project Ga0256914, IMG submission 191571) | Hydrothermal chimney microbial communities from Main Endeavour vent field at the Juan de Fuca Ridge, Pacific Ocean - Hulk | ecosystem: Environmental > Aquatic > Marine > Hydrothermal vents ... | reverse complement strand
CGACCTCGCGGGTCAGCCACCTGGCCAGCTCAAGCTGAACCATGGTCGGCACCAGCCAGTCGGATTGCTCGGGCAGATGTGCCTCCACCTTCTCGCCGGTGGGGGAGCCGATCAGCCATTCGATGAAGGCCGAAGTGTCGATGAGCACCATCAGACGCGATCTCCATGATCGCGGTAATTCTCCGGATCAGCCCCCTTGGCCAGCCCCTTGAGCTGTTCCCTCTCTGGAACGGGCACCAGCAGCACACCGGTTCCCTTGGGGATGAACGCAAACGTCTGCCCCGCCTCCCAGCGCTGAGCCCTGCGAATGGCCTTGGGGATGGAAATCTGGAACTTCGAAGAAAGCTTGGCGGTTTCGGTCATTTTCTTACCCTTTGTCTATCGTTATTAATGACGTAAGACAAAAATCTTGAGATTGCAAGGGGGCAAGGCCGGCTGTTCCGCCACCCACCCCAGACCGAGGAATGAGGAGGGGGGGCGAGAATTAGGTATATATGGCAATTGGCCTTTTGAGCTGTAAGAAATTCACGATCCTTCTGAATATGTCATGGAGGGGCTCGTGAATGCTCAGAGAAGATTTGGAGACTTTGTGGGGTAGTAATCCTGGTGTGGGCCAAAGTTAGGGTCGGCATAGCCAGTCTGGCTTGAAATCTGCACCGTTACGTCTGCCCCCTCTAAAAACCTCCCCTTTTCCTCTCGGCTATGATTCCCTGGCACAGTGATTCCATTTCGGAGGGGGAAGCCATGGCAGGCAAGCATGTTCAGCCCGGGTTTTTTGATCTCGATGAGCGTTATGCGCGGCTTTCGCAAGCCGGCGATCCTCTCGAGGCGCTGAATGAGGTTGTTGACTGGGAGTTGTTCCGCAAGCCCTTGCGCAAGGCGCTGAAGAAAGCCGGGCGCTCGGACAGGAAGAAGGGCGGGCGGCCCACGTCTGGAGCGCCTCAGAGCGCGCAGTAATATCGGACGAAACATCTCAAAATCGACCGTCTCAGCCAACTTCTGAAGAGGATCCCCTTCCGCCGACAACTCCTCAAGCCGCCGCTCAAAGTCCCAAAAACCCTTCTGACCCCGCATGAGCACAGCCTGAGCGATTAAGTGACTCACATAACGCCTGAAAGGGCCAATTTTCGGAGGTGTTCAGGTAATCATCCCGCCCCCTACGCATGGATACACTCACGTGGTGCGCTCGTTCCAAACGACAACCAGTTGTTCAGTAGACAGAGCTCGAAATACCACCCCATGCAGACCACCCAAAGCGAGAACAATAACTACTCCAGCAACGCCTTCAGTAGCGCATCAGGCGTATCCGAATAAAACTGAATATTGATCCGCGTTGCCATGTCGTCGGAGAGATCGAACAACTGCTTCCGCACGGAAACCGGCATAAGTACGGTGTCGGCTCCTTTCTCAACAGCCACTTCGACAATTCCGACAGCATTGGCGAGCGGTTCTACCGAGCCACCCAGATTCAGTGCACCTACGACAATAAGGCCACCCCGGGTACTTTTCTCCAGCAGTCCACTGCAAAGAGCCATCAGTGCCGGCAAACCAAGCCCAGAACCCGAGCGGTCGTTGTCCATTGCCCTGAGCTGTACCGAGAACTCATGGGCGCGAGGATCGCGGTCTCCGACAAGCTCCTTGTCACGTGTATACAGATTTTGCTCAGCATACCGAACGCTCTCCCGGAAGGCTGGAGGCACCGGAGCATTCAGAATCTTCACGCCACTCCCCTTGCCAACGGTCACCTCAATACGATACAGGCTCGGACCGGTTTCAGGTCCACCTGGGCTGATGCCCCACACCTGTCCGGGTGGCAACGGGTCAAGCTCGATCGCCTCATCGCTGTGCAACTCTGGCGTGGAAACGAACTTCTCGATGCCATCCTCGCCCATCGTGTAACTAAAGTGGGTGTTACGGAATTCGCTCTTGAAGACCCTTTTCTGCTGCTCTTTGACCCGACGCCGGAACTCCAGGGCCGCCCGAACCATTTCCTCCAGTTCTTCATCTGGCACCAGCATCTCCGGATCAGGATACAAGAGCTTCAAGAGACCACTCACAGTCTTGTTGACTGCGGTAATATCCCGGCCGCTCAGCGCACCGCCGTAGTACACCCTTCCCTGCAGAACGGGCACACGGCTTCCGGTGCGCAACCGGCTCCAGCACTCAGACAGGAAGTCGCTTACCAGGCCAAAGTGATTCGTAAAGTGTTCGTTGGGGTTGAGCTTCGGGAAGTCCCAACCGGGTGCATAGGCATGAATGCGGTCCATGAACGCTGTATCGTCCCGCATCTCGGGTGGCAACGGGCTCAGCAGATGACCTACGCGCTGCTGATGGTCAACCTCGGCGTCGAGGTTCCCGACCATAACGATACTACCCTCAGCGCGAATGCTTTCCTTACCGCGAGAGAACTCTCCAGACTCCATATAGCCTTTAAGGATATTTACGCCATCCTTCTGATCGAACGACACACCAGAGATTTCATCGAAACAAACAACATCGTACTGGCACACCAACCCCCGCTGACCGGTGGCATTATTGACAAACATCTTGGCCACCGTTGCCTTACCGCCCGAAATCAGGTGTGCGTAAGGAGAAATTTGTTGAAACAGATGACTCTTGCCGGTGCCACGAGGACCGAGCTCGACCATGTTGTAGTTACGCTCGACAAAAGGAACCATGCGCAATAATCCGACCATCTGTGCGCGATCAGACAGTGCGGTCGGCTCGAGCCCAATACTGCGCAAGAGAAGCTGTTTCCATTCTTCAGTCGTGAATTCATGCCGGCCGCGCTTAAAAGCACCCAAAATATCTGCTTTGGAAAGCTGGATGGCGCGGAGGCTGTCAATCGCGAAGGGACGCCCACCTTTCTCCTGGGCGATGGCAGCATCATAGCTAAGGGTCACTTCCGCATAGAATCCATCTGTAAGCATTCGCTCGTGCTGTTTGACCAGACTATCATCAATGCGCACGTCCTTAATTGCGAGGCTTGGCAACTCAGCAACAAAGGAATCGGTCTTCGCGTCGAGCTTCGCCCGCACAATGTCAATCAACTTGATTGAACCCTGGTCGCGAGCCCGCGCCTTGAACAGCTCCTCTTCGCCGGTACGCACGGTGCGGTCCGCGAGCTGACGCTCAACAATAGCAAGCCCCTCCTCGATTTCCCTTTCGTCCGTCGTAGCACAATAGCGCCCGAGCAAAAATTCAACTACATAGGTAGGAACCGGATACTGACGGCTGTATTTGCGCACTAGGTCCTTACGGACCAAGTAACCTTCAAATGCCGTTGCCGCGAGACGGTCGAGTGAGTCGAGTTCTGCTTTCAATCGTCACCCCCAATTATCGTGGGTTGTTTCGCAATCACATGGCCGCTGGCATCAAGCACGACCACCACCGCCCGCGAGCCCTCCAATTCATCATCCGCAACCAGAAGGCTCGCGGCCCCTTTATCATCAAGTGACCGAGCCTGGCTGACCGAAGAGCCTGGCTCATTCACCTTGGTCCGCAAATCGACAGAGAGCCCTAGTTGGGTGGCATGAACCCGGACACGGCAGCGCAACCCGGCCCAGTTGACTTCGTTGATCCCTACTGCAGATTTCGCTGAACCTTTGCCAGCAGTAACCCGGATGACAGGGACAAGACTCTCCTGGAGACTCAACCCTCCGTGCGCATACTCATTACCAGCACCGAAACAGTGAATGCCGGGTGCTATTGCAACCTGTTCATGCGCATTCCAGTGCCAGCGCACCGTCGGCACCTCCACCTTGGAACCACCCTTGATGACGGCACAACGGGCCCATCGGGTTTCTGTCAAATACTTCGGCAGGCTGACCGAAGGCAGCCCACCGGGCATCCAAAGCCATCCATGGTCCGTCACTATACGAACTTCGCGCCAACCGGCATCGAGCAATGTCTCGATACGCTCAAACAATAGCTCTACCTGCTCTTCTATCCGACCAGCAAGCTTGGCTTGCAGCGAATGTCCCAACTTGTCGAGCTCTCCGTCCTCCGTCCAGCCGCGACCCGCGGGGTCGCCAATTTCGTCCGCACTGACATATTGATAGCCCGCCGATGCCAGCAGTTTGCGGAAGCGATCGGTCGTCAGTGGCCGCTCGCCATCCGCCACCATCGGGAGAAAGTCCTCTCCTAACGATGCTCCCTTGATCTGCTTCACCACCGGCGATACGGCAGGCTTTGCGGTCGCCGTTACCGTAGGTAGGCCTGCCCATCGCGTCGACAGCGTCACTGCCCAACCCTTTTCCCGCATTCGGGAAGCAAGGCGTTGAGACACATCGAACCGAAGACCATCGGCGAACAACACGATGCCCCCCGGCTCCACGAGCAGTTCCTCCAACGACTGCCCGTCGTGGCCCGGCAAGGGTTCCTTCTCTGCAAGGGCCTGGAGATGCTCCGCCGCTGACTCCAGCCACGGTCGATACACGGCATTCAAGGCCTTGCCGATGGCCTGTGCATCCGCTGTTGATTTCACCGCAGCCGCCGCGGACAAGGCCGCCGTATCCGCTTCCCAGGCGCTATCGGCATATAGGCTGGCCATTTCCGCCGGCGAGGAACCACCGAGTTTGCTTGCAGTAACCTCTACCAGCCGAGCGAGGTGTCCAATCGCATTCGCGAGAGATGTCTGGCCCAATTTTGCCCATACCCACCCCCGCCTTTGGCCATGGAGTTTCTCCAGTTCAAGCACCCGCTCGCGCGCCTTAGCCGGTGTCGATTTCTCCAGAGCGAGCAATGCCTGTCGCAACTCGCCTTCCGCATTCTCGTTGTTTTGCGGCCAGGATGAGACGGGTTTCACAAAAAGATCTGATGGCATCGCCTTGCGCAGCAGCTCCGGAATCCTCGGATACAGCACCGGCGATTCGGCGAATCGCTCCCATACGGTGGCCCAGGAGCCTTCCCGCCTACCCAGCAGCTCCGCGCCGACCAGTTCGCCATCCTTGTCGGGGTCGAACTTGAAATCCGCCTTGCAGCGCGACTTGAACGCAGACCATCGGCCACCGCTCCATTCGGATTTGACGGTCTGAGGCTCGCTCAACCACAAAAGCAGATCTTTCGTCGGATCATCAGAAAAGAGCCGGTCGAAATCCTCAGCCTCGAGCCGTTTGCCCTTCAGCCGCTCGACCGAGGTAGTGGCAAGTTCCGCCAGCGCGCCCAGCATGGCGCGCCTGGTGGTTGCATCTCTCGCAACATCGAGACCCAGTCCACCTTCCTCCGAAACAAGGAATGCTTCCACCGTCCAGTCCTTGCCGTTCTTTTGCGTCCAGCAAACACCTCGATATTGGAGCTCTACCAGAGGCTTCAGCGCATCAGGACACTCCTGAACAGCTCGAAGCTCCTGCCGACTCACATTGGGTAAATAGAGAATTGGCACTTCCCCTTTCGGGATCTCTATCTCCGGCAATGCACCCTCCATCACCGTGCGAAGCCAGATGGCCGGTCCCGTTCGTTGATCCGGTTGATATTCGCCGAGCATTAATAGCTGTGGTAGAAGCTGACGAAGCTGCGGGATAATCGGCAGCCACTGCGCATCATGGTCCGTCCAAAGGATCGCCGCGGGAGCAACGACATCGCTTGGGTTGAATCTCGAAGCATCCGAAAGCGAAAGGGTAAGGTGCTCGATGACACTGGCAACGTTAGATGAAAGCATCATAATCAGTCACCCGTAACCTGACCTTTTGGGATGATCAGTTTCAGATAGTCTTCTGTTGCCTGAAAAACCGGTTCGGCCCCACTGCTTTCCCTGACCAGCGGAATGATCTTGTTGCGCACGCCCATCCCACGGGCATCCACATAGCCGTAATCCCGCAACACCTCTACGACGAGCGGGTTACGTGGCGAACGCTGCCCGGCAATCATCTTTTCCACCGTCATGGAGTTCTGCAAAGCGCCTGGACTGATGACTTTCAGCCGGTCGCTGTAACGGCTGATTTCTATCTCTTCATAACGTGTCCAGTCGCGATGAGCCAGGGCATTGACGATGGCTTCTCGCAGCGCGTCCAGGGGATAGTGCCAATGTCTTTCCCGGCGCATCGTCTCCCCCAGCGGCTCGGTTTCCTCGGACAGGAAAGGGCGGGTAGCGTCGATGAAATTCTCTATCAATCCGTTTTCCGCAAGTTCACGATTCCCGTTGTCTTCACGCCAGAGTGCGACCATGGGGCCGTCTATCAGGCGATCATCCAAAGCCTTGTAGGTCTTGTCCTTTCCATCGAAAGCCATCCACCTGATCCCTGCCTGAGACAAGAGCCGTCTTGGCGCGTGCCCAAACAGCACCAAGCCTGCTATTGTACAAACTGGCATATCATCCTCACGCTCCACCATGAATCCCAGCCCGCACAAGCGCTTTTCCCATGCCGAATCGCTGGCTGGCGGCTCACGGTCACCCACCACGGCTGTCAGGTAATCGGTCAGCCGCTCATGGCACAAATCTCCCAATCCACTACCGGATACCGGCAGCAGCTCTGCATGCAGCATGCCGCCCAGCGCAAACAATCGCTCCTGCTGCTCACGGGTTGCGCGCCTGGACACACTGCCGACCCGCACATAGATATCTTCCCTGTCGTTGTGTCTTACGACATACGGCTTGGCGGTGCCCTGGGTGAGGCTGATCACCGCAACCCGATGCTCATCATCCACCTGGATCTCTTCATAGAACGGAAGAATCATCGGATGCACATAGCGTCCGAAAACCGTATCCATGACCCACGGCTCCAGATCCTCTCTTTGAATCCCGGTGATCGTTCCATCGTCCTCCACGCCCAGGATGATTTTCCCGCCCTGAAAATTGGCAAGCGCCACGACCTCCTTGGCCAACTGCTCCGGGCGGATATCGTCGCGCTTGAACTCGACTCCCGAGTTCTCGCCGTTGGCAATCAGCTCCAATAACTCCGACTTGGTCATCAGTAATCGAACCCGTATTTCTCTTTGCGCTGCATGAACGCCTCCTTGCCCCCTTCCAGAATGTTGGCCACCTGGTCCCGTATCACCGGGATATCGATCGACCCCTGGGCGTCCAGGGGCATTTCGGCATGGTCCTCGGTCGCGGAGCAGACACCGATCCACTCGGCATCCCCGAAAACGGGAATGTTGGCGTTATGGGTGGCGAACAAAAATTGTCGCTCGGTCTTGGCCGATCGCAGTTCCTGCACGATCCGATCGGCAATGAAGGCATTGTCCAGATTGTCCTCCGGCTGGTCCATGATCAATGGATCCTGATTATCGAGAAGGAGCAGGTGCAAGATGGCTGTGCACTGCTGCCCTGTGGAAAGGCGGTGCAGATCGCGGTATTTCTCCTCGCCCACATGGGCCACATTGAGTTCCAGGGTGACACGATCCTGCAGATCTATGGCCTCAAGTTCATATATCTGTGTCGGTGACAAATGCGCGAGTGTTTCCGCAAGGCCCGTCGTAATGCCCCATTCCTTTTGCATCAGGGCATTCTTTCCCTCTCGGAGAGCCGCCACCAGGCCGGGTATCGTCAACCCCTCGGCGCTTTCCACCCATTCCGTCTTCCGTTCGCCCACACCCGGCAGCCGCTGAAGAAAATCCCGCAATGGCTGGCGCAAACCATCCGGTACGATCTGTATCCTGAGCTTGCCCTTGAGCCGTTTGTTTAGACCCTTGACGGCTTTCTGCTTGGCGGTGATTCGTGTGCTGCGTAAATCCGAAATCTCACCAAGCAGGTTGCGGCGTTCCTGTTCCAGCTCCTTGAGCAGAGCCTCGATGGTTTGTGCCTTGGTCTTGGCGGGTTTGATCTGCTCGATTTGCCGCAACAATCTTTGGTAGGTTCGTCCCACCTCTTTGCCATCCTTGCCCGCCACTTCGGGCAATTTTGAGAACTCCTTCTCCAACTGTCGTTCTGACTCTTCCAGGGCCGCTTTAACCTGCTTGACCACCCGTTGGAGTGCTTCACCTGAAGTATCAATCGCTTGCTCGATCTCCTCCAGTTTTTGCCGCAGGGTCTTGCCCAACGTTTCAAGGACATCTCGCCCCTTGCGCAGCAAGTCCGCATGAGGCAGCCCATCCAGCGCCTTGTCGCTCAAAAAAACCAGATCGGGGAGAGACTCCCGCAACTGCCGCGCCGCAGCCCTGACCCTCCCGATTTCCTCTTCCATGCGTGGCGACAACTGCCGTTCCTTTTCCAGCAGCGGCACGAGCTTGAGCTGCTCTTCCAGCCCCTGTTCCTTGAACTGTCGAACCTGTTCTTCCAGCTTGGGAAGTTGGGCGAGTTGCTGCTCTATTTCGTCTCGTTGCTCCAGTGCCTTCAATAAGCGCTGGCCGTTTTCTCTCAACTTTCTATACGCTAGGTCGAGCCGTTCCTGTTGCTCCAGGCTGTCGGGCAAAAAGCGGTCCAATACCCGGGTCAGCGCATCCGGGCTCTTTGCCAGCTCATAGATCTCGTTCTGGCCATAGATCTCGACACCCGGTAACAGATCCCTTCCCGGGTGCAAGGCAGACTCATTGCCTTGTTCGTCAACGACACGCGGAGGCTCGGCATAGCGGCGAATGACCGTATAACGATTCATGTTGTTGTTTGCCGAGCGAAGCTCCAGAATGACCCGGCCACCGGCGTTGCCAAGGTTCTCCTTGACGATTTCATTGCCCTGTCGTACCGCTTCCTTTCCCTTGTGGGGCACATCCAAGGCATAGCGGATGCACTCCAGTAGCGTGGATTTTCCCGTACCGCGACCACCGATCACCGTATTGAGATGATCTGACAGGCGAACGTCCAGGCCATCGAAATATCCGCCCTCGATACGGATACGCTCGATCCGGCTGTAATAGTGGACCTTCATCTGTTCGGCCAGGCGGATGCGTGATTCCGGGTCCTTGAACGCCATCTGGAAGGACTCGAAGCAGGGACGGGTCATCTTGATGAAACAGGATGCCCTCGGATTTTTCAGATCCTCAGGCCTGGCCACATCCCTGGCATTGATCAACGCCATGGGATAATCGCGTTGATAGTCCGGATTCTTGTTGAGCACGATGGGCTTGTACTCGGGCGGCAGGTCATCGACCGGCCCCGGAATCTGCGCCGCCCGCAGCCGCCGATCCTTCCACAGGTGGGGCAGTTTCTGCTTGAGCAGCCCGTTTGCCTGGGTGACATGCGCCGCATAGGCGAAGCCGCCCAACTCCTCGACACACTTCAGCAGCTCCTGACCGCCCAGTGTGGATGGCCTGACCCCATCCTCGGGATCGGTCAGGTCCAACTTGCCCAGATAGCGCTCGAGCTGCTGCTCCGTCGTATCTTCCGGAAACAGACAAACCCAGTGCACCTTCTCCGTTGATGCCACCTCGAATCCGGGAAAGACCACGATACCGGCATTGGTGAGCACCTTGCGGATCACCTCGGCATCCGCAACGCTACCGTGATCGGCCAAGCCCACCACCTGGATCTTTTCTTCCAGACAGGCATCCCGCAGGGCCTCCGCGTAGGCCTGGGCATCCATGCCGTGCTCTTGTCCCCGGTAGTTCTCGTTGTACGAGTGGGGATTGACCTGCAAGGCACACTTCCAGAAGCGTGCAAAGGTGTACTGGTGTTCGTTCATTGCTTACCCTCCACCCGTCTTCTGGCCTCGCGTTTTTCCTGTATGGTCAGGTGTACGTCGTTGACGCGCTCGCCGGTGAACTTGCCGTCCTTCCAGAACCACGGGAACTGCTCTTGTTCGCGCAGGGGTTCCTTGCCGCGATCCTTGTTCCATTTGATGTTGGGCTTGGCGCGCAGGATGCCGGCGCCCTTTTTGCCTCCGGGGATATCATCCATCATGAAGGGGCGGATATTCAGGCGCACGCCGTCGTTGATGTCCGGCTCCCAGCCGATGGGCTGTTCCTCCATGGGCTTCCAGCGGACGAAGAGATCGAAAGGCGGCTCTCCTTCAAGGATGGCAACGAGGCGTTTCTGCAGCTCCAGGGCCGCGGCCAGACGGTCCTCGGCGCCGCCCTCGCCACGTTTAACGCCGTCCTCCTGACGGGCGATCCAGTCACCGAGGTAACTGTAGGTCAGGGATTCCAGCAGCCGGCGCCCTTTATCATCACCCTCAGCAAGCTTGTGGTAGTTAACCAGCGCATGAAAGCCGTCACGCTTGCGGCCGTCCCAGATGTGCCAGATAAAGGGGCGGTGATGGAACAACTTGCAGTGCTGTTCGAAGAACTTGTTGCGCAGCCAGTCTTCAAGGGTCTTGGCGCCCACCTCGGCGAGCAGTCTGGTGAGTGCGCCGTCGTGCCACTCATCCCCGTAGGCGGCGTGCAGCAGCTCCAGCAGCCGTTCAGCGGCCGGACGCTCGCCGCGTACTGAGGGAATACAGACGATGCCGTCCTCGTCCTCGAAGCCATGCAGCATCTTGGCCTTCTCCACCCATTCGCGCTGCTCCTTGGCCAACTCCATATCCGGATCACTCTCCGCCGGCCAGCGGTAACCCAGCAGGCGGGCGACCGTCACCTGGAGCACGGTGGCATCGGTGCGTAGCGGACCGTGGGCGGTCCATTTCTTCTCCTCATCCCAGATCACCGAGCCGCAGGGGTGGCCGTGGAAGATCCATTGGGTGGGGTCATTGGTGTAAGGCTTGGGGAGGCCGTTGGGGTATTTCTCCTGCGCCACCTTCGTCCAATGGTCGAGGTCGAAGGGGACTTTGACCAGGGTGGCATTGGTGACATTCAGCTTCTGGTCAATTCGCCGCACCGCCTCGTTGTATTCGGGGGAGGAGCAAAAGCACCAGATGGCGGGGAGGTGATCTTCACGATTAGGTACAATTACAGCAGTATTATTATCAAATGAGAATTTATTATAGAGTGTAACTGGAAGTTCTCGCATTTGACTTACCAATACGCCATGCTTGCCCCAAGCATCGGTTCCATCTTTTCGTGCCCCAAGTAGCTCATCTATTACCCCTTCACCTCTTTCCCAACGCAAAAGGGCCTCGTTACCACTGAATAATGCAGCATTCCTAACGCTCCCTTGGAAGGGAATCCATACTTCGCCCTGTTCACTTATTTCCCAAAAATTAAACTTCATTCTAGGCATATCACCAGAAGTGAGTCCATGATAACTGTATGAATACCCTCCTAATAATTCACCACGATGACTGTCATCTAAAGTAATCCGCGCATCCGGATTCCCCAACTGCCCCTTCTGACTGATGGCCACGACCTCGCCGTTGCGCAGCACCTCCGCTTTCCCCGCCGCCGTGCGCGGTGCGCTGGCATCGATGCCATGCAGCCGATGTTCACCATGCGGGCGGACGCGGGTCAGGGTGAGGAGGATCGTGAAAGCCCCAGCCGCCTGAGTACTGTTGAAGCCACCTTCGCCTAATCTGGCCAACAACTCCCAGCGGACTTCCTTCAGCAAATGCTCCCGCTGGCCCTTGTAGCTGGTGAGAAACAGCCAGTTCTGGGGCATGACGATCTGGGTGACGCCCGCTCCGGGCCGCGACAACTCCAGGCACCGCTCCAGAAAGACATTGGCGAGATCGTTCTTCGCCTTGGGGTAACGCTGCTCGCAGAACTTGCGCAGGCGCTCGCTCTGCTTGCCCCTGGCGAGATAGGGCACGTTGGTGATGATGAGGTGGTAGTGATCTCCAAGCAACCGCGCCGCATCGGCCAGGCCCCGGGCGGCGATGGCGGTCTCCGCCCAGGTTTCGTCGCCGGCATGCGCCTGAAGCGCCTTTGTCAGCAGTGGCTCCAGTTCCGTAAAGCCGGCGCTAAGCATGTCCTCGGATACCGACCGCGCAGGATCGATCAGGCTTCCCAGGGTCGGCGCATCGCGGAAGGTGTCGTAGAGCGCTGCCATGCCGGCCTCTAAGCGCTTGTTCCCCTCGGCCAGCGCCAGCCACTGTTCCTTCTTGCCCGCAACGGGCTGGCCGCACCAGGCGAGATTGAGCTTTGGCAATGGCCGGTAGCCCAGAGCGCCCTCATCCCCGACCCCTCTCCTGGAGGGAGAGGGGAGATTGGGATAACGCCAGGCCTCCAGGGCCAGTGCGAAGGCAGCGATAGCCACGCAGCGCTGGTCGATCTCCAGACCGTGCAGGTTGTCTTGCAACACGCTGTCCACCGCTTCCCTGGCGCTCAAGCCCTCCAGCGCCATGCGCATGGGAACCAGCATCAGGAAAGCGGCGACCAGAAAGTGGCCCGAGCCACAGCAGGGATCGAGCAGGCAGAATTCGGCAAGATCGTCAGGCCAGCCCTCGAACGTACCAGCCGCCGGTGCACCGTCCTCCGATTTGCGCAAATAGGTCAAATTGACCGGGCAAGGCTTGTCGGGATGGCGGCTGACCCACCAGGCTCCCAGCGAGTTGTGCAGCAGGAACTGCACCATGTAGGGCTCGGTGAAGAGCTGGGTAACGGCGGGCAGCTCGTCGGCTCCGATCTTGACCTCGGAGCGGTTGACCTCTTCCTTTTTTCGGGTCTGCCAGAACTGATAAACCCAGCCGAGCGCGTCCGTGGCTGTGAACACCTCCGCCGGCAGCCCTTCGACCAGACCTTCCAGTTTGAGCCGGTATTCGCGGGCGAGCTGCACCTCGAAGACAGGGTGATCCGGCCGGAACACTTGCGGCAGCATGGAGTGGGCGAAGCGGGCCGCCAGCGCCCACTTGTCGATGCTCTCATCCTTTGCCAGCTCCTCGCACTCGTCGAGGGTGATGGCGACCCCCAGCTTGGGCTCGATCAGCAACTGGTTTTCAGCCAAGAAGCGCGCAAACAGCATCCCGTGCCAGTGCTCATAGGCGCATTCCTGGATCAGATGAACGATGGTGTGCGCGCCGGAACGGGCATCGGCACGGTCGCCCAGGTGGCGCGCGTGCGCCCGCAGACGGCGGCGCAGCTTGCGCTGCTCGGGGCTCATGTGGCCGTAGGGCTCGTGGTGATGGACCGCAAGCGCTTCCAGCGCGGCCCGCGCGCCCTCTTCGGCGATGTCACGGGCTTGAACAATGGTGCGTTCGAGCTGTTTCCTGAGGTCGCTGGGCAGGGGTTTCATCATGCCGCCCCCGCCTTTTCTTGGAGGGTTTCAATAAGCCGTTTTGCCCAGTGGGATGCGTCCATTACCCTTTCTGGATCGATCCTCGTCAGGATATCGAAGGAATGCCGGCCTTTTCCATAGCGGCCCTTTTGGCTATTGCGGCTTGCGTTGTCGAGGGCAGCATAGAGATCCTGCTTGGGGATCTCTTCCACATTCGGATTGGCCTGCAATGCATTTTCATTGAAGCCTTGGCCGAAAAAGGCTCTCAGGGTTGCGCGATCCGCGACAAACCAAGCCTCCATGCATTGGGCCATCAGGTGCGCATTGTCGTCTGTCGCCTGTGCTGGTTTGTCCCAGCTATCCTGTGCCCTTAGATGCGACCAGGGCGCATCGCCGTGGTTCTGCGCAACCGGCGCTTCACTGTCTACGAGCAGGATGATGAATTCATCGGCCCCCGCCTTGTTCAGGGCTGTACAAAAGTCACCATATGCGGCTTGCCGGCTACCACTGGCAACGATCCGCGGCATCCGGCCTTCCAGCCCAGCTTTGCGGAAAAACTCGCTGAATCCTTGGCGGCATTTTGTTTTCAGGGCATTGGTATTGCCGCCTCCTTCGACGTAGATCTTGACTCTCACCAGCGATTGCCCCCCAGTTCACCTTTGCGCCAAAGTTCCCCGAGGCTGTAACGCTCAAGCCAGTCGGAAAGCTCATCCTTGCTCAACCGGCGCAACTCGCTCTGCCCCTGGTACTTTTCACAGACGATCACGCTCTCGGGCGTATTGGTCAGGGCATCCACCAGCACGTCGGAATGGGTGGTGACGATCAGTTGGCAACGCTCGGAGGCATCGCGCAGCAGGTCGCCCAAGGTGGGCAGGATGTCGGGATGCAGACCCAGCTCCGGCTCTTCGATGCACACCAGGGGTGGTGGCTTTGGATGGCACAGAATGGCCAGAAGGCAGAGGTAACGCAGCGTTCCATCGGACAGGCGTGTCGCGGGCACCGTGATGTTTCCCTCTTGGAAAAACACTTGTACGGTGCCACCCTCGATGATCACGTCAAAATCCGTCACGCCCTCGTAGAGCTTGCGCAAGGCCTCCAAGAGCTGCTTCTTGACCTTTGGCTCGCGTTTCAGGCGATTGAGCACCAGTCCCAGGTTGCGGGCACTTTCTTCCAAAAAATCGTTTGGGAGATCGGCCTTCTGCGGAAGTCGTGGCTGCGTGTAGCGACCGAACGACCATTCACGGTACAGTTTGATCTGGCCAAACGCCTGCCCCAGGTAGGTTAGCTCCGGGTAATGATCCGGATCCTTTCGCTGCGCCAGGATGGATTGCTCGGGATCGATATCTTCAGGACGCAATTGGCGCTCGCCTGGATCCTTAAAATTCAAAATACCCCGTCCATCACGCAACTCATAATAGAAATATGCCTTATCATAACCGTCATCAGGCGTTTCATTTTCTATTTTTTCGTGCGTGAGTTCGAAGCGTTGCCCTTTTTCGGCAAAAGTGAACTGGTAGCGCAATGATTGAGGACCTTTCGGGTTATCGACGATGACCTCAATCGTAGCCCCTTTCGCCCTGGGCTCTCCTTTCCATATCCAGTCATGTACGCCACCACCCTCGCGGATGGGCGAGGTCAGATCCCTTGGCGCAGCCTGAAGCAGGCCAATCGCCTCGATCAGGTTGGATTTGCCCGAACCATTAGGCCCAATCAAGACATTCAGCGGTCCCAGCTCCAGCTCCCTGGCATTCGGCCCGAAGGAGAGCAGGTTTTCCAGCTTGATGCGACGAATGAGCATATTCTGCTCTCCTCAGTTGACCACCACGGGGCCCTGTTTCAGTTGTTCGAGCAGTTCCTGCTCGGTCTTTTCAATCCATGCCTTCACCTCTTCTGGTGTATGAAGAGTGGCGCTACCCAGTTTTACATGGTGTATTTTGGGTTCGACAAGCTTGTCTGCCTGGATGCGCGCCTCGGCAAAGAGCTGGGGCAACGCGGCCGTGCGCGTCCGCCAGGATTCAAGCGAAATACGTTCCAATGATTCAAGCACCTCTTCCTCGGTACCTGTGGTGCCCTTGCTAATCCGGGTGATATTCAGATCGCGCAGGATCCGTTCACGACCGGGCGGTTCGATCTTTTGCCAGCTCTCGGCCGACTCAAGGCGTTTCAATTCCTGGTTGAAGACTTCCGTGTAGTGCTGCTCAGCCTCCGCCAGGGCGCTACGCAATGCATCGGCAAGCACCTTGACTAGATCCGGCAGCGGATCTGTGGCATCCAGTAGGCTTCGGTTGTCGGCGATTGCGTCGATCTGTGGCTGGACTTCTAAGGCAACCTCCAGTCCGTCGGCGTGGCGAGCCAGCGCCAGCAGGCGCCGATAGCGTGGCATCCGCTTTTCCGCCAGGTCGCGCGCCTTGGTCCAGTCCTCGATGTTCTTCAACAGTTCGTCGTGCTGATTGAGAATAGCCAGCAGCTGCTCGTTGCCGGCAAGCGCCTGGAGATCCCGCAGGTGGCTGGTGTCCGGAGGTTCGGGGAGCGGCGCCTCGCCACCGGCGTGTGCGGCCAGATCCCTCAATTTGCTCAGGAATGCACTGGCCGCAGCTGCCTCTTCATTCGGCTTGCACGCCACACCGGCCGTAGTGAAGAGCTTTCGAAGCCTGAGCCGCTGGCGGGTATCGATGGTCGCGCTTTCGACCCGGAAGTCAGTGTTGGAGATCTTGGCCTGATCGAGCTGGCCTGGCTTGAGTAGCGTGCCATTGAGAGTAGCCCGGAGGTGTCCGGCGCCGAACAGGCTGATGAGCGCGGCATCGATGGCATCGCGCGGCCAGCCATAGGGGGGATCGGAGAAGTGGGCGCGGGCGTCCTTGCCCTTCTTGCCAGAGCCGACGAAAGCAAGGACCGCCGAACAGACCGGATGATCTTCGGTCTTGCCCGTGTAGTCGAGCACCTCCAGTGGATGTTCGGCGCCCTTCCGTGCACGCTCGATCACCTTGGACCAGCGGTGGTCGTCGGCATCCTTGAACTCATAGAATAGCCGATCGAGGGAGGCATTGGCCGCCTCCACGATCTTGTCGCGCAATGTCGTTTCCAGCCGTTCACTGCCACCGCCCTGGTAGACCTTGGCGCCATCGACGATTTCCGCCACCAGTACCCGCAGGCTGTTGTTCGCCTCCGTCAATCGGGTCTCCATGCCCTGGCGAGCCTCGATGCCCTCCGGCGTCGATGGCACACTTTTGTATTCCAGTGTTTCCTTGGCGGCGCTCTGCGCGGCAATCACCCGTGCCAAGGCTTCTGCCCGACTCTTGGGGATAAATACATGGATAATCGGGCTATCAGACCCGGATGCCCGTGCATCGGCGATGACGCTCTTCTCATCCGCACCCCAGCCATCACGTACCCACACGGGGATCTCATGCGCGGTAGCAGGCGGCGGCTCGGCGCTAAAGTGCAATGCGAGCTTGCGTGGTTCCTTGCACTTGCCGTGAAGCAGCTTCACGGAGCCGATGGCCTCCTGTACCGCTTCACCCAGCAACTGGGCGCGCTTGCTGCTCATCCGGGTCGGGTCGCCCGCCAGCTTCGTCTGCCGGTTGCGAAACTCTGCCTCCCATTCGCTGCTCTCGCGCGTCTGCAGGCTGTACTCGTCCTCCAGCTTCATCAGCGTTCCGTCGGCGACGAGTCCATCGAGCAGTTTCGGCAGTCGGCTGCGCAGATCAGCACCGTCCTTAGCGAGATCCTTCACTAACAGATCAGCCAATACTTCCAGTGTAGCCCGAACGCCAATGTCGACACCAGCCTCGCGGGGAAGTTTTCGTATCAGGAATACCAGCGCACATATGCGTGACTTGAGACGACCTTCTGGAGAACCATCATCCTGGCTGGCGATCGTCTCGTTAATCTCGCGCAGCAATACGCCGGACTGCAGCAGGTTGGCGGATATCTCATCGAACAGAAAATCGGCGGGCACAACTGTCCCAAGCGGATCCTCGGCTGTTGCGCGGATCGCATCGTAAACAATGCGCAGCTGAGTGCGGAGCTGGCCCGCCGTCCCGGCGCGGTCAACCGCCCGCAGTACATGTTCCCAGAAGCGGCGGCGGACGGGCAGTAGGGGATAGTCATCCACCAGGATGGCCTTATCCTCGCCCCTAGGGCCGATCTTGGTGCCTACCAACTGCCGGTCCAGCTCACCGGCGTTGCCGTCCAACATGGCCTTAACGTCATTGACGCGGTCCGGGCGCTTGGCCAGCACCACTCGCCGAGTCACAGTCTCGACATCGGTGTCAGAGAGTTCGACATTCACTGTAAAGCGGCCTTGCAACCGCTGTAAGGCAGGCGTGCCGGACAGCGCCGTCTGGCCGGTACCGAGGAAAAGGAGGCGGTCCCCGAATCGCTTGCTGCAGGCCTCGACCACCTCCTGCACCACGTAGGACCGGCTGGTGTCCTCGCCGATGTATTGCTGCACCTCGTCGAGGATAATAACCGTACAAGGCATCTCGCCGTCAGGTGCCAGCGTGTCCTGCAGGACGGTGGCAAATTCATCGGTGGTGATGTCCTTGGGTCTAGGGAACTGAGCCCGGAGTGCGGCTCGAGCATCCTTCTCATTGTCCGCAAAGTTGGGATCCGCTTCCAGCAGTCCTTTTGCAATCAGCGGGCTTACATACATATCGTTCAACTCGCGCCGGAATTTGCGTCCCTCGGCTTCGACCGCAGCATGGACCTGATCGTAAATGCCGTTCTTCTTAAGCCACAAACAGAAACGCGCCTGCGGATAGTTCTCCGGCAACCCAGCGGACTTGAACACGATGCTGAGTAGCGCGAGCCGAACGCTGTCGCTGGTGCCTGCGCCCAAGGTGCCAGCCGCTGCGTGAAGGCCGGCCCCTCGCCTGCCCAGCGTCGAGATTTCTTTGAGCAGGTCTTTTACATCGGTCGGCAATTGGGCCAGACCCCGCGCACTCGCACCGTCTGCGGGAAAGATATAGTCAGTCCACAGGAAGCGGAGCATCTTTGCGAGATGAGATTTACCGCTGCCGAAGAAGCCGCTGACCCAGGCTGCGGGCTGTTCTGGTTGGCCTTGGTTGCTGACGTAGGAATCAAGGATGCGGACAAGGCCCCGCTGGTATTCCCCCTCACAGACAAAGTGCTCCAGCTCAAAGCGCAAGGTACGGCGTTCGTCGTCGGTGAGGGCATCGGTCATGGTCGCGACGCCGTTGTTCAGCAAGGTGACCTGGCTTGGGTCCCGCTGATAAATGTCCCGGTTCTTCATACCTCGTATACTCCTCGATCTTCGTGCAAGGTGATCGGGACAGCGAGGTAGTTCCACCCATCCCTTGCATCCAGCAACCGATAGTTGTTGTTTTCATACTCGCCAGGAAAGAACACCACCACACGGCCTCGGATATCCCGCTCGATCTCTTTCATGAGTTCAGAGACGCGGACGAATCCGAATAGTGAAGCGATGCCGTAGATGCCAACGACTGAATTCTCGTCGGCCTCAGAAGAGGTCAGCACCTCACGCACCCGCCCGGCTACGTGCTCGAGGAAGTCATCCTCGAGCTTGAGCTCGAGATCCTCCGGCGATTCGAAATAGCTCTCGCGGTATTCGGTAGCGGCCATCCACCCAGCGAAGACGCGGGTCAGATCGCACTCGAGCCATCCATGACCGGCCTCGTTTGTCGCCAGGGCAAACAGATCCTTGCGCGCCCGCAATCGACGCTCGTCAGCCTTGTCGTATACGACGAATATGGCACGCTGCGCCCCCGCCAGGTCCTTCTGCCAAGGCAACGCAATATAGCTCTTGTAGCGTTCAGCCAACCTGTCGATGCGCCCCATGAATCAACTCCCGTTCCTTGTCAGTGAAGAGCGCCGGAAACGATACATCGATCATCGAACCGGATTGTTTGAGGTCGAGCAATCCCAACCTTTTGGCGTCGACCGCTACATCGACGAGATCGTCGGGGCTCATATCGAGCACGGCTGCCCAGGGGGTCTCGAATAACGAGCGGCCGCGCCGCCCAACGGCGAACCCGAGTAACAAGGCGAACGCCGTGGCGGCAGGCGTCGCCTCGACTCTCTGCCGGATCTTCCGCCCTCGACCATGGAAATGGCCGGACTGCGTCCAGGAGGAAGAAGCATTGCGCACGACCTTGTCCAGAGTCGCCTCGTTTAGCCGGTCGCCGACGGCGCCTGTGAGCGCGTCTTTCATCGACTGGCGGGCGAATTCGTGGCCGTAGGGTGTACGCAGAACGGCGGTTGTCGTTGCCCGAAGCAACGGATCCCTAGCCAGCGCCAGGAGCAAAGCGAGCAGCGGTCGGCTCGCCTCGGATCGGCCCCAGAGGTCCCGTAATACTCGGAACAGAATCACTTGGGGGTCAAGGGCATAGAGCTCGGTCAAGCGCTGGAGAGAGAGTTTTCGCGTCGCGGTCGTGCGCTTACCGAGACAGTTGTGCGCTATGACTGCGTCCGCATAGTCCGCGCGGACTGCGTCCCCTGGAACCGCGTCCAGGAGATGTGAGAGCTCGTCGAGCATAATCGTGCGGCTGGTGTGAGTACCTCGGTCGCCAGATCGGAAGCCCCACAGAACCGACTGACCAGGCGTTAGCGCGGCGATGTCTGCCTCGAAAATCAGATCGGATACTATGGCCATGGTGAAGGACTATAGCCCAGCGCAGGAAGGTGTCAAGACTCGCCGGCAAACTAGCCGGCGGATTTATCGAGTTTAGTACGACTGAGCCCGACCCAGGTCCCGGGTATTTGCCGATTCGGGACCGAAAGACCTATCCTTAAACCATGTCTGCGATAAGATTGACCACACGAAGAACGCCAACGTCTTGAGCGCAATTCGTAAGGCAGGACAAGCTATGTGGATCGTCAGCGTAATGCTGGTGGGCCTGCTGCGTACACTCTTTGGAGAGGCAGCCGACGCCGGCAACCATACCGACCGTCAGCTCTACGACGCCGACTTGGCCGGCGAATATAATCACCGTACCGGGCAGCTCGATGCTGGTAACGACTCCTATGGCTGGTACGATGGGGATTAGCGACGGAGGCCCTTGCTCACCGCGGCCTTACCGATCGCACCTCCCTGGCGGCCAGCGTCGTCCGCCGGTCGAGCGAGTGGTGCCATCGCGTTGTTGATGGAGCGCTCTACGCTGATCCCCGCCCACGCCATCATCCCGCTCCACAGTAATGGCAACCCAGATAGAGCCTGGTGGTGATCATATTGAGCAGCAGGCACTTGATGTCGTACTCACCTGGGTTGGCGAAGATCTGCAGGAAGATGTTCACGTCTAGGTACATGGACAGGATGAGATTCTGATCCACCCACAGTGCCAGGTACCAGAGCACGCTCCAGAACTTGACGGTAAAGATGGCCATGGCGCTGACGACCATCATGGAAATGGGATAGTGCGACATCATCACGACCATGGGCAGCAAGGTGTAGATACCGAGCAGGAGCACGGCCTGCGCCATGGGCAAGGCCTGGAGGGCAGCGGTCATGGTGACGGAGAACAGCGTCGAGGCGGCTAATGCACCGCCCGATGTCAGCCCCCCCCTTTGGCGACATTCTCCACCGTGTTCAGAAAGCCCGTGCTGCCGGAATTGTGGGCCACGAGGTCGTTGTTCGACCAGGTAGGTGGCGAGTTCGCCAAGACGGTCTTGGCGACGGCGTCCTTCTGCTGGTCGCTGGCCAGGGCCGGCGCGATAGCAACCACCAAGCTGGAGAAACTGGCCGAGGTGGCATCGGCCTCGTTGAAGAGTTTCTTTCGCAGACCGATGGCGCCCTCTTCCCACCATTGCTTGCAGTAGGGCCTGCCCCAAGTGGGCGGCGCAGCCGGATCGTACTCAGTGTCCCGTGCCGGATTGTAGGCCAAGCCGCTGATTTGGCCGGTGGCCCGCAGGGTGTCGTAGTAGCCGGGTATGCTGAGATAGACATGGGAGCCCATCCAGTCCGGGTCGTCGGGGCCATAGATCGTCAGCAAGGCACCGATGGCGGCAGTGGCCGGCCGCTCAGCTTGATACTTGGAACGTGCCGGGATGTAACACTGGCTGAAGAAGTCGCTTACTTCCTGACGGAGGCGGGGGTCGGCAATGGTGGCCAGCCGGACCTGTTGCTCGTAGGTGCGCATGCGGCGGCGTTCGGCAGGCCTTCGACCACCGCATGATTGAAGCCGGAGGTCATCGAGAGCACCGCGTACAACCACACCGGGATGTTCACCGTCGCCGGCGAGCCAGTGAATCCGGTTGTGCCATAGGTGCTCTGTGGGGCGGCTACGGTCACCGTGGCTGGTATCGGGTCGGTAAGCGTCGATGGCGGTGTGTAGTTGAGGGAAGTTGCGTCGAGCGGAGTCAATGCGGCTGGCTGACCGGCTAGGACGACCACTAACAGCGCGATGAAGAGCTCCAGCTCCATGCGCCGGAGGGACAGTCCGGTGACAGTACTGAACTCACCACCCTGAGCCGGCTCCCGCCAGTTGTCGATCAGGATGCCGAGGAACGGCAGAAACACGATACCCGTGCCCACCAGGACATTCCCACACTACACGACTTTCCCCAATTCGAGCGGTATTTTTCGCTTTGGCTATAGTTTGCGCCATATGCTTGCCGCTTTCCGGGGAGGCGGGAGCCAGTTTCCGGCAGGTCCATGTCAGCCCCGTTCCACAGGACGGCGCCGCCTGAAATCCATCAAGCTTACCAGAGGCGCGCGAGAGGGGAACATCACCTCTCGCGCATCGGTGTTTTGCCAGGCTTTCATGGATATGTGGTGTGATATCTCTTGTAGTGTGTGCCAGATTGGCTTACATTGACTCTGTCAGCCAGAAAAGACAGGATCATCGGCATGACCACGCAGCAGGACACCAAGAGCGAGCGCGTTCAGGTGCGCATCAACAAGGATGCCAAGCGCATGTTGCAAAGGGCCGCAGCGCTAGCCAACATGACCGTCTCCGCTTTCGTGGTGAACAGCGCTCTTGATGCCGCCAGCCGCCTGATCAGTGAACGTGAGCGTCTGGTGCTTGAGGAAGAAGATTGGGAGGTGTTCATGGAGGCGCTTGCCAATCCGCCTGAACCCAATCAGGCGCTTAAAGAGGCTTTCGCCACTTATGATCGACTGATCGTGAAGGCGGCAGACGAGTGAACTTCACTGTCGAGTTGCTGGCCCGCCATCATGACCGCTCGGGCTTTGCCAGCGGGTCGCAGGTGCTTGATGACTATATCACCAAGCTGGCTTCTCAAGACATGCGCCGCCGCGTGGCGCAAGTGTTCGTCGCGCTGCCTCAGAACAGCTATCGTGTGGCCGGATTCTACACCTTGAGTGCGGGAAGTGTCGAACATGCATCCCTGCCGCCTGAACTCGTCAGGCGGTTGCCGCGCTACCCTGTGCCGGTTGCACGCATTGGACGGCTGGCCGTGGACTTGTCATGGGCCGGGCAAGGACTGGGAACGCTCTTGCTGGTGGATGCCTTCAGGCGCGTGCTCCGGGCAGGCAATGCCTTGGCCATTTATGCCGTCATCGTTGATGCCAAGGATGAAAGAGCGCAGCGGTTTTACGAACGCTTCGGGTTCATTCCCCTGCCGAAAACCAGGCGCTGCTTGTTCTACCCATTGTCCGATGCGATACGCAAGTTGGCCTTGGGAACATCCTGATCCCGCTGATGTCCCGTCTTGAGCACTCGGCGTATCTTGCTCCGGCAATGCATGGATGGCATGTTGGGGCAAAGGAGAACGCCATGCCTGCCAAGGATGCCAGAAGCAAACGCATCATTGACAGCCGCGCGCCAGCCGCCGCCAGTGAACTGTCGGCGACAGGGAATGTCCTCAGGCTGAACGATGAGCAATGGCAAGTCTTTCAGGAGCTCCTGTGTCGCCCCGTTGAGCCCAAGCCCCGCCTTGCGGCGCTGCTCACCAGGCCTGGAGTTGCCGGGTGAGCGTCTCGGTTTGCGTGTCGAGACGCGACACATCGGGCCAGATCGAAACGGTGATGGCGGAGGTGGATGGAGGATATGTTCTGGGAGGGGCAGGGCAGTAAGGGACGTTGGTTTCATCTGGTGCGGTATTGGCCTGCATTGTTGGATGGTTCTTCCGTGTCTCCGAGGCCTTCCAGCATGATCGGCTGTTTGCCGGGGAACTCCACTGTCAGCTTCAGGTCGCCGCCGAGGGCGCGGATGTAATTGCGTAGAGTTGAGAGCAGCAGGTCGCTCTGGCGTTCGTATTTGGCTACCGTTGCCTGCCGGACGCCAAGCGCCTTGGCAAGCTGTTCCTGGGTTACGGCCTTCGCCTTGCGCAGTTCCTTCAGCGTCAGATATTCCGCATGCAGGCGGTCGGCCTCGGCCTCGATGCGCGCGTGGCGCTCTGGCGGCAGGCTCGCCAGCTTTTCTTTCAGGGTCTTTGCCATGGTCATTTACTCTTTCTCATCGCCAGGTGGCGGTCGAAGCGTTCATCCGCCTTGGCGATCAGCCTCTTGTAGAAGCGCTTTTCGTTCTTACCCGACTTGTCGCCGGCAACCAGCAGTATGGCTTGCCGGTCGGGATCGAATGCAAATGCGATGCGCCAGACGCCTCCGGCGGCATTGCAGCGCAGTTCCTTCATGTTCGCGTGCTCGAGCTAGCCAGGGTGTCGGCATATGGTCGCCCCAGCGATGGCCCTTCGCGCTCGAGCAGCAATGCGCGAACCAAGATCGCATCCTGCACCGCTTCATCCAGCGCATCGAACTCCGGTTCGAACTCGTCAGCAAAAAGAACGGTCCAGGGCATGCGATCTTCATATCCTTGAAGCTATATAGCCTTCAGGCTTTATTTTGTCAAAGCCATGTTCCAGTGGGTGTGGCCTTGAGAGGGCAGGATGCCATGCACATTGGCCCTCGTTGGCGCGTCATGCGGCTGTTTGGAACGGGCCCTGCTGCCAACGATGGCTGTGCACCCCCGCAACCAAAAAAGCCCGCAACTTCAAAGAGTTGCGGGCTTCTTGATTCCAGACGTTCAAACTCTCTTTTTCTCATGGACGCACCATGGACGCAAATTTGTTCGTAATCGTGCGTAAGGAGTTGAAACAAAAGAGATTATTTATTGCAGATGCAACATGATTGGATGCTGACAGGTTGAAGAAGGCCTTGCCTGTAAAGGACTGAAATTTTCCATTTCCCGATATGCAATAGCTCGTTATTATTTTACATCCATGAATTGAGAGTAATGGCTGACGGCACAACTCCGACCATGATTGGACTGAGCGCGTTGCCTGGCCAAATCCATGGTGGAATCTCATGGGCCATCAACGTTTGGGAAAATTGCCAGCGTATAGTTCTCTGCCGGAAATCATTAAATTCCTGGTGGACGGTGGCACGCCCACGGCTGACTTGGTCGAACACATCACAGATTTAAGTAAAAATGCTTTGAAAGATGCCATTAATGATCCGGTATTCATAAAGGCTTTTTGGCTTCTGTTACGCATTCCCCAAGCCATGGCGCAGGAAGACGCAGCTGTAGCTTTGAAGGAAATTGGCCTTGAAGGAGGAGGCTACGCGACGGTTGCGGATGTATTGGTGGATTTCAATGAGGCCTTGGAGCGCGTGCAGCGCACTTCTGATAAAAGCATTGGCGACCTTGGTGAGTTGGCCAGACAGGCGGCACTTTCCGCCATGGGTAAAAGCATCAGAGAAAATCTTCCGACCTTGTGGGATGCGAGTGCGGAGGATGTTCGGGCTGCAATGAAGCGTATGTATTCGACCGAACAATTTGGCGCGGTGGCTCACGAGTTCATGGCAAATTTCACGGGGCGCCTGATCCATTATTTCATAGATCGTAACTTGCATGAGATGGTTGGTCTGGATCGGGTTTCTCCATCTATTCATGACATCAAGAATTTTAAATCTGCAATTACGCGGCATAGCCATGAAGCAGCCCTGATCATGCGTGGGTTTGCAAAGGACTGGATGGGCAAAAATCATTTTCACGGTGGCATGGAAGTCACCGAAAAGTCCATGCGTGGCTTCGTGAGCTATGTCGTCACAAAATTACAGGCGGAACTCGAAGCGAGGAAGGAACCCACATGAGAAGATTTCAGATAGATTGTGGGGGACTGACCAGTGGAGAAGGAAAAGCCATCAGGCTGGATGTCCGGGGAGACACGCAAAATGTCAGGCTGCGCATCGATAATATTACGCGCAGGATGCTCGGAAATGTGCCTGATTTGCTTCTCGATCTGCTGGAGATTGCAGCCTACGTATATTGCGCGGATCAGCGGGCTTCTCGCGGCTCGGATGAGCTGACGAATTATGGCGATCATTGGCGTCGGGACCTGCATTTCAGTATTCCGGTTCGCTGTTTGGATGTTTGGCTGGATGCACAAGTTCAGGAAGAACTATGCGCAACACTGGGCTTTCTCTCTGATGATACATACACTTTCGAGTTCATACCTGCTGAAGAGCCGGCTCAGATAAAGGAGTTGTATTTTCCCAATTTGGTGGAAGCTGCGCCGGATATCGATGAAGTAGCATTGTTCTCTGGTGGACTGGATTCTTTTGCCGGCGTCGTGAACGACGTCGTTCAACATGGAAAATCGCTACTACTGGTCGGCCATTTCAGCACGTCCAAGGTCAGGAGTGTACAAGATGCGTTGATCGAGGAATTGAGAAGACGTGGCCTTGGCAGACAGGTATTTTTCGTGCCTGTCTGGATATCCAACATCGATACGCGGCCAGTAGAACATACTCAGCGCACCAGATCGTTCCTGTTTGCCTGCCTTGGTTTGGCCGTCGCGCAGATGGTAAAAAAGACACGTTTCACCTTCTATGAAAACGGCGTCGTCAGCCTGAACCTGCCTATATCTGGCGATGTGGCCGGAGGACGGGCGACACGAACTACTCATCCACGAGTCTTGCGTGGTTTCGAGCGGCTGTTTTCCATGATCTTGGAGCAGGACATTTCGATCGACACCCCCTTGCAATGGATGACGAAACCGGAGGTAGCTCTATTATTGAAGAATGCAGGGGTGCCTGAAACGGTGTTGATGACATGCAGTTGTTCACGGACACATTTGCGCACGAAGAAACACCCCCATTGTGGTGAATGTTCTCAATGCATAGACCGTCGCTTTGCGGTTCTTGCTGCAGGTCTGGAGAAACATGAACCCGCAACGACATATCGCCATGACTTGTTGACTGCCGATCGAACTGGAGACGTAAATCTGAGATTGGCGCTGAATTATGTTGCTTTCTTCAATGAGCTAAAGGGGATTTCCAGGGACCGTTTCCTACAGGAATATCCTGAGGTTGCATCGGCACTTCGAGAGTTTCCAGACCTGACCACGGAAGAAGCGCAAACGCGATTGTATGAAATGTTGCAGCGGCAGGTGGATGCCATTGACAAAGTGTTGGCAAAAGCACTCAGGGAGAATGCCGAGGCGCTGGTCAAGGGAAAGATCCCTCCTGGTTCCTTGCTGGCGTTGTCGCAAGGCCCCAAGAACTTGGTCATTCACACACCTTCGAACTATGACGCCCAGGTGAAGGAATTCAAAGATCGGTTGGACAAGCTTGGCGCGCCGCTTCTCGAATTTGCTGTTGATGAGCAAAACAAGCGCATTGTGTTCCGCAATGGATTGTTTCTTGGAGGTGTGGACTTCAAGCTAGTCAAGAAACTTTTGCCGGAGTTCCGGGCCGCCAAAAAAGAAAGAAGAGATCCAGAGTGTGTTTCCACTCCGGATTTAGCCGAGAAATTGGGAAAGAGCGAACCGTCCTTATTCCAGCAGCGCAAACGGTTGAACGATAAGCTGGTTTCCTTAGCCACGGATCTTGGTATTCCTTTTGATACGAATAGTTTCATCGAGAATCTCAAAGGTCAGGGGTATCGACTGAATCCAAGCCTTTGTGAACTTTCTCTTGCGGACATCGAGAAAAAGGGATTGCCTCCCTCCGCGCATTGAAGCTGATGTCAGAAACGTTTGGCATTATGTCATTTTCAAATTATGCCCCTACTGATTTTTCGGGCTTTTTGCGTCGCGTGATGTCAGAATAAAAATCGCACTTGACTATATACTAATCTGGCCAACCTGCTGAAATTAATGGGTAATTCCTGGCGCCACAGCGTGCCTGGAAGAAGTTCAACCATTGATTTCGCGGAAAGGCCGATGAAGACCAAGCATCTCAACCAAATCGAACTGGCGGAGCGGTGGAACATCAGTCCGCGCACGTTAGAGCGCTGGCGGTGGATTGGTGAAGGTCCGCCGTTTCTCAAGATCGGAGGCCGCGTCGTCTACCGGCTGGAGGACGTGGAGGCATACGAGCAGGCACAGATGCGCTGCTCCACCTGTGAATCCTCGAGTGCCCACCACGGGATGGCGGGAGGTGCGGCATGAGCATCTCCAATCATATCCATGTCGACGAGCTGCAGCGCATGTCGGTGGCCGAGATCGCCAGGATGCCGGTGGAGCAACTAGCTCTATTGCAGGAGAGCGTGCAGCGGCGGCTGAACGAGGCCAAGGAGCTGAAACAGCGCTTCGATGCTGCTCTCGATCGGCGCTTCGGGGTGCGTGCGCAAGGGGTGCGCGCTTCCTATGGCAAGGACACCGGCGTGGTGCGCTTCGAAGACGGGCCGGTGACCATCACCGCCGAGCTGCCCAAGCGAGTGGTGTGGGATCAGGAGCGGCTTGCGGCGCTGCGTGATCGCATCGCGGACAGTGGCGATGATCCGGACGAGCTCATCGAAACCGTCTTCAAGGTATCCGAGCGCAGCTACATGGCATGGCCGGCGAGCCTGCGTGAGTTGTTCATGCCCGCCCGCACGATCAAGACCGGCAAGCCGTCCTACAGGCTCGAGCTGAACGGGAGGGATGCGTCATGAGCGGCCTTCCCATCATCTCCGCAGATGAACGCCTTGCCGAGCGGCGCGGCGTCAAGGGCTGCATCTTCGGCAAGTCCGGCATTGGCAAGACCTCGCTGTTGTGGACGCTGGATGCGGACAAAACGCTGTTCTTCGATCTGGAGGCCGGCGATCTGGCCATAGAGGGTTGGGCGGGGGATGCGATCCGCCCGCGCACCTGGGAGGAATGCCGGGATTTCGCGGTGTTCATCGGCGGGCCGAACCCGGCGCTCAGGCCCGAGCAGCCCTACAGCCAGGCGCACTTCGAGGCGGTGTGCGGGCGCTTCGGCGATCCGGCGGTGCTGGAGAAGTATGACACCATTTTCATCGACTCCATCACCGTTGCCGGACGGCTGTGTTTCCAGTGGGCCAAGGGGCAGCCGCAGGCGATCTCCGAGCGCACCGGCAAGCCGGACTTGCGCGGTGCCTATGGCCTGCATGGCCAGGAGATGATCGCCTGGCTGACCCACCTGCAGCATACGCGCGGCAAGAACGTCTGGTTCGTCGGCATTCTTGACGAGAAGACGGATGACTTCGGGCGCAAGGTGTTCACGCCCCAGATCGACGGCTCCAAGACCGGTCTGGAACTGCCTGGCATCGTCGATGAGGTCATCACCATGGCCGAGATCAGCGATGGTGATGACGTATCCTCGCGCGGCGCGCTGCCCTATCGCGCCTTCGTTTGCCAGACGCTCAATCGATGGGGCTATCCGGCCAAGGACAGATCGGGACGGCTGGACATGATCGAGGAGCCGCATCTGGGGCGGCTGATGGACAAGATCAGGACCGGTGCGCGCCCTGCGCCGCAAGAGCTCCCCCGCGCCATCCCCGAGACTTCTTCAACCAACGCACAGGAGATTGCATCATGACCATGTGGAACGATTTCAATGACGCTGAAGGCCAGTCCTCGTTCGATGTCATCCCCAAGGGCACCGTGGCGCCGGTGCGTATGACCATCCGCCCGGGTGGCCATGACGATCCGGCGCAAGGCTGGAGCGGCGGTTATGCCACGCGCAACGATGCCACCGGCTCGGTCTATCTGAACGTGGAGTTCGTCATCCTCGAGGGGCCGTATGCCCGGCGCAAGGTGTGGTCGCTGATCGGGCTTTACAGCCCCAAGGGGCCGGAGTGGGGCAACATGGGCCGCTCGTTCATTCGCGGCATCCTCAACTCCGCGCACGGGCTTTCCGACAAGGATACCTCTCCGCAGGCGCAAGCCGCGCGCCGCATCGGCGGTTTTGCCGATCTCGACGGCATCGAGTTCCTGGCCCGCATCGACACCGGCAAGGACGCCAATGGTGATGCGAAGAACGAGATCCGCTTCGCCGTCACCCCGGATCACAAGGACTGGCAGGCTTACTTGGGTGCAGGCAACAGCTGGCGGCCCCGCGCGGTGCAAGCGCAGGCGCAAGCTGCTCCCGCGCAAGCCCCTGCCGGCCAGCCGCAACAAGCCGCGCCCGCCAGCCCCGCCCGCCCGGCATGGGCGCGCTAAGCAGGGATCGTTGCCATGTTGCTTCGCCCCCGCCAGAAGCTTTTCGTCGAGCGCAGTCTTGCCGCGCTGAAGAAGCACGGCGACACGCTGGGCGTGGCCCCGACGGCGGCCGGCAAGACCATCATGTTGTCGGCCGTCGCCGGGCGGCTGCTGGAAGGCTCCGGGGCCAAGGCCTGCGTGCTGGCCCATCGCGATGAGCTGACGGCCCAGAACCGGGAGAAGTTCGCCCGCGTCAATCCGGGGCTTTCCACCTCTGTGGTCGATGCCAGAAGCAAGTCCTGGGCAGGCCGGGCAGTGTTCGCCATGGTGCCCACTCTGGCGCGCAAGGTAAACCTCGATGCCATGCCGGCCATTGATCTGCTGGTCATCGACGAGGCCCATCATGCGGCGGCTGACAGCTATCGGCGCATCATCGAGCAGGTGCACAAGCGCAATCCGGATGCCAT
>Ga0256914_1000833_pt1 | contig 29736 bp, 28 predicted proteins | sample HulkmetaG_FD_191571 | JGI IMG/M metagenome (GOLD analysis project Ga0256914, IMG submission 191571) | Hydrothermal chimney microbial communities from Main Endeavour vent field at the Juan de Fuca Ridge, Pacific Ocean - Hulk | ecosystem: Environmental > Aquatic > Marine > Hydrothermal vents ... | reverse complement strand
AGCAGATGCAATCAGTTGAAGAGGCGATGCTTGCTCTTTTTGAAGTAAAAGAGGCAACCCATGAAGAGCAAGAGGAGATGGCAGAGCTTATTGATAATCTGCACACTATTCCCGGAGTCTCTGATAAAACCATTCTTGCACTGCTTGCGGAGTGTGGTAATCTTGACCGTTTTTACAATGCAAAAGCACTTACCGGTTATTTGGGTCTTTATCCCACACTGGAGCAGTCAGGAGATAGTCAAAAAAATGGTCGTCTTGCCAAGCGAGGTGCCAGACTTGCTAAAAAAGCTATCTATCTGGCAGCAATTGCTGCTATAAGGCATAATAAAGAGCTTAGACAGGTCTATATGAATTATCGAAGCAAAGGTCGTGCAAAAAAAGAGTGCATTATCATTACAGCAAGAAAACTACTTGCTATAATATATGCCATCTATACACACAATACACCTTATAATCCAAACAGGGTATTTGTAGCACAACAACATACATAAGATATTAAACATACCTTGATTGTTTCTAATGCCATTGACAATGAATTGTTAAAGAGCACAACATCCATCCAATATCGGCTCTAATACATGCCGATACCTTTGTAATGTTATAATAATGATGAAACACTATCTGTTTCATCTTCAAAACACTTCAAAATTGAAGTGTTTCAAAGATTAAACACACTACTCGTGTTTTTTCTCTATTTTTTAGTCGTTTAAGTTATTTCTTATAAAACGGCTTTAATTTTATAATATTTAATTCATACTTTTATCATACCATAATTATTTAAAAAGTTTATTGAATTTTTAGAAATATGGACTACAACGGTGAAGTTAAACTACAAGGCGATTTTTCACTTATGAATTTTAAGAAACTATCTTAAAAATAAATCATTAAGATAAAATCCTAAACTACCGCGACATAGGCTTGTTAGTTCCTATGATTTATTAATTAATCTTGGTATTAAAATAAAATTTATTGTATAAAATATGTATTAAAACAATTTCTCAAGGTCATAAGTTTTGTTATGATAATGATATATTTGAAGTATTGTTTTGTTAAAATGAGTGATATGTTTGTATGATAAGTATCTGACCAAAAAATATAAGATTTATGACTTCTGTATATTTTTAGATAGATTTGAAGAAATTTTTGGTACAATATTTATATAAAAGATTTTTTAAAGTAAAAAGTAGTTTGATCATCTAATTTTTAGGGTTAATCTATATAATTTTAACTGACCTTGTGCATAAGATCAGTTAAAAGTCTAAAAGGATTTACTTTGGTTTTTAAGTTTTTAAAAAATGCTAGTGATAATTTTTTTTGTAATATACTGGGGCTTAGTTTAGACACATGTAAAACAAAAAATTTTAAAAATTTTTATTGCTCAAAGATTTCTATATATCAAAATCAGATAGAGTACAATGCACTCTTTTTGCTCAAAAAAGATACGATAAATCTTATAGGCAAAAACTTGCTTTTTGAAGATAATTTGGACGAAAATGCTTTTGTTGATCTACTAAAAGAAACTGCAAATCTTATAGGAGGAACGGCAAAAACAATGATAGAAGAGTTTGATCCGGATTCTTTGTATGAACTATCAACCCCGGAATACATAGGATTTATAAAAGATTTGAAAGAAATTAATTTATCATACTACAATGCAAGCAAGATAAACAACAGATGTTTTGTGATAGGCATAGAAGAAATCTAATATGGATAATAATATTTTGCAAAAACTTGACAAATCACAGTATGAAAAACTTGATGATATAAGTGTTGTTTTTACTGCAGAGTTAGGATCTACCACATTACCTATAGATGAGATACTAAAACTCTCCAAAGGTTCTGTTATAGATCTTCAAAAACCGGCTGGAGAAAGTGTAGAACTTTTCATAAATGGAAAAATCATAGGCAAAGGTGAAGTTATGGTCTATGAAAAAAATCTGGCTGTAAGGATAAATGAAATTCTTGATTCTAAGTCAGTCATACAGTACTTTAGCAAGGAATTATCATGAGATATCCCAAAATACTAAGTTATTTTTTTATTACCGTATTGTTTCAGCTAAATATTTTTGCTACAACTTTGCTCACATACAACACATATGACAGAGATGACAGAGTTGATTTGATGCTCTCTTTTGATACTCCGTACAACGGGAAAGTATTTTTAAAAAAAAGTGAAAATAACTTTGTTATATCGCTTGATAATATTCATTTCAATAAAAAGATTACCAAAAATATAAATTCACCGATAATCTCCCAAATAGAGATAAATCCTCAAAAAAAAAGTATAAATATCGTATTTAAGACCAAAAAAAAGATCAATATAATTGCTTCCAAGACTACTGACGGATTTGGCCTGAGATTAAGAGCAACCCTGTCAAGCATTCAGACAAAAACAATCTCATCTCAAAAAAACAGTATCAAACAAAACAAATCACAATCCTTTGACTCACTGCCACTTGATAAAACAAGTTATACAGATAGCCGATACTATACGATTATACTTGTTTTGCTTATCATGTTATTGGCATTATGGATACTCAAGAAAAAAATATCAAAACCAGCCTCAGGAAGCAATTGGCTTTTTAAAAACAATATCAATGAAAATGAAGTTAAAATACTCTATAAAAAAGCTATAGATACCAAAAACAGTGTTTTGGTTTTATCATATATGAACAAAAGATATCTGGTACTCACAGGTTCATCAAATCAACTGTTGGATAAATTTTCAAGCAATGACGACATAGGTGATGATGATAAAGAGTTTGAAGAAATGTTTGCAAAAAACAGACAAAAACTGGATGAATTTTTAAAAGTAGGAAACGATAAGCTTTCAAGTTATGCAGACAAAGCAAGCCTTGACTTGACTACCGAAGAAAATATCAGATAATTATATAAAAAATTGATTTATATACTCTTTAACTATTTCCGGGTTGTCAATTCTGTTTATTTTATCTCTGAAAATTGTTGCATTTGGAAAATTTTTTGAGTATGAATGTATATGCTTTCTGAAAATCCCGACTGCTCTTTCTCCATAAAACTCTAACATATTTTCAAAATGTTCTAATACAATTTCTTTGATTTTCTCTTTTTGGATAATTTCTAAATTATTTTTTATTTGATAAAAAATCCATGGATTTCCTACTGCTCCACGCCCTATCATTACAGCATCTGCATGTGTTATACTTTTTACTTCTTTATATTTTTCAAGTGTGGTAATGTCTCCGTTAGCAACCAATGGTATATCGACAGCTTCTTTTGCTTTTGCAATGGATTCATAGTCAATTCTCTCTTTTTTATAGGCATCACTTCTTGTTCGGGCATGAAATGTTATAAAATCAGCCCCACTGTTTTCACAAATTTTTGCTATGATATCCGGTTTTTTATCACTAAAACCAAGTCTGCTTTTTACGGAAGTATATCGCTTGTTTGAATATTTTTTGATAGTTTCTATAATTTTTCCCATTTTAGGCAAATCTTTCAATAGTGCACTGCCACTTCCTTGCTTAACAACTTTCGGTACGGGACATCCGCAGTTTAAATCTATACCGTCAATACCATCTATATCATTTAGAATTTGTACGGCATGTTTTATGACATTTATATCACTTCCTGCGATTTGAACAATATATGGAGTTTCATTACTTGCTTTTTCAAGCATTTTATATGTTTTTTTAGAGTTGTAAACAAGTGCATTGGAGCTTATCATTTCACTTATGGTAACATCTGCACCAAATTTTTTGACTACCTTTCTAAAAGGCAAATCCGTAAAACCGGCAAGTGGTGCTAAAAAAAGAATATCTTTTTTAGAAAAATTTATCATAACACCCTTGCTCAAATAAGATTTATATATCGAAAAATATATCTACATCAAAATTTTTACCACAATCTTTCAAATCAAGTATATATCTGAATTTTTCACACTCTTTTTCAGAAAGACTTGAAAGCACTTCTCTTATTTTGTCTATCATTTGAAACTCAAACAAAAGATACAAATATGCTTGCAAAGCTTCTTCTTTTTCATTTGAAAGTGTTTCGAAAATAGATAAAATAGCTTCCGGATTTAGTAATTTTTTAAATTTTTTTGCATAGTGTAAAAAATCGATTTTATTTAAATTATATTTATTTAACTGTTCTTTGATATCCTGTGCATTTATTGCAAAATTATCTTTATTCTCTTCAAATCTTTTTATAAGTTTATCAAAAAGTTCTCTGCTTATATCAAAATCCTGTTTTTTTATATCATTAAAATTTGCGTATTGACAATACACTTCAAAAGCTTTTTTACATATTTCACTATCTTTATCTTCACAGTTTTTTAAAATATTTTCAGCTTCTTTCTCATCTTTTGCAAGCTTGTTCAGTATATTTTTCTTTACAAAATAGTTATCTGATGAAAGTTTAAATTTTTTTAGGCTGACAACTTCACCTGATTCTATTTTATTTAAAGTATCAATAATCTCTTTCAATTCTTCATTATCGATATCACCCGCATCTTTTGAGGCATCAAAGTTAAAATGTTTCAAAACTTTTGAAGGCAAATCATACCATTTGGTTACAAAGTTCATATTTATGTCATTTCCAAACATATGTTGTTTTACATATTGCAAATAACTCTTGTAATCTTTTTGCAAATTTCTTTGGATTAGATAATTTTTAAAACTGTAAAATAGCATATGAAACACTGAAGCAACCGCCAAAATCGCTGAAGGGAGTATAACCCATACTGCTATCTTCAAAGAAACAGGAACTCCGAAAAAAGTCAATGTATAAGTATCACCATTAAAACTGTATACATAAGCTCCAACTGCTACGATAAAAATTATCGCAAACAAAATATATTTTTTCAATCCCATACCAAATCCTTTTAATTTTGTTTTTCTACAATCTCCCTACATACTATACAATATTTTGCATGTGGTTTTACTTTAAGTCTTTGTACTGAAATTTTTTCTTCACACATTTCACATATCCCGTATCTGCCTTCTTTTATCTTGTTTTTTGCATATTCTATTTCTCTAAGCTCTTCAGCTTGTTGCTTGTTTATAGCATGTTTAGTCAGCCTATCAGAACTTATAGAAGCATGATCGGCTTCATCAGATACTTCTGTTTTTTGCAACTCTTGCATATCTTTTAATGTATGATTGATATTATTTTGGATTTGCTCCTTTCTTAAATCAAGCAAATTCTCAAAAAACCTTAAATCACTCTCTTTCACATACTCTCCTTAATATTTTTTCAGTAACTCTGTACAGCAGCATTATATGCTACTATAGAAAATTACTTATGATACGGATGCTTATTTACAATACTTAAAGCTCTGTATATTTGTTCGAGCAAAACTATTTTTGCAATTTTATGTGAAAAAGTCAATTTTGATAAAGATACAACTTCATTGCACTGTTTTAAAAAATTACCTTCAAACCCATAAGCTCCGCCTATAAAAAAATTTATCTCATTCTCTTTTTCAAAAATATTGCTAAATCCAATACTATCATAAATTTTTCCGCTTTCATCCAAACATATGCTGTAATTTTTTATCTTATCGCGATATACTTCACTATAACTTTTTTTAGCAATAGCAATATCATTTTTCTGTGCTTGAACAATTTTTTTATTGAAGCATACAATATGTTCAAATTTTGCATATCTTGATATCATTTTTTCATAATTTTTAGATATTGTCTCAAATTCGTCTTTTATCTCCTTTTCTATGCTGAAAACTTTTATTTTATGCACTTTGTCTGTTTTCTTCCTCAAAAAATGTCAAAAAATCACTTATTGTTTTTTTCATTTCTCCTCTTTGGACTATCATATCTATAAGCCCATGCTCAAGTAAAAATTCAGATCTTTGAAAACCTTCAGGCAAATCAGCACCTATTGTCTGTTTGATAACTCTTTGACCTGCAAATCCTATCAATGCTTTTGGTTCAGCCATTATGATATCGCCCAGCCATGCAAAAGAGGCACTTACTCCACCCATGGTAGGATCGGTCAAAACCGAGATATAAGGTAGTTTTGCATCATCAAGTTTTGCCAGTGCCGCAGCAGTTTTTGACATTTGTAAAAGTGAAAAAGTACTTTCTTGCATTCTTGCACCCCCGCTTGCACTCACGATAACAACAGGTGTTCTTTTTTCAATGGCTCTATTGATTGCTCTAACTATTTTTTCTCCCTCAACCGAACCGAGACTGCCCCCCATAAATGCAAAATCAAATACTATCAATTGCACGGGTTTTTTGTCTATTTTGCACTCTCCGCTTATTGCTGAGGATTTTCTGCCGGTTTTTTCATATCCTTGTGTTATTCTTTTTTTATAGGATTTCTTATCTACAAAATGCAACGGATCATTTGGCTCCAAATCAGTATCAAACTCAGTAAATGTATCTTTATCTGCAAGCATATCTATACGCATTTTTGCGGATATCCTCATATGAAAATTGCATTTAGGACATACATTTAAAAGATTTTCAACCTCTTTATAATACATAAGAGAGTTACAAGACGGACATTTTACCCAATGACTTGGGGCCTCTTCCTTTGTTGGCTGCTGTCTTCTCATTCTGCTAAAGATATTGCCAAAATTCATTTTATACCTCACACTATAGTAATTAGTTTTTTAAATATATCTTTTTCTTTTGAAACAATCAATATGTCATCTTTTAAAAAAATATCCATATCGCTACACATATGCAAACCTGCTGCCACATCATACTCTCGTATATTGCCTTCAAAGATAACAAATGTAAAATTATGGGCATTTGCCAATGACAATGCTAATGCCCCGGGACTTCTATATTTAAATCCTTCTTCATTTATCTTATAGATAAATTTTGAAGAAGCATAAGCTCTTTCATAAATGCCGATTGTAGCATAATTATTCATTGTAATTTCTGAAAATTCGAGTCTATTTATATCCGCTCTTTTAAAATCATTATTTTGTTTGACAAATAAATCTCCTGTTGCAAAATTTACCACAACCGATTCAAAAACTTCTTTATCTCTTTTTCTTGCAACCGAACTTCCAAAATACGGCAAACCGGATATAAAATTTTCACTACCATCTATGGGATCTATAATAATCTTATCTTTTCCATTTCCTGTAATTCCCGATTCTTCTGATATAATTTGTCCAAATTTTTCAAGATAGTGTACAAATATTTTTTCAGCTTCTATATCGACAACTCTACTGATATCTCCTCCTGCACCGATATTTAATTGTTTCTTTAAGTCAGGATTGCCTTTTTTTATTAATTCCAATATTTTTTGATTGGCTTTTATGGCACTTTGTATAAAATTCATTCTATTTTAACTTTTTAACTATCCTGTGTGCCGCCTCTTTGCCATCATTTGCAGCCCTTACCACCAAGTCTGCTCCTCTAAAACAATCTCCTCCGGCATATATGCCTTTTTTACTTGTTTCATAGTCATCATTTATAACTATTCCACCCCATTTGTTAACTTCTATACCATTTTCTGCCAGAAAAGATGGAATTTCAGGAATAAAACCAAGTGAAAATATAACTGTATCCGCCTCAACTCTAAAATTACTTCCTTTGACTATTTCAACTTTTTGTCTGCCGGAACTATCTTTCTCTCCAAGCATAGTTTTTTGCATTTGTACTGCTATAACTTTCCCATCACTATTTACTATGATCTCTTTCGGACTGACATTAAAAACAAACTCCACTCCCTCGTCATAAGCATTTTTAATCTCTTTTTTACTTCCGGGCATATTCGCCCTATCGCGCCTGTAAAGACATTTGACACTTTTTGCACCTTCTCTGATAGAAGTTCTAACACAATCCATTGCAGTATCGCCACCGCCAATTACTACCACATTTTTATCTTTTACACTGTATTTGTTATCAATTTTTTCACCAAAAAGCTTTTTTTGTATATTTATCAAAAAGTCAAGTGCCTGCAGTGTGCCGTCTGCATTTTCATTTTTTATATTTGCAACTCTTGACTTTTGAGCACCTATCGCTATAAAAATACCATCACATTTTTGATAAATATCAGAAAAAGAGACATCTTTTCCTACTTCACAATTTAGATACAAATTCAAGCCGGCTTCTTTTAGCCACTCAAATCTCCTTGAAACTATCTTTTTATCAAGTTTGAAATTTGGTATACCATAAGTCAAAAGTCCGCCCGGACGGTCACTTTTTTCATACATATCAACTCCGATACCGGCTCTTAAAAGATAAGTTGCAACCGATATTCCAGCAGGTCCCGAACCGATTATGGCTATCCTTTTGTTACTGCTGACACCGGGAAAAGCAGGCTTCATCCCATGCTTAAATCCATTTTCAGATATAAAAGTCTCAATTGCACCTATGGTAATAGCACCAAATCCGTCTTGATTTAATGTACAATCACCCTCACACAATCTATCATGAGGACAAATTCTGCCTGTTATCTCCGGATACGGATTGGTTTCATTTGAGAGTTTAAAAGCCAACTCTTTATCAATATTGGCAGTAGCTTTCAGCCAAAAAGGTATATAATTGTGTAAAGGACACTTATTGTGACAATACGGATCACCACACTGTATACATCTTTCTGCCTGCGAACTTGCATCAGGTGTTTTAAAAACCTCATATATCTCTTTAAAATCTTTTATTCTTTCATTTGACCCTCTTCTTAACGGATCTATCCTTTCAATTTCAGTAAAATTTTGCATATTAGTCTCCCTCATCCGGATTTAATGGAGTTTTAGTTAAATCTTTTGGCCTTATCATCCAAAATTCTCTTACTTCATGTCTGTAGTTGTCTAAAATATACTTGGCTCTCTCACTTCCTGTTTGATTTATATAATCTCTAAGCAATTTTTTTAAAAAATGTTTCGCTTCATCAGTTTCATCACTATCAATTCTTCTCGCAACTACAAGTTCTTGATTTAACCTATCTATAAAACTCCTGTCTTTGTCATATACAAAAGCCACGCCTCCGGTCATTCCGGCTCCAAAATTTGCACCTGTTTGACCAAGTATGATGGCTACCCCTCCGGTCATATATTCACAGGCATGATCTCCGGTACCTTCGACTATAGCTATTGCTCCGCTGTTTCTGACACAAAATCTCTCCCCGACACTTCCAACAGCATAAAATTTACCTCCTGTCGCACCGTACAGACAGGTATTTCCTGCACTTGAAAAATTATCTCCTTGATATTTTGGCATAATTATGATCTTACCGCCATTCATCCCTTTTCCAACATAGTCATTTCCAAGTCCATCAAGTTTTAAGGTTATACCGTTTACCAAAAATGCTCCGAAACTTTGACCGGGTGTTCCTTTGAGTTTAAAAATCAAACTATCTTCAGGCAATCCCTTATTTCCATAATATTTGGCAATTTCTCCGCTTATCAAAACTCCAAAACTTCTATTGATATTTTTTATCTCTTTTTTTATAACCATTTTATTATCAGGATTTTGAATAACAGGATAAATTTCTTTTAATATCTCTTTTTCATAATTGTTTTTATCTATAGGTTCATTTCTTTGTTTTTGACAAGTATCAACTCCGTCAATTCTTTCCAATATCCTGCTAAAATCAAACTTCTTGGCAAAATCATCATTTGCAACTTTTAAAAGATCGCTTCTTCCTACTATCTCCTCTAAAGAGCGGTAACCCAAAGATGCCAATATCTCTCTGACATCTTCAGCCAAAAGAGTAAAGTAGTTTATAAGTTTATCGACAGTTCCTATAAAATGTTCCCTTAAAACTTTATTTTGTGTGGCAATTCCTGTGCTACACTTGTTTAAATGACAAATTCTAAGAACTTTACAACCCAAAATTGCCAAAGCTCCGGTTCCGAATGCATAACTTTCAGCACCAAGCATTGCAGCTTTTACGATATCCAAACCGGTTCTTAATCCACCATCTGTTTCAAGTCTGACCAATTCTCTTAAATGATTTGCTTTTAAGGTATTGTGTGTTTCACTAAGACCTATCTCCCATGGATCACCGGCAAATTTTATAGATGTAAGAGGTGCGGCTCCCGTTCCTCCATCAGCACCGGAAATAATAATCTTATCGGCATAACATTTAGCAACACCGGCTGCAATTGTTCCGACATGTGAAGAAGAGACAAGTTTTACCGATATCATAGCATCCGGATTTATCTGCTTAAGGTCAAATATAAGCTGAGCCAAATCCTCAATAGAATATATATCGTGATGAGGAGGAGGTGATATCAAAGTAACACCCGGCATAGTATATCTAAGGCTTGCTATCAATGGACTTACTTTGTGTCCCGGTAACTGACCGCCTTCTCCCGGTTTTGCACCCTGTGCCAGTTTTATCTGAATCTCTTCGGCACTTCTTAGATACTCCGGTGTTACACCGAATCTGCCGGAAGCCACCTGTTTGATTTTGGATCTTTGTGGGCTCTTTAATCTTTCCGGCTTTTCTCCGCCTTCACCTGAATTTGATTTTCCGCCTATTTTATTCATAGCTTCAGCCAATGCTTCATGTGCTTCAGGCGAAATCGAACCCAGACTCATTGCGGCAGTTGAAAATCTTTTAAAAATATTCTCTTTGGGTTCAACTTCATCAAGCCTAATGGATTCTTTGTCACTTTTTAATTCGAAAAAGTCTCTTATACGCTTAAATTTAGCTCCGTCAGAAAGTTTTTTTAAATTTTGAAAATCTTTTTTATCTCCTGTTTTGGCCGCCTGATGTATGGCAAAAATAACATCCGGGGAAAATCCGTGAAACTCTTCACCTTTGAGATATTTGTAAAATCCTCCTATTTTGATAGGAAATACTCTATTTTTTTCATTTTGTGCATAAACTTCACTGTAAACTCTGTTTAATTTCTCTTCTATATCTTCATAGGTCAAACCGGGAATTATACATGCCGAACCTCTAAAACAATCTTCAACAATTTCTTGAGATAATCCCAATACATCCATCAGTGCAGAGTTTCTGTAAGATGCTATAGTTGAGATTCCCATTTTTGATAAAATTTTAAGAAGCCCTAAATTCAAGGCATTTAAGACATTTTTAAATCTTATTTTTCTCTCATATGATGTAAGATTGTGTTTTTCACACTCTTGCAGTACTGTTGCATAAAGAAGATATGGATATACGGCACTTGCTCCATAAGTTATCAAAGTTGCAATAGAATGAGAATCATAAGGCTCTGCACTCTCAACCACGATAGATACCAAATGTCTTACTCCCTCTTCAAGAAGCACTTGATTGACTCTTCCAACCGCCATAGCCATTGGAATTGGTTTTTTATTTTTTCCTATGCATCTGTCACTGAGAAATACAATTCTTACTTTTTCCTGTTTTACTGCATCAACAACATCATATGCCAAATCATTTAAACTTCCTCTTAAATTTTCTTCAAAAAGAGTTGAAAATGTTTTGTTTTTATAATACTTATCATATCTTGGCTTACTCGGATCTCCAAACGAACGCAATACTTCTATTTTTTCCTGCATTAGTACAGGAGTTATAACTTTTAACCTTTTTGCATGATACACATCTTCGTCAAGAATATTTCTTACCTCTCCAAAGCCTGTATTCAGACTCATTACAATTCTTTCTCTGATAGGGTCTATAGGAGGATTGGTAACTTGAGCAAATTTTTGTTTAAAAAAATCCGTAAAGCATCTTTGCTTATTGCTAAATGCCGCCAATGGAGTATCATCACCCATAGAGCCCGTATTTTCTTTTCCTTCGTTCATCATCGGGATAATAACCATATCTTTGGCTTCATAGGTTATATTTGCTATTCTTTGTTTTTCTTCTATTTTATCCAATTGATAATCGCTCATATTGGAAAACGGCAAATCTATAAACTCTTGAAGATAAACCATATTTTTATTGAGCCATTTTCCATAAGGATTTAAATCTTTTAAATAATTATTTATATCACTATTTTTTAAAACTTTTCCATATTTGAGGTCAACTCCTATCATTTCGCCACTCTTTAGTTTTCCTCTTTCTATTACATTATTCTCTTCTATATCAAGTATGCCGTATTCACTTGAAATAACAATTCTTTTATCTTTGGTAATGATATATTTAGCAGGTCTTAAACCGTTTCTGTCTAAGATACATCCTATATGTCTTCCGTCAGTTAAGCTAACTGCGGCAGGACCGTCCCAAGCCTCAAAACAGGTACTCATATACTCATAAAAGGCTCTTATATCAGAATCCATATAAGGAGCATTTTGCCATGCGGCAGGTATTAAAACTCTTGCGGCTTTAAAAAAATCCATTCCGTTTTGAAGTAAAAATTCAAATATATTGTCCAAACTTGCACTGTCACTTATTTCGTCAGTTGTTATCGGTAAAAGTTTTTTTAACTCTTTATCGGTAAAAACGGAACTTTTCATATATTCGCTTTTTGCCAAAAGATTAAATCTATTGGCTGAAATAGAGTTAATCTCTCCATTGTGTGCTATGCTTCTAAAAGGCTGTGCAAGCTTCCATTGAGGAAGAGTATTGGTAGAAAATCTCTGATGAAAAAGTGCAAAAGATGTCTTAAAATCCTCATCACTCAAATCAGGATAAAATTCTCTGATATGAGTCGGCATAACCAAACCTTTGTATGATATGGTTTTGTCTGAAAATGAACATATATAAAATTCATCATAATTTTTTAATTTTTTTTCAATTTCTCTTCGTGCCAAGTATAAAGAAATACCGAATCTTTTAGTAGCGGAAAGTGAATTTGGAGCAACAAATATTTGAATAATCTGTGGCAAACTCTTAAGGGCAAATTCTCCAAGAGCATCTGTATCTATGGGTACTTCTCTGTAAAAAAGTACTTTTAGGTCATTTTTTTGCAAAATTTCCTCTATAATATCTTTTTGCTTGTCTTCTTGCATAAAAACCATAGCTACTGCAAATTGTTTTGGAAGATCCAATCCGTGCCGGTTAGCCACTTTTTTCATAAAGCTTTTCGGCATTCCAAAAAGAAGACCGCTTCCGTCACCACTCTTTCCGTCTGCTGCAACAGCACCTCTGTGCATCATTCTTTCCAATGCCATTACAGCATCTTTAACATTTTTGTGAGTAGCTTTATTGTCGATATTGGCTAACAATCCAAAGCCGCAATTATCTTTAAAATTTGTATATCCTGTCATAGGCAACCTTTCTCATCATAGCACTAAAATTTGCTGATTATATCCAAAGTATGGTAAAAATTTGATAAAACTGTCTTTTTTTGATATTATAACCATAAAGACTACAAGGCAAGTTATCGATTATGCAAGGATATATTATAAATATTTCAAAAGTAAAAGATGAAGATCTTTTAGTTACTGTTTTAAACCGAAAAAAAGTAAAAACTCTTTACAGGTTTTATGGCGCAAGACACTCTCATATACATTTGGGGTATAAAATAGACTATGAAGCACATCCTACAAAAAGAGAAAATCTTTTTCAACTTAGAAATGTATCATCTTTGCCTTATAAGTGGATGCTTGAGAGAGATAAATTTTATGTTTGGCAACAATTTTTGCAACTTTTACACAAACACTTAAAAGATATCAATGAGATTGATGATGATTATTTTAACCTTCTTGAAGAAATGTCCATACATCTTGAAAAAGAAAATCCATACAGAGTAGCCATAGAATCATATGCAAAATTATTGGATTTTGAGGGAAGAATTCATAAAGATTTTAATTGTTTTGTTTGCAATACTGCCATCAAAAGTCATCTTGTTTTGGTCAGGGGTTTTTTGCCGGCATGCAAAAAGTGCATACCCAAAAAAGGGATTGAAACTTCTAAAATATATCATTTGTTTACAGAAAAAAACTCCGTTTTGCTAAACAACAATGAAGTTTTAAATTTGTACAATACCATGCTTGAGGGATTTTAAACAAAATCATGTATTTATAAACAAGCCGACAAGAGACTATAGACTGTACAAGGTTATCTTACATTGGTTTTCATAAAACCTTTACCATCACTTGCCCAATTTCTGATAATGTCTATCTCTTTTTTTGTCAATTTGGCATTTTTATGTAACCATGTATATTGTGGTAACGGCATTGGACCGGCAACAGTTCTATAGATATCTGATTTTAATTTTTTTAATTTTTCCGGAGGATATTTTTTCCATATACTAAAATTTAAAGCTCTTCTTCCACCCTTCACATCATCACTAATACTCCACGAAGCAGGAGCAACATAACTCCACCATGGCCATTTTGTTTCATTTGAATGACAGTCATAACATGATTTTTTAAGTATATTTTTTACATTTTTGGGAACCGTTATCTCAAATGCTTTATCAGTTTTTGGATTTGTTTTATCTTTACCGTACGGAATAAATTGAAAAATAACAAAAACTAAAATTATAATACCGAACACTCTTGCAAAAACTCCCATCTCTATTCTCCAAGTTTAATTATTTTATCACTGCACCACTTCGCCAAATCAATATCATGAGTTATCAAAACTATACCTACATCATTTAAAAATTTTAAAAGAAGCTTCATCGTATCAAGTTGCACTATATTATCCAATGCCGAAGTAGGCTCATCTGCCAGAATTATATCACTTTTCATTAAAAGTACTCTTAAAATACTACATCTTTGTAACTGTCCTCCACTTAATTCGTGTGGTAATTTTTGTAATAAATCTTTTTTTAAATCAAGCTCCGCAATGTATTTATCCAACACGGATATATCAGCAACATCTTTTATTTGATTTATTATGGAGTATGACGGATGAAATGAAGAATATGGATCTTGAAATATCTGAGATACTTTTTTGGCTTTTATATAACCTTTTTGCGGTTTAACTTCACCGGTTATCAAAGAAAAAAGAGTAGTTTTTCCAACTCCGCTTTTGCCTACTACCGATACAATTTCGCCTTTTTTGAGAGTAAGATTAAAATCTTTAAAAAGAGGTTTTTTGGGAATATATCCAAAAGTAATCTCTCTCATCTCCAACAATAATTCATTATCGGCATTTTTCAACTTCTTATCTGTCCATTTCCATAAATTTTATATTTGTATGTAGTCAAGTCATTTATACCCATCGGTCCTCTTGCATGAAGCTTGCTTGTACTGATACCGACTTCAGCTCCGAAACCAAACTCTCCCCCATCTGTAAATCTCGTACTGGCATTTACATACACACAAGATGAATCTATCCTTTGCATAAACTCTTCTGCCGCACTATAATCTTCCGTAACAATAGACTCAGAATGAAAAGAACTGTGCTTTTGAATATGTTCAACTGCCTCATTTAGATCATTTACTATTTTGATGCTTAAAATATTGTCAAGATATTCGATATCCCAGTCTTCACTCGAAGCCTTTTCTACTTTTATAATTTTTTGTGTATTTTCACAACCTTTCAAAAGAGTGTTGTATTTATCAAATTCATCTTTTAAAAGAGGCAAGATTGTATCTGCTATCTCTTTGTCAACCAAAAGTGTTTCAAGTGCATTGCAAACTCCCGGTCTTTGAACTTTTGCATTAACTGAAATCTCTATGGCTTTTTTAACATCAGCTTTTGAGTGGATATATGTATGGCACAAACCTTTATCATGCTTTATAACAGGTACTGTTGAATTTTGAGAAATATATCTTATAAGTTTTTCTCCTCCTCTTGGAATGATAAGATCGACATATTTATCCATTTTTATCAATTTGCTTACTCCCTCTCTTGAATAATCAGGAAGCAGAGTAATAGCTTCTTTCGGAAGAGAATTATCTTCTAAAACCTGCGATAAAAGATTGGCTATGGATATATTGCTCTCTTTTGCCTCTTTGCCTCCTTTTAATATACATCCGTTTCCACTTTTAAAGCAAAGTGCCGCAGTATCACTTGTAACATTCGGGCGACTCTCATAAATAATACCTATAACTCCTATAGGAACACTTACTTTTTCTATGCGAAGATTGTCTTTGTTTATCCATCCGTCAAGTATTCTTCCTACCGGCTCTTTGAGTGAAGCAATCTCTCTTAGACTTTTTGCCATGGAAAAAACTCTCTCTTTGTCTAAAAACAATCTATCCAGCAATGCAGAAGAAAGTTCAAGTCTTCTTCCGATAATAATATCTTTTTTATTGGCCGAAAGAATATCATCACAATGCTTTTGTAATTTATCTGCCATTTGATGCAGGATATCATTTTTTTTCTTTGGTGAAAGAGTAGCTATAACCCTGCTTGCTTCTTTTGTTTTATGTAAAAATTTTTCCATTTATATTTCCTTTGGCAACTCTTCGATATTACCATATAACTCTTTTTTATGGTACAAAGAAGATTCATCATTTATTATCTCTTTATAATTTGGATCAAACAGTATCAAACCACCTTGAAAACCCTTTTCTATAACTGTTTTTTTATCTTGATAAAGTAATTTTGCAGGATTGAAAAAGAGCAATTTAGTCAACTCTTCAAAAGATATTATCCCTTTTTGCACAAGATATGTATAACCGAGTTTTAATGTCAAAGATAAAGCATCTACTCCATCTTTTGCATCTTCAAAGGCAACATCTTTATATATATATGACTTTGGAGAATGATTTGAACTTATTATGTCTATAACTCCTTCTTGCAAAAATGTTATCAGTTTTTTTCTTTCACTCTCTTCTTGCAAAGCAGAGATAAGCTTCGCTCTTGTATTAAATCCGTCACACTCTTTATCACTCAATATAAGATTATGAATAGGAACTTCCGTATATACTTTTTTATTGGTTTTTTTAACAGCTTTTAAAATTTGCAAAGATTTAGTTGTAAATAATCCTTGAAAAAGTATTTTTACATCAAAAAATGTAGCAAACTCTACTATTTTTGAAACTTCGCTTATCTGTGTAATTTTTGAAATGCCGGGAAGTCCAAGCTCAAATGAAACTTCTCCCTCATTCATTACACCGCAGTTTTTTATATCTTTATCTTCCGCAAAACAAAAAACAGGTACATTTTTCATATTGGCATACTGCATAACTCTAACAAGAGTATTGCCGTTTATATCAGACCTTGTATATATAACTTTTGCCCCATTTTTTAAAAATGTAGCTATATTGTTAAGTTTGGCATCCGCATTTTGTGAATTTACACTTAAAATGATATCTATATCTTTATTTGTAGAAACTTTAGTGTTTAAAAGTTCTAAATGAGTGGCATTTTCTATCTTTGGAGAAAAATCATCAATCAAAACAAAACTGCCAACTCCACCTTTTTTTGCTTTTTGATACAAAGTATCTAAATTTTTTTTGCTAAGCTTATCGTCCAAAAGTCTGACATTTGTATCTATGAGTTTCGGAAGAAGATATTTACCCTTTGCATCAATGATTTTTTCATCTTTTTTAGATTTCAGTGTTGATGATATATCTTTTACGATACCGTCGCAAATCCTGATATCACCTTGAAACAAACCATCACTTTTTACTATAATTACATTTTTTACAAGCATAAAAAATCCCTGCTAAATTTTATATCATTATATCCAAACTATTGCAAAATTTTATTTAAATGCTTACTAAAATTATCAGGATTTATGTAGCCGACAATCTTTTTATCATTCAAAATATTATGATTTTTGTCAAAAAATATTATTACCGGCGGTCCAAAGACTTTATATTTTTTCATCATTGCTTTTTCTTCATCGGAATTTTCAGTAACATCTGCTCTAACAAGAGTAAAATTGGCAAGCAATGCCGTCACCTTTGGTTCTTTAAAAGTTTTTTCATCCAACTCTTTACAACTTGCACACCACTTTGCAGAAAAATCAACCATAATAGGCTTGGCAGAACTGTTTATGATGCTATCCAACTCTTTTTGATTTTTAACAATTTTAAAGTTATTTTTAAAAGATACTGTTTTATTGTTTTGGAGAGTATTTGATAAAAAAACAGATTTTTTAATATTTTCCAATGGATTTAAAGGATTTGTATTGCCCATAAATGCTCCGACAAAGAGCATAATGCCATATATCAAAAATACAATACCCACTACTTTTGACATTTTAAGTATACCGCTTGCACTTTCTTTAAAAGGCTCCAATGCACCAAGATACACAGCTGAGCCTATCAGTAAAATTGCCCATAAAATCATAGTATACATATCAGGAATAATTCTTGATATCAGATATATGGCAACTCCAAGCATAACAACACCGAATATTTTGGATACATTTTGCATCCAACCACCGGGTTTAGGCATAAATTTACCCGCACCTATACCAACAAGCAGTAATGGCACCCCCATACCTATGCTCATTATAAAAAGAGCTGCCCCTCCCAAAAAAGCATCTCCTGTCTGTCCGATATATATCAATGCTCCGGCAAGTGGTGCGGCCACACACGGCCCTACAATCAATGCAGATAAAAATCCCATTATTGCCACACTGACAAATCCTTTTCCCCGGGCTTTATCACTCGTTGCATTTATCTTGCTCTGCAATGATGCAGGCAATTGCAATTCATAATATCCAAACATTGAAAATGCAAGTGCAACGAATATTGCCGAAAAAGCAACTATTACCCAAGGGTTTTGAAACATTGCTTGTATATTTGCTCCGAAGAGTCCGGCAAGCACCCCGGCTATCGTATATGCCACAGACATAGAAAATACATAAACCAAAGACAGTATAAAACCTTTTTTTGCATTCATATTTTCTTTAGACTGCGAAACTATGATAGAAGACAGTATGGGTATCATAGGAAAAATACAAGGTGTTAGAGATAACAATAGCCCAAATCCGAAAAATGTCAGCAAAACTGCTAAAAAACTACTGTTTGCCAATGTATCGGCAATAGAGCTTTCTTCAGATAAATCGGCTTTGGTTTTTGGTATATTTTTAGAAATGGTTTTTGCAGAATTTGAAGCAATATTCCACTTTGATATTTTATCGGTAGTATCAAGAGTATTGTTTGGTGTTGAAGAAGAGATAGATTTTTTTATATTTTTTAAATCAAATACAAAATCCTTTTTCATAGGAGAGTAGCAAAGACCCAATTTTGAGCATCCTTGAAAATTTACTCTTAAAGTTATCTTCTGTGTTTTTTTTCCAAGTTTTTTTTCTATCAATGACAATGGAATACTTTGTTTGATTTCATTAAAATAAACTATAAATTCATGATATTTTACCGCTTTTGGAAATTTTAAATCTTTATCAAGAGATATATTTTTTGGAGAAACTATACTAAAATGAAGCTTGTTTTTATAAGCATATATCTTATCCGCAAGTTTTATATCAATATTTATTTTACCATCTTTCAAAACAGCATTCGGCTTAAAAGCCTGATTAGGCATTAAAACTTCATCTTCAAGTCCGATACCAAACAGCGATGCAAATGTTAAAGCGGAAAATAAAATCATAAATAGAAATTTTTTCACAATTATAGCCTTTTTTAATTATTCTGACATATTTTGACTATATTTTGGTTAAAATGATAATTTTAAATTTATATTTGCGGAAATTTTTAAAAATCCGGATAGTGTCAATCCGAAAAAGTTTCGGATTGACACATATTTGTTTAATCTTTTTTGTTTTATTCTACCTCAGCATCTATAACATCATCATCGGCCGGCTTATTGCCTCCTGCTTGTCCGCCTGCACTCTGAGATGAAGCATTTGCTCCTGCGGCATCATCTTTTTTGTACATAGCTTCTGCAAGTTTGTGGCTGACTTCGGTTAAAGCTTTTACTTTTTCATCTATCTGCTCTTTTGTAACATTTTCATTTTTCAATGTCTCTTTTAAAGCATCAAGAGCAGCTTGAACTTTATCTTTTTCAGCCTGATCAATTTTATCGCCTGCTTCACTTAGAGTTTTTTCTGTTTGATGAGCCAAAGCATCTGCTTGATTTTTGGCATCAATTAACTCTTTTCTTTTTTTATCTTCTTCTTTATGAAGTTCGGCATCTTTTACCATTTTTTCTATCTCACTCTCGTCAAGCCCGCTTGAACCTGTTATCTTAATCTCCTGGGCTTTTCCTGTTGCTTTATCTTTGGCACTGACAGTAAGTATTCCGTTTGCATCTATATCAAAAGTAACCTCTATTTGAGGTACACCTCGAGGAGCAGGCGGAATTCCCTCAAGATTAAATTGTCCGAGAGATTTATTGTCTTTGGCAAATTCTCTCTCTCCTTGTAAAACATGTATGGTAACTGCACTTTGATTATCTTCGGCAGTTGAGAAAATTTGAGACTTTTTAACAGGTATTGTAGTACCCTTTTCAATAATTTTTGTTGTAACTCCTCCAAGAGTTTCTATACCAAGGCTCAAAGGTGTTATATCAAGCAACAATACATCTTTGACATCACCTTTTATAACAGCACCCTGGATTGCGGCACCAATGGCAACAACCTCATCCGGGTTCATTGATTTGTTAAGTTCTTTGCCAAAGTATGCTTTAACTTTTTCTTGAACAAGCGGAATTCTCGTACTTCCGCCAACCATTACAATTTCTTTTATCTCATCTTTGTTTAAATCGGACTCTTTTACAACTTGATCAATTTTTTTAATAGTTTCATCTACCAAATCATCTATCAAACTTTCAAATTTAGCTCTTGTTATTTTCTTTACAAAGTGTTTCGGTCCGGTGGCATCAGCGGTAATAAACGGTAAATTTATCTCTGTTTCAGTTGCGGCCGATAACTCTTTTTTTGCATTTTCTGCCGCTTCTTTCAATCTTTGAAGAGCCATAACATCCTGCTTTAGGTCAATTCCGCTCTCACTTTTAAACTCTTCACAAGCCCAGTCAATAATTCTGTTATCAAAATCATCACCGCCCAAAAATGCATTACCGCCTGTTGCAAGAACTTCTACAACATTATCTCCTGTCTCAAGAACAGTAACATCAAATGTACCACCACCAAGATCATAAACAACAATCTTTTCGGCATTTTTTTTGTCAAGTCCGTAAGCAAGAGCTGCTGCGGTAGGCTCATTAATAATTCTAAGCACATTCAATCCCGCAATCGTTCCGGCTTCTTTGGTAGCTTTTCTTTGAGAATCATTAAAATATGCAGGCACGGTTATAACTGCATCGGTCACTTTCTCGCCCAAGAAAGATTCGGCATCCTCTTTTAATTTCATAAGTATTTTCGCACTTATTTCCTGAGGAGTATATACTTTCCCATCCACATCTATAGCGCAGGCACCGTTTCTATCTATAACTTCATACGGAAGTCTTTTTTTAGCCTCTTTTGCTTTGTCCTCGTTACACATCAAACCCATTATTCTTTTTATTGAATATATGGTTTTTTTAGGATTTGTAACAGCTTGTCTTTTAGCAGGATCTCCTACTAAAATTTCACCTTTATCGGTAAAAGCCACAACTGAAGGAGTTGTATTTTTACCCTCTTTATTTGCTATAACCTTACTCTCGCCTCTTTCATAAACAGAAATACAAGAGTTTGTTGTTCCAAGATCTATTCCAATTACTTTACTCATTTTTCATCCTTTATATTTATTTTTATTTATTTTGCTACGGAAACCATAGCGGGTCTTAAAACCCTGTCTTTTATTTTGTAACCTTTTTGCAAAAGTTGAACTATCTCTCCTTCTTTATGCTCCTCACTTTCAACTTGCATAACTGCATCGTGAAAATGGGGGTTAAAGCCGCTATCTGTCTCGATAAGCTCAATTCCATGCTTTTGCATAACTTTTTTAAACTGTTCAATCGTAAGTGCAATCCCCTCCTCTATTTTCTTTACATATTCATTGTCATTTTCTTCAATTTTATCGGCTGACTCAGCCGCAAAATCCATCGAATCAATTACAGGCAATAAATCCCTTGCAAACTCTTCGTTAGCATAGCTTACCGCTTGCATCTTTTCTCTCTCCAGCCTTTTTTTGATATTCTCAAAATCAGCTACTGCTCTTAGATACTTTTCTTCAAGTTCTTTATTTTTTTCTTCAAGCTCTTCAATCCTCTCTTCCAGAGATTCCTGATTTTCTTCCTCTTTTGTTTCTAACTCTTCATTTTCATTCTCTTTTTTTTCTTTTTTCCTACTCATATAAACCTCCTTAAGATATAGCCCTGATAAACTCTTTATAATCTTTATTTGCTCTGCCCAAGCAAAAAAGATTTGCCTCTTTTTTGTTAATTTGCGTATTATACTTGATAGCCATATATCCTTGTGGAACAAGCTCCTCAAAGTACACACCGTTTCCCAATCTGTCAAATAAAGAAGAGTTCATAAAGCTTTTTACATTTTTATAATATCCGGAACTCTTTGCCATATCATACAAAACTTCTTCTTTTTCTTTTAAAATTATATTATCCGCCAGTAATTGCTCAATCTTTTTTTTAAGTTCATACAAACCTACATTTAAAGAAATTTCCTTTATCTTGCTTATGTCATATCCTATCAGGCCGTTTAAAAATTTTTCAACTTTCTCATTATATTGCAAAACTACACTTTTTTCTTCAAATACTATAAGCAAAAATCTCTCTTCAATATTGATAATTTCACTAAGTTTTGCATCATCTTCTAATTGCAACATACAATATATATCAAATTCTCTTACCCAGTTTTTTAATTCTTCGACACTGCTTATCTTTATCTTGTCAATTTCCTCAAAATGTTCTTTCCAATAATTTTTAAGAGCAATCCAAGTAGGCACTCTTCCGCCACTTGTATGAAGTTGCATCAATATACCCTCATATGAGAGTTTTTTAAAATAAACTCTGATAGTGGACGGTGAAATGTCCAATTCAAGTCTGTCTTTTAATTGAGATGAGCCTATAGGAGCATTGCATTTAAGATACTCCTCAATCACACTGTTTAAGATGATATCTTTTTTACTCATCCTCATCTCTCCTTTGGCACTCGCAACTTTAAATTGCTGATGAAATTATACAACATTGAGTGTATGTTTGTCAAGTATTTTATATAAAAAATTAAAATAAATTTTCTTTAGTCTATAAGGCTCAATGTTTTAAGGCTATAAAGATTAAGCTTTTTTTGGCTATAATTCGCACTCTTTTTAAAGGATAAATGTGGATAAAAATAAGAGTTTAATTGATAAAACTTCAAATCATATAAAAAATGTTTGTCATGGATTTTTTTTGGGAATTGGAACAGCTATTGCCGAACCATCAACCATATTGCCTCTTATCATACATCATTTTAGTTCAAGTTCGGTACTTGTAGGAGTATTTGTTTCTCTTTTAAGAGGAGGTGCGATACTTGTACAATTGTTTGCGGCATTTTATGCACAAAGTTTCTCATATGTGCTTCCTTTTTTAAAAAGAGTTTTTCTTGTGAGGTTTATTGCATGGTTTAGTATCGGTTTTGCTATTATAGCCATAGGAGATGCTCATAAAAATCTTACACTTTTTTTTATAGGACTCGGGCTTTTCTTTTTCAGTTTTTCTGCAGGCTTTGGAGCAATATATTTTAGAGAACTTCTTGGAAAAATGTTTTCTCATAAATATCGCGGTTTTTCCATGGCTTACAGACAGTTTTTTACCGGGCTTGGCTCTATATTGAGCGGGGCTGCTACAGGATGGGTATTAAATCACTTTGAAGCTCCCAAGAGTTACGGTTATCTTTTTATTATAAGTGCGGCATTTATGGGTATCGGATTTTTTATCTTCAGTAAAATTGAAGAGCCGAAAAAAGAAAAAACTTCAAAAAAAGAGTCAAGTTTCAAAGAGTTTTTAAAAAATTCTACCAAAATCCTCAAGAGTAATCAGCATTTGCAAATCCAAATCAAGTCATATCTTTTTTCTTATTCTTATATGCTTGCACTTCCGTTTATAATTCTTCAGGCAAAAAAATATATTTCGCTAAACGGTACCGATATAGGAGTTTTTATATCTATTCAAATGATCGGGGCAATGTTGAGTAATTTTATTTGGGGCAAACTCTCTTCTATCGGAAAAAATAGAATTATAGTAAATATTTCCGCAATTTTACTTATATTTATCATAATTTTGGCAGCATTTAGCACAAAAAACATATATGCATACTATGTAATATTTTTCTTTTTCGGGGTTGCGACAGACGGTTTAAGACTGGCATTTGGAAATCTCATACTTATACTTGCACCTGAAGACAAAAGACCCGTATATGTAGCTATCCAAACCAACATAGTATCTTTTGGACTCTTTTTTTCAATACCGGGAGGATTTATAGTAGAGTATCTAAATTACAATTGGCTTTATGCAATTACACTTATATTTCTATCTTACTCATTTTTATTGTCGTTTAAATTAAAAGATATAGAATAAAAGAACTTACAAATATAAACGGACAATCTTTTAAAATAGCGGATAATTTTATAAAAAAAGTTCTTTTTCTCTCCTATGGAGATAAAGACATCATTTAAAGCCTGTTTTTCCTGTTCACTCAAAGTTACCGCCATAAAATTATCCTATCTCTTTTTTTACTCTTTTTACAACTCTTAATACTTCATCATCATCAAGCTCGCTAAGCAACTTAAAAACTGCCATTACGGCCTGGGGTTTTGAATTGCCAAGTCTCCAGTCTTGATATGTTCTCATAGATACTCCAAGCTTTTTTGCCATCTCTTTTTGAGATATTTTTTTGCCAAAATTCTGAGCTTCTATGGCATTGTGTAAAAGATTGAATATGTCATTTATTTCCATTAAACACCATAATTTATAAAATAAAAAGTATATAACAACACACATTCTTCTACTGATATCTAAAATACAAGAAAAATTATATCTTTTTTATGTAGTTATATACGATATAGCGTATATTATAGAAAAAATAATATATATTTAAACTTAAATATTAGACTTTTCAATTAATTTTTTGTAGTTTTGTGTAAAATTAGAGGTTTTTTATACGAAGATATGTATATTGTGTGAATTATCGGGAGAGATTGACTCTCCCTTGAGTTATTTGTCTCTGATAGAAAGAGTAGTGATAACTTTTGTATATGTATCAAAATCTTTTTTCTTAAGATATCTTAAGAGCCTTTTTCTTTGTCCGACAAGCTTTAAAAGACCCAATCTTGAACTGTGATCTTTTTTGTTAATTTTTAAATGCTCTGTTAAATACTTAATTCTTTCGCTTAAAAGTGCGATTTGAACTTCAGTAGAACCTGTATCTCCGTCTTTTCTGGCAAACTCTTTGATGATTTCCATCTTTTTCGCCGAATCTAAAGCCATGATGACCTCCTGATTGGTATATTTTAAACTTAAAACATTTAGTGTAGTTTCAAATTTAATTGGAATGGAATTATACAAAAAAAAACATAAATTAATATAAAGATTAGATAATATTTAGTACAATATTTGTCTTAATTGGTCTTATTTATATCAAAGGAGCATAATGCTACTCACTAAAGCAAGCGAATACGCCTTACTTTCACTTATCGTTATATCCAAGGAAGATGATGCTGTTGATGTCGAAACCCTATCAAAAAAGCTAAATATCTCAAAAAGCTTTTTGGCAAAAATTCTACAAAGCCTGGCAAGAAACAATATACTCATCTCATACAAAGGTGCTAAAGGCGGATTTAAACTTTCAAAAAAACCCGAAGATATATCGGTTTTGGAAGTAATAGAGTTTGCAGAAAAAAAATCTCCAACTGTTTTTGAATGTTCTTCATCTCAAAGCAACTGCAAAAGCAATCGGGCCGATATTTGTCTGATATGGCCGTTTTTAAACCGGCTTCAGATGAAGATAGATCTTTTTCTATCGGAAATTTCACTTAAAGATATAATGTAAATGTCTTCAAAAAAGAAAAAATTTTTAGGATTTTTATCACCGTATATCGATTTTATAATCAAATCGAAAGACTTAACCATAGTTGCTCTTATCATAGCTATACTTGCGATTATCATAGTACCTCTTCCAAGTTATATACTTGATTTTTTCCTGACTGTATCCATTTCAATATCAGTTTTGATTCTTCTGATATCATTATATGTTCCAAAGCCTACGGATCTTACGACTTTTCCTACATTGATACTCATAATAACCCTTTACAGACTTTCGCTTAATATTGCTACTACAAGAATGATTTTAAGCAAAGGATACGAAGGACCTTCGGCAGTCAGTAGTATTATTGACAGTTTCGGTCAGTTTGTTGTAGGAGGAAATTATGTTATTGGCATTATCGTTTTTACCATACTTGTACTCATAAACTTTATAGTTATAACCAAAGGTTCTACCAGAGTTGCTGAAGTTGCCGCAAGATTTACTCTTGATGCAATGCCGGGAAAACAGATGGCAATCGATGCGGATTTGAATTCCGGACTTATAGATGAACCGACTGCAAGAAAAAGAAGAGAAGCCATTATAAATGAGGCAAATTTTTATGGAGCAATGGATGGTTCCAGCAAATTTGTAAAAGGTGATGCCATTGCCGGTATCATTATTACTATCATCAACATTATAGGCGGTTTTTTAATAGGTATGTTCCAATATGATATGGACTTGGCAAACAGTGCTAAAACATTTACTATTTTAACCATTGGAGACGGCTTGGTATCGCAAATACCGGCACTTATAGTTTCAACAGCGACAGGTATTATTATCACTCGTTCAAGCGGTTCAACCGAAAATTTTGCAGAAGGTATTATAAATCAACTTGTAAATGAGCAAAAAACACTTTTTATTGTTGGATTTATACTTGTTATGTTTGCAATGGTTCCCGGTCTGCCTACTATATCTTTACTTTTTGTAGGAATGCTGTTTTTGGCACTTGGATATCTTATAAAAATGAGCAAAGACGGACATTTGGGCAAAGAGCTTATCTCAAAAGAGGGTAAAGAAGAAGATATATCAAGTGAACCTGTTTTGACAGTCGAAGAAGAAAGAAAGATAGAGGAACAAAACCTCGAAGATATACTAAAACAAGAAATTTTAGAGTTGGATTTGGGCTATCAGTTGGTTAAGCTTGCTGATCCTGCACAAGGCGGAGACATACTAAGCAGGATAAAAAGTATGAGAAAAAAGATAGCTACCGATTATGGTTTTTTAATACCTCAAGTTAGAATCAGAGACAACCTGCACTTACAACCCAATGAATACGAAATACTTCTTAAAGGTGTATCTATAGGAAGAGGTGAGATTTATGCGGATAAATTTTTAGCTATGGATAGCGGACTTGCAACTGATGATATTCAGGGAATTGCTACTAAAGAACCTGCTTTCGGACTTGAAGCAATATGGATTGATACCGATATAAAAGATGAAGCTATTATGAAAGGCTATACAGTTATAGATCCGGCAACTGTAATTTCAACACACATGAGTGAACTTATCAAAAAATATGCTGAAGATTTGCTCTCAAGACAAGAAGTAAGCAAACTGATAGAAAATGTTAAAAAAGATTATCCTATAGTTGTAGAAGATTGTTTAAAGGTTGCCAATGTGGGACTTGTGCAAAAAGTTCTAAAAGCCCTTCTGCATGAAAAAATACCTATCAAAGATATGATTACCATACTTGAAACCATAAGTGATGTTGCCGAAATAACAAAAAATGTTGACATTATAGTGGAGCAAGTAAGAGCAAAACTATCCAGAGTCATCACAAATCTCTATAAAGATGATAAAGGTGTTCTTAAGCTTCTTACATTAAATACCGAAACAGAACAAAAGCTTTTAGACAGACTTAATGAAAAAAACGGTGTTAGAGATTTGCTTCTAAACATAGGTCAAATAAATGCCTTAGTTGACACCATGAGCAATGAAGCTGCACAGGTTTTGCAAAAAGGAGTGGCTCCTGTCATACTTATAGTTGACCCGCTTCTAAGAAAATCGATAAAAGATATATTTGAAAAATTCGGACTTGATATAGTGGTATTAAGTCATGCCGAAATAGATCCGAATGTAACTTTTGAAGTATTAAAAAGTATAGATATACCAAATTTATAAGGAATTAAATGAAACTTTACCATCTCTCACATATAGATTTAGACGGATATGGCTGTCAGCTTATAACCAAAGAGTATTTTAAAGATATAAATTTTTACAATTCAAACTACGGTAATGAAATAAGCCAAAAAATTGAGCAAATAATTTTAGATATAGAAAAAGACGACAAAGATACGGCACTTGTACTCATAACTGATCTAAACCTAACTTTGCAACAAGCTTCCTATCTTGATAAAAAGTTAAAAGAAAGCGAAAAAGATATAGAACTTTTACTCTTAGATCATCATAAAACAGGTCTTGAATGTTCGCAAAAATTTCAATGGTATAAATTGGATGAAAAAAGGTGTGCTACAAAAATAACTTATGACTATTTTTCAAAAAAATTTTATCCGAATGATAAACTTAAAAAATTTAGCGATGTAACAAATGCCATTGATATTTGGCTCTCGAATGACAAATATTTTGAACTTGGAAAAGTCTGTTTAAAGCTTGTCAGCGATGCAAAAGAAGTAAACAGGGTAATGTTTCCAAAAGAGAACAATGAGTATATTTTCAGTATGCTTGAAAACTCTTATGAATATTATGACAAATCAGGTGCGAACATAGCACTTGACAATGCTCTGCATAAAATAAAAAAGAAATTTTTCAAAGGCTTCAACAAAGATGATACACTTGACAATCTTGTATCAAAATATGTTGTTGAACTATTGGCAAACAAAAAAGATGAAATGAGTATAAACTATAAGGGAGCAAAAGGTATACTTACATATTCTATTGCAAATGTTTCGGTAATCGGAAATGACTTTTTACTCAACAACCCTGATTTTGACTTTTTCTTGAATATAAATGCTAGAAGAAATGTTTCTTTAAGAGGAAATGGTAAAGTAGATGTCAGTATCATGGCAAAAGAGTTGTTTGAAGGAGGAGGACATGCAAATGCAAGCGGAGGTATCCTTAAAAGTTTTAAGGACAGTTTTTTGTATGAAAATATAAAAAAACAGGTAGAAGATGCGATATACAAAATAGAAAACATATAAAGGAAAGAGATGCAAGACAAGCTAAATGAAGCAGAAAAAGAGATAGAGGAACTTTCAACACAACTTGTTGATATGTTAGAAGTTGCATTTTATTTTGCAGGACTCAAAAAAGAGTATTTTAAAAATGCGATTGAGATATACTTAAATGGCATAGATGATTATTATGCAAATAATGAAGACGGAGAAATGGGGGTAGAAGAAATTATAGAAGTTATCAAACACATAAAAAAAACAAAACCGCAATTATTTGACTCGTAAATAATTGACCATAAATTTGTATCAAAGGCAGTGTCGAAGGCAATGTTAAATTAAGTTAACTTATAATTTTATCAACAAGTCTTTCGACTTGTTTTTCCATATCTATACTTTTAATCAAACCCAAATTTAAATTTATTTGATTATTTAAAAAATAACTTACATGGTTTAATAAATCTTCTTTATTGTTTACCCAAACCATTAAACCATTATCAATTTGCCATTTGTCATAATGACTGATAAAACTTCGTGTTGAAATAGTAGGAGTTCCTAAAAAACAAGCTTCCGTATTGATAGTTCCGCCGCCACCTATAAATAAATCGGCATCTTTTAATAAATGTTGCAAAACTATTTTTTCTTTTATTACATAAGCAAACGGAAATTCTTTTTTTAGATAATCACTCTCGTATCTTGGAATTATAATGATATTTGTATCAAATTTTTTATAGATTTCCATCAAAGTTTCATACAAAAAAGGATATTTTTTCTTTACATAACTAGCTTTGTATTCTTCTTCTCTTACAAGGATTGTTTTTTTACTTCTATCAATTTTATATTTTTTATAAAAATTTTTAACATAATTTTTATCAAATTTAAAATCATACAACCAAATAAGCGGATCAATAAAGCCATACTCAACAATAT
>Ga0256914_1000832_pt1 | contig 29745 bp, 23 predicted proteins | sample HulkmetaG_FD_191571 | JGI IMG/M metagenome (GOLD analysis project Ga0256914, IMG submission 191571) | Hydrothermal chimney microbial communities from Main Endeavour vent field at the Juan de Fuca Ridge, Pacific Ocean - Hulk | ecosystem: Environmental > Aquatic > Marine > Hydrothermal vents ... | reverse complement strand
GCTCATTCTGGCTTGATCTGAGGCTAATATTGATAACGGCTATTGCAATTATATCCAAGAAACGGGCATTAAACTATATACAGAATATTTTAGACGAACTAGGCGCAGACGAACTTTTAAAACAAGTGTCGCGCCGAGAAGAACCTTTATACCCATATCCTCCTCCTGGGGCAACAGAAGTTGTTTCTCGACGATAATAAAGTAACAGAATACCTCTCGAGGTAAGTATGACATTCCTCGACACATTGCGTAATAGGCATTTCTTTTTGCTGGATGTCTTTTTTCTGTCATTGACACCTATCCTTGCCTTATTGCTGGGCGCGGACGGGTTGTCGCGCGCGTTCTCTTATTGGATACCTTTGATTTGGTATACCGTGTTATCTGTTTTGGCTAAGGAGATTATCTTCCTCGCCTTTGGCCTATACCGCCGCTATTGGCGTTACGCGAGTATCGAGGAACTCCTGCTTATCCTGAAAGCCGTAGGAAGTGCTGCTCTGCTGCTGCTTATCCTCTTCTTCCTCGCCTTTACTCCGCCCCTGCCCCGTTCTTTACCTTTCATTGATGCATTGCTTACAGTGGCTGTTGTGGCAGGCCCTCGTTTTGCTGTACGCCTCTGGTACCGACAGCAGAAAGATCACATAGGCGCAACCAAGCGCGTGTTAATTTACGGCGCAGGGGATGCGGGTCAACTTCTCGCCCGGGAGATGCAGCAGAATCCTGCATTGGGCTATGACCTGGTTGGTTTTTTGGATGATGATCCACAGAAACAAGGACTACGCCTCCGTGGTATCCCCATTCTGGGCGGGCGGGATGCCATCCCTGAAATCGTCCGGGAGTACAGAGTTCAGGAAATTATTATTGCTATGCCTAGTGCCCCCGGACGGGTTATACGCCAGATTATTGATGTGTGTAAAGGGACAGGAGTTGAAACTCGAATACTCCCCGGATTTGCTGATATGTTGAACGGCGACGTGAGTGTGCGTCGGTTGCGCCAAATCAAAATAGAAGATCTCCTGCGACGTGATCCAGTCCAGACCGATATCCGAGCAGTGCAACACCTTATTCGGGGTAAACGAGTTCTCATTACCGGTGCCGGGGGCTCCATTGGCGCGGAACTGTGTCGCCAAGTGTGGCAATTTGGGCCGGCCCAGCTCATACTTTTGGGACATGGTGAGAACAGCGTATTCAACATCTACCACGAACTCAGGGGGCGTGGGCCGGGCGTTGACGCAGTGAACGGACGTCCGACCCACCTTATCCCTGTGATAGCGGATATTCGTTTTGCTGAACGTATACAGCATATCTTTGAAGAATACCTCCCTGAAATCGTCTTTCACGCTGCAGCGCACAAACATGTGCCCTTGATGGAAATGAACCCCTCCGAGGCTGTAACGAACAACGTCGTAGGCACCCAAAATGTCCTACACGCTTCCTTGAAGGTAGGGGTTCAACGTTTTGTTATGATTTCTACCGATAAAGCTGTGAATCCTACAAGCGTAATGGGAGCGACAAAACGGGTTGCCGAGTACCTGGTATTAAAAGCTGCGCGAGAAAGTGGTAAGCCTTATGTGGCTGTGCGTTTTGGCAATGTACTGGGGAGTCGCGGGAGTGTAGTTCTCACTTTTCAACGTCAAATTGCCGCGGGGGGACCGGTCACAGTCACTCATCCCGAAATGAGACGGTATTTTATGACAATCCCTGAGGCCGTACAGTTGGTATTACAGGCAGCCGTTTTGGGGCGAGGGGGCGAAATTTTCGTGCTGGACATGGGTGAGCCCATCAAAATTGTGGATTTGGCCCGGGATTTAATCGAGTTGTCTGGTTTGCAGGTTGGTGAGGATATTGAGATCGTGTTTACCGGCATGCGGCCCGGCGAAAAGCTGTTTGAGGAGTTGTTTGTTCCTGGAGAACATTATGAGCGTACTGCTCACGAAAAGATATTTATCGCGGCGAATGCCAGCACCTTTGTGCCTCCTGATTTGGAAGCCACCTGTGCTCATCTTGTAAAAGCGGCTTACAGTGACGACGCCTCGGCCATATTGAATAGCCTTAAGCAGCTCATTCCGGAGTTCCAGCCCCCTTCTTCTGAAAAGCCTGTCTAGACGTATTCATCGGAGTTGCTGCACATGTTTTCACGCTCCAGAAATTCCCCTCACAGTTTCCTATATGTTCTTCCAATACTTATTTTACTTTTCCATGTCCTTCCCCATCCTTCTTGTGCCCAGAGAGTTTTGGAAAACAACAATATATTGCTTAACCCTGGCTTTGAGGACGGCACGTCCGGATGGACGAAATACGGGGGGGACTTTCTCGTCTCCTCGGAAATCGTGCATTCTGGCTTATACGCAGCCGCACATCAGCATACCCGTCGCGGCACAAAGTACCTGAGTCAGCGGATTCGGGGGATAACCGCCGGTACATATCGCATTGGCGGTTGGGTGTATCACAACCACACAGGTGTGTTAAAAGTGTGGATTCGAGTAGCATGGTACACTGATGAGGCGTGTTCTGGTTCACAGGAGGGGTATACGGATAGCCCCTATTACACAACCCTGGCTCCTTCATGGCGCTTTATCTCCTTTTCCTGGGATTCTCCTGTGGAGGCTCGTTGTGTTTCACTGCGGCTAATGGCCCGCGTGGACAATGCCCCTTCCGTCACCTACTGGGACGACGTAGTTTTTGAACGGGTGGGGGCTGTTGCGACGGTTACTCCCAGGGCAACTCCTACGCCAACCTCAACTTTCACCCTTTTCCCCACCGTGCCCCCTGGCCCCTCTCCTACGCCGACAAAAACACCAACGCCTACGTCCCCCCCCACGTCCGTGCCAACCCTCACGCTCACAAACACCGCCACTGCCACCCAGGCTCCCACTTCAGCGCCTGCAACACCCTCACCTCCATCGCCAGCGCCTCCCATTGTGATAAACGAATTCCTGCCTGCGCCTGCGGGAACAGTGGATTGGGATGGGGATGGTGTGGCCGATGCCAACGATGAATGGGTCGAACTGTACAACCCTCTGGATCGGGAAGTAGACATTTCTGGTTGGCAGTTGGACGATGAAGATGGAGGCTCTCGTCCCTACACCATCCCTGCTGGCCGTGTACTGCCCCCAAAAGGATTCCTCGTACTGTACAAGCGGGAAACTGGCATCTCCCTGAACAACAACGGCGACTCTGTGCGGCTGCTCGATCCCAATGGCAACCTCATAGACACCATCACCTACCCTGCCGTGCACCGCACAGACAAGCACTCATGGTCCCGAACTGTGGATGGGGGCAGCACCTGGACGGACACATACCCGCCCTCCCCGAATGCCCCGAACAAACCAGCCACAGATACGCCCACCCCTACTCGAGAGCCCACCCAACCTCCTCCCCCTACAACCACACCCACTCCTACAGCCTTCCCCTCTCCGATTCCCTCGCCATCTCCCACATTCACCGCAACCCCGACACCTCCCCCTGTTCCCTTTGTCGCCATCAACGAATTCCTGCCTGCGCCTGCGGGAACAGTGGATTGGGATGGAAACGGGATTGCTGATGCCAGTGACGAGTGGATCGAATTGTACAACCCCAACGCCATTCCCGTGGACCTCTCACACTGGCAGATAGACGACAGCAGTGGGGGCTCTCCCCCGTACACATTCCCAAAAGGGTTCATTCTGGGATCGCACACCTTCACGGTTCTGTATCGACAGACCACGGGTTTAGTACTAAACAACGGAGGTGATGAAATAACCCTTCGAGCCCCTGATGGTCAAGTAATAGACCACATCTCCTACCCTCGCGTCGAACGTACAGATGCCACCTCATGGTCGCGGGATCGGGACGGAACCGGCGCGTGGGTTGACACATATCCCCCTTCACCCGGGCGCTCCAACCAACCTGCCACACCTACTCCCACACCAACGGTTACTCCCCTCCAATTTTGGGGATTTGTGTACCGTGGTTACCTGGGGGAAACCCACACCCCGTTTCCGCATATAAAAGTAATGCTGTACGGACAAAATAGGCATGGAGAGCGGAAACTCCTCGCCACTTATACCACCCTCCCCAACGGCTGGTTTGGCCTTCGTACATTTGCCTCTTTTGCCCAATACATCTTACAGGTAGAAGCCCCCGCATCCACGGATGTTCATTTCGCCTGGACCGACGATCCAGATGCGCATACTGCAGGTGGGCGCATCGTGTACGAGCACCCACGGAGTGGAGTACATTTTCGAAACCGATTTTTCCTTACCCAATCTGGATCTCCAGTGGGGCCTGGAGGGCCGGGCAGCGTGCTCATACAAGAAGTCATGTTTGACCCATTGGCGCAGGGGAGTCAGGAGAGCAAGCACGAATGGCTGGACTTATATAACCCATTGGATCGGCCGGTTTCACTAAAAGGGTGGTGGATAGCAGACGGAAGCGGGGCGCGAGATCCACTGCCGGACCTGCTCCTTCCCCCTCACGGATTTGTGACCATCGCAGCAATGCCGGGCGTTTTCAAGCAGGACTACCCGGACTTCACCGGGCCCCTTTACGGCGTGCCGGACCAACGCATAGGGAATGGATTGAGTAATCGGGGAGATGCGCTCTTCTTGCTCAACACCCTCTACATCCCCGTGGATGCAGTGTCCTGGGGAACGAATCATACAGCCTTTTCCCCGCCCGTACGTCCTGGGCCGCCTGGAACCTCCATTGAGCGGATACCCAGTGGTCGGGACACAGACACCGCCCAGGATTGGCTCATCCAACACATGCCGGCTCCCGGCCACGTTGGTCCTTCCCCCTCACCAACGCCCACCCCCACCCCCACGGCCACCCCTTCGCCTACCCCTTCGCCCACCGCCACGGAAACATCTACCCCTACTCCCACCGCCACACCTACCATGACATCGACGTGGACTCCCACCTACACCCCCACACCAACACCTACCCCTACCCCAACGCTCACCCCCCAACCCAGCATCACCATTTCTCCCACTCCCTCGGGAACGCACACCCCAACCTCCACACCCACGTCTCCCTTGTTTGTCGCCATCAACGAATTCCTCCCTGCGCCTGCGGGGACAGTGGATTGGGATGGGAATGGTGAGGCTGATGCCAACGATGAGTGGATAGAGTTGTACAACCCCAATAAGGTTCCTGTGGACTTATCATCCTGGTGGTTAGATGATGCAGCAGGAGGTTCTCCGCCATATGTGTTCCCCCCGGGCACCGTACTTTCCGGACACGGATTTCTGGTCATTTACAAGCGCGAAAGCGGTCTGACCCTGAACAACAGCGGCGATTACATCCGATTATTTGATCCCAACGGTGACCTCGTGGACAGCGTTCATTATCCCCAGGTCAAGCGTACAGACATGACATCCTGGTCCCGTATCCAGGACGGGACCGGAACGTGGACCGACACTTTCCCCCCCTCTCCGGGGGAGCCCAATCGTCCTCCGCCAACTCCAACTCCAACGCCTATCCCGGTATCTCATCCACCTCAACGTCCAACAATTGTGCAGAGACCGACTCCAGCCCCCTTTGTGGCCATTAACGAATTTCTTCCTGCTCCTGCTGGCACGGTCGATTGGGATGGCGACGGTGTGGCTGACGCTCGTGATGAGTGGATAGAACTGTATAATCCTCACGCGTTCCCTGTTGATTTATCCGGTTGGCGCATTGATGATGGTGCCGGAGGATCTCGGGCATACACCTTGCCCAGCGGAACCCATCTTGTTGCGCACGGGTTCCTGGTCCTGTACAGGAGAGAAACGCACATCGCATTGGATAACGGAGGAGATACCGTACGGCTTATATCCCCGGATGGAAACATTGTAGATGCCTTTACCTACCCGCGCACTCCTCGGACTGACGGCACATCGTGGGCCCGGACAGAGGATGGGGCCGGTGAATGGTGTGATTTGTGCGTACCCACTCCCGGGAAACCGAACCGCGCGGGCATTTCAAAAGTCATCACCGCTTTAGAAACTCTACAGCGCTTCTCACTAGGCGCCCCAGTGTCACTCCGCGGAACGGTTGTCCTTCCCCCGGGCATATTGGGAGAGCACACCTTATACGTTGCCAGCCGATACGGGGGCGTCCGGGTGTACCTTCCCTGGTATTCTGAGAACGTACTTAAAAGAATTCCTGGACACAGCCTTGTGTGGCTTCGGGGCATTCTGCGAGAATACCGGGGCGAGCGGGAGATTTACGTGCAACATCCGCGGGACTTTAGTGTTGTCTCTTCGTATACCTTCCTTTCCCCTTTGGGAATCAGGCCCACAGAACTTTCGCGTTACATAGGCACGTTAGTCTCACTTGTCGGGCAAGTAGAACGGCGGTACACGCGTACATTCTACCTCCAGGCGGGGCGAGAACGGGTTCCAATATACGTGCCCGCGTCTGTGGGTATGAATACAAAAACTTTAAAGCCAGGACGCTGGTTACGGGTCGTTGGAGTCGTTGTGCCTTGGCGAAAACGTTGGGAAATCGTTATCCGTTCTCCTGCGGATGTACAACCTGTACCCAGGTTGAAGGTTGGCGGCCTTCTTTGGGGGTATCGGCGTGGGCATCTCTACATCTTTTGAGGTAATTTATTCCTTCTCATTCGTTTCCTTTTACTGGGCGTGAACCCGGGATAGTTACCTTTTCCTTTTCTCTTTGTGGATTTTGTGGCAGAATGGTTGGCAACTACGTGAGTGAAGCCAACGTATCCGACATCTGCGCGAGGGTGGATAGTGGGTGGGCAGTTCAGAATGTTGAAACAGAATTCGCTAATCTATCTTATCGGCTTATTGGTCCTTGCGCTCGCCAGCGTGCGCATACCTCTTCTTGCTTATCAGAATTCAGGTGCCTTTTCCCTTGCCGTATTTTCCCTCGATCACCCTTTGAATCAACCCTCCGATGTGTGTACTTCTGCCCCTGAAGAAGAGCGAATTCGTGTCCAGAAAGCATTAAGTTCCCTGTTGCCGGTTGCTCATCGTCTTCCCAGTGCGAGGATTTTGGCCTTGTTGGGGCGTGCATATTGTTGGGATGGCCAACAGGCGAAGGCCGTAGCGGTTTGGCAGAAGGCCCTGGCCCTGGATCCCCACCGCGACGATGTTGCTTTCTACCTTGCGGCTGTCGGATTCGCGTATGGATATCCTGTGGACCTCCCACACCCGGAGCGCGTGGCGCACATGGCGACCATTTGGGGCGATGAGGTGAAGTCCCGCCAAAAGGACCCGACCCCCTGGTATCAAATGGCATTTCAATTCCAGGCAACCGCTGAAACCGCGGCCAGATTGGCTCAGATGTATGTGCAGCACAAGGAGGAGGACCGCGCGCGTGAAGTCTGGCAACAGGCAGCCACTCGTATTCCGGATACCCATCCGGATCACTGGCAATCTCTTGCTGAATTGGCTTTATTGGAGAAGGACAACGAACGGGCTGCCCAGTACTTTGCCAAAGCTGCGGCCCTGGCTACGGGGAATCGCGCTTATACCTTGTACTTGCGATCGGGAGATTTATGGCAACGCGCGCGCGCGTGGGAAAAGGCCGCGCAAGCCTACTCCGACGCCCTTCGACTTAATCCGCAACGTCTGGATGCCTATCTGCGGTTGGGGCACCTCTATCGACAGCAGAAGGAATATGAAAAGGCGTTGCATTGGTATCAACTAGGAGAGCGCATTGCCCCTTACTCCTATGCTCCAGTATATTACCAGGCGTTGACTTATCGGGACATGGGACGTTATGAGGAGGCGTTGCTTTATCTGGACAAAGCTTTTGCTGTGAATCCTAAGGCCTCCTGGGTCCTTTACGTCAAGGCTACGATTTTGGCCCGGATGGACCGACGTCCTGAGGCTGTTTCCGTGTTGGCCCGGGCCATTGAACTCCATTCCAATCCCCCACCCGAGTGGCAAGACCTGAAAGCCCGTTGGGAACGCTACCCGACCCAACGATTGGATCCCGACTACTGGTTTCAGCGAGGACGTTTTCAAGAGAAGAAGCGCCTATGGCGGACCGCGGCGGACTTTTACCATTATGGCGCCCAGGTCGCCCACCCCCCTGATGATTATCCGTTACTTTTGCGCGAGGCGCTCATGTGGCGCTACTTAAAGCAATTTGACCGCGCTGCCTCCATCTATCAGGATTTGATAGAGCGCTATCCTGACAGGTGGGAGGCGTACATGGGCATGGGTGAAGTATATCGTTCGCAAGGAAAGTACGACGAAGCCTACCGTTGGTTTTACGAAGCGCATCTGCGGGCACCAGACCAACCAACACCTTTGTACTACATGGGATTGGCTCGGTTTAGTGGGAAGAATTACGGTGACGCGCTGAAGTATTTTGAACAAGCAATTGCCTTAAACCCGAATAACGCCTGGTACTGGTACTATAAAGCGGTTACCCTAAAAGCGTTGAAGCGCGATGACGAGGCCATAGAAACCCTAAAAAAGGCGATTTCATTGCACTCTTCTCCCCCTGCCTCCTGGAATCATACCCTGCAAAAATGGCAACACCCGCAGTGAGAAGCGCAGGTTGGCGTACCGGGATCTTTGTGTTATTCTACCTTTACTCAACACAGAGCGGGCTGAAGAGAGTATGAGCGAATCCTTGTGGGAACGTGTTCTTCACGCGGTACGTGGTTTCATGTACGGCGCGGCCAAATCCTGGGTTATAGTCCCCTATCAGTTGAAAAAGCGCCAGGAACTTGAGCACATGTTCGTGTTGCTCATGCTTTCCGAATACGAGGGGGCTTCCCTGGCCCCGCCTGACTTGCAATTGCGCTTGTTGCCGTACCTTATCCCCCAAATACTCTACTGGCGGCGGCGCATGCGGCTTTGGGACGATGATTTGGAGATGGCTCACCTTCCCCATCTAGGGCATTGACCATGCGTGTAGTGGTTGACGTTTCCCCTGCAGTAAACAGCAAGGCCGGGTTAGGCCGTTATGCCGCGACCCTGGTTGAACACTTGCGGCATACATGGGTGGGGGAACACCTGTACCTCTTCTACAACCGACGGCATGGAGGAACAGTGCCCTGGAACTTATCTACATTTCCATCCCGGCGTGTGTCCCTGGGGTACAAGCCCTGGCGGATGCTGGTGTGGTTAGGACATGTGGGGCGAATCCCCTTTGACCGCTTGTTACCCTCTGACACTCGTCTATTTCACGCCACTGAACACTTGCTACTTCCCTTGCGGCACATCCCTGCTGTGTTCACTGTGCACGATTTGATTTTCGAGAAATTTCCCCAGTACCACAAACCCCTGAACCTCTTTTACCTTAAACACACAGTACCTGTGTTCGTACGCCGGTCAGCAGCGGTAATCACCATTTCCCAGGCTTCCAAGCAGGACCTGATATCTCTCTATCGGGTGCCTGCCCAGAAAATTCACGTGATTTATGAAGCCCCAGCCCCTCACTTTCGCCCTGTACCCCCGGAAAACATCGCGGCCATTCAACGGAAATACCACTTGCCTCCTCGATATCTTTTAACTGTGGGCACATTGGAACCGCGAAAAAATCTGGTCACCCTCTTGCGGTCTTTTGAGAAAGTGTATGCCAGTGGGCTTGTGGATGCGTTGGTGATTGTGGGACAGAAGGGGTGGTTGTACGAGGATTTTTTCAACGCTCTGGAAAACAGTTCAGTGCGCGACCGGGTTATTCTGACCGGGTTTGTGCCTGACGAGGATTTACCTGCGGTGTACGCGGGCGCATTAGTCTTTGTATTTCCCTCCTACTACGAGGGATTCGGCCTTCCTTTGTTAGAGGCCATGGCCGTTGGCGTGCCGGTTGTCGCGTCCTCGGCCCCTCCCTTGCCGGAAATAGGGGGGGACGCGGCTCTTTACGCGTCGCCAGACCAGTGTGAGGAATTCGTCACGCAAATCCTGGCTTATCTCCGAGACGAGACTCTGCGGGAGGAGATGCGTGAACGGGGATGGCGGCGGGCTCGCCAATTTTCCTGGGAACGTACGGCGACCCAGACCGCGGCTGTGTATGCCCAGGTGTTGGCGCAGGGGACTGGCTAATAGGGGGATATTATGCGCGAAATTCAGGAATTTTTGGCGCAATGGGAGTCCACGCTAGATCCACGCCGGCCGGAGCGTGCCCATCCGCCGGCCCAGGTGTTGGGATACGGTGAAATCAGCACCGTGTTGAGTATTGACCATCCACTCTTGCGTGAATATGCATTGAAACGAATGCCCATGTTTCACCATCGTGGTGAAGTCGACGCGTACATTAACCTCCACCAGACTTACCTTCGTCACCTCCAGGACATAGGAATTCATGTACCGGAAACGCACCTTCTTCCAGTGCCCCGACATCCCCAGGGGTATACAGTGTACATTTTGCAAAAGCGGTTACCCTCTCACGCGATTGGTAATCACCTTATACGGATACTGCCTTTGAAGGAGGCGTTGTCATTCATCTTCCACGTATTACACAGCATCCGCCTTGTGTTCCAATACAACGCAGCCCATCGGGGGACTCTGGCTTTGGGCTTTGATGCCCAGATTTCCAACTGGGCAGTGCTCAACGTGGAAGAAGGGGCTACCACATTACCCCGTGAGCCAATTCTCGCGTATTTCGATACCAGTACTCCCTTGTTACAGAAAAATGGTCGGGAACAACTCAACCCGGAGTTGTTCCTGCGCAGTGCCCCTTCCTTTTTAGTGTGGATTATTCGCCTCTTTTTCCTTAAAGACGTGATGACTCGGTATTACAATTTTCGTCTTGTTGTGTTGGACTTAATCGCCAATTTCTACAAGGAGAAGCGCGGGGATTGGGTGCCTCAGGTAATTCAGGCAGTGAACACGTGGGTACAGGACATGCCGGAGTGGAGTGGTCCTCCCTATTCTGTGGATGAAGTGCGTGCTTATTACCGTGAGGATGCGTTCATCTGGCGATTTTATTTAGCCGCGCGTAAACTAGATCGGCGTCTCCACGAGGGGCTGGGGCGTACATATCCTTACATTTTACCGGACAACATTGAGCGGTAGGAGGACTTATGCAATCCTTTGACACCTTTCGGCCGGTTCCCATTTCGGAAGATACTTTGTGGAATGTGCTGCGTTGGGATGAGCGGGGGCTTGTGCCGGTCATTGTGCAAGATGCGCACACGCATGTTGTGCTTATGCTTGCATATATGAATGAGGAAGCGTTGCGACGCACCCTGGCTACAGGCGAAACGTGGTTTTGGTCCCGGAGTCGACAAACACTTTGGCACAAAGGCGCAACCAGCGGTAACATACAGCACGTTGTGGAGATCCGCGTGGATTGTGACGGGGATACACTGCTTGTCCTTGTGGATCCCGCGGGACCGGCTTGTCACACAGGCAATTATTCCTGTTTTTATCGTGAGTTGGCACCAACGTAATTTCCCGCCGATTTACACGTCAGCACTCAAGGAGGCATTATGTCCGACACGCTGGCCCACTTGTGGGGCATTATCGAGAATCGACGGCTTTATCCTAAGGAGGGATCTTATACGGTTTCTCTCTTTCGCAAGGGCGTGGGCGAAATTGCGAAGAAAGTGGGAGAGGAGGCCGTTGAGGTGGTTGTGGCCGCGTTACATGAATCAGATGAGCGACTCGTGTATGAAACCGCGGACCTGGTGTATCATGTAATGGTTTTACTATCTGCCCAGGGGCTTTCGTGGGAGGACGTGGAAGCAGAATTGCGTCGGCGGTTTGACATGGGGAGAGAGGAGTTACCATGAGCGAGCAACACGTGAACGCATCGACACGACCCAAAATTTCCATTGTGGCACCGGCGTACAATGAGGAAGAGGTTTTGCCAGAATTTTACCGCCGTGTGCGTGAGGTGATGGATGCCATCGGTGAGCCGTGGGAACTCATTTTGGTGAACGATGGGAGTCGAGACAACACTTTAGCCATCATGCGGGAGTTGCACGAGAAAGACCCGCGGGTAAAGATTGTCTCGTTTTCCCGCAATTTCGGCCACCAGTTAGCCATTACGGCCGGTCTTGATTACGCATCCGGGGATGCCGTTATCATCATTGACGCGGACTTGCAGGATCCGCCCGAGGTTATCGCTGACCTCATTGCCAAGTGGCGTGAGGGATATGATGTTGTGTACGCGGTACGCAAGGAACGCAAGGGGGAATCCTGGTTTAAGGAATGGACTGCGAAATTTTTCTACCGCTTAATCTACCGCATCACCGATGTGGATATTCCCAAGGATACAGGCGATTTCCGCCTGATGGACCGCAAGGTGGTTGAAGCCTTGCGCACTATGCGGGAACGTAATCGGTTCATGCGTGGGCTTTCTGTGTGGGTCGGATTTAAACAGACCGGTGTGTACTACGTTCGTGAACCCCGTTTTGCTGGTGAGACCAAGTATCCGCTTCGCAAGATGTTGAAATTTGCCCTGGATGCTATTACGTCCTTCTCCTATGTGCCCTTGCAGTTGGCCACATATACAGGATTTGCCGTGGCGGGTTTGAGTCTGGTGGCCGTGCTTGTGGCTGTGTATCTCCGCTTAACCACGGGGCGAGCGCTCCTGGGACAGGCAACCACGTTGGTGGCCGTGCTTTTCCTGGGGGGGATTCAACTTATCTTCCTGGGCATTATTGGTGAGTACTTGGGACGTATTTACGACGAAGTTAAGGCTCGGCCGTTGTACATTGTGGCGGAGACAATAGGGTTCGATGATCAAAGCGAACAGGTGAGAGTGCGCAGTGTGCCGCCCCCTCACAAAGAGACTACAGTACAATAGGAGGATGGTGCGTGGCAGGTCATACATCTACACCGTGGACCCGGCAACGATATGTGCTGCTTATGGCTTTGGTGGCCATATTTGGCCTTTCCTGGATTGTGGCGTCACGTGTCCCAGAGAACACAACACGTCATGTGGCTCAGGCGCCCAAACCCGGCTTTCTGGCTCCGGATTTTGAGTTGCAAAGCCTGGACGGCGAAACTATTAAGTTGAGCCAATATCGCGGGTATCCGGTTGTCATTAACTTTTGGGCTACGTGGTGCCCCCCCTGTCGTTCTGAGATGCCCGCTATTGTTCAGGAATACGAACGGTATAAAGAGCAAGGGTTGGTGGTTTTAGCCATCGATAACGGCGAGGATCCGCCGAAGGTGCTGGAATTTCGCAAGCAGTATGGCATGTCTTTTCCTGTTTTGTTGGACAAGAAGATGAGGGTAGCCGAGATGTACCAAATTCGCGCCCTGCCCACGACCTTCTTCATTGCTCCTGATGGGACGATTACGGATATGGTTGTAGGTGGGATGAATGCGGCTACAGTTCGAGTCCACTTCCAACGCTTGATGGAGGAACGTTAACATGATGCCTGTGTTTTCGCTCGGTGGTTTATCCATCCCCGCGAAACCGTTTATTCTGTTGATTGGGTATTACATCGCGCTGTGGTTGGGAAGCAAAGGGGCGGAATCCCTGGGTATTGATGGGGATCATGTGTGGAACGGTGGGTTTTTGAGTGCGGTGGGCGGTTTGGTGGTTGGTCGACTTGCGTATGCGATTCGTTATCCGCAGGTGTATCTTCGGGATCCTCTGGCCCTGGTGTCGCCTCGTTTGAGCACTTTTGTTCCCTGGGCGGCTGTGTTGGGTGGGGTTCTTATCGGCTATGTGTATGTACGACGTCATGGTATCCCCTTAGGGCGCTTTGTGGATGCGATAACGCCTGCCCTGGTGCTGTTGTGGGGCATTGTGGCGTTGGCCAACCTGTTCGCTGGCGATGCGTACGGGGAGGTGACACATCTTCCCTGGGGCGTCGAGATGTGGGGAGCGGTACGCCATCCAACTCAGTTATACGATTTAATAGGGGCGGTGCTTACCTTGTTTTGGCTCTTCCTCAAACCAAGTCCTCGCGGGCAGGGGATTTGGGGGTGGCGCTTGCTGTTCGCTTATAGCACGTGGCGTTTGCTCATTGAAGCCTTCCGTGGGGACAGTGTTACCGTATGGGGGGGCTATCGACTTTGGCAATTAGTCGCCCTGGTAGGCGCCCTTGTTGCCTTGGGGGCTTTAGCCCGAATTGCTCCCTCATCGCGCGAGGTACGGGGATGATACCGTGGCCGTGCACCCCCCGTCGAAGCCCGCCCCAATGCCTTACTCGACCGTCCGGCTCCGGCCAGGCACCCCCACGTCACCCAGGCGACACCACTTAGGGCTGCTTCCTTCCGGACCTGACCCGGTTCGTGGCTGCCTGCCGCGTGGGACCCAGCCTTCAACGCCGGGCCGGCCGAGCAGTCACATCAGGGCGAACCCCTCAGGGGGGAATTCAGCCCCGCTATGGCGGATTGCGGGTACAGGGCACCGCCAGCTCCCCGCCTAGCACGGCCGAGATCTATAGTACAGAGAGCGCGTGAATGCGTCAAATTTCAGGACTTTGTGTTTCCTTCTTGCAGAATGACCTGTTCAAAAATTCGCCAACAGAGGAGGGGGTATGGATCTGGGACTTCGCGGACGAGTGGCCTGTGTAGCTGCGGCTAGCAGCGGTCTGGGCAAAGCCTCTGCGTTAGAGTTGGCCCGCGAGGGGGCTCGCGTGGCCATCTGTGCTCGGCACGAGGAACGGCTCCTCGCTACGGCGCGGGAAATTCAAGAGACAACAGGGGCTGACGTGTTGCCTGTAGTCGCGGATGTCACGCGACCCGATGAGGTCCAGCGTTTTATTGCAGAAGCCGCGAATACATGGGGACGGGTGGATGTGCTGGTGACCAACGCGGGCGGACCTCCTGCAGGCACCTTTGAGGATTTCTCGGATGAAGATTGGGAGGCCGCTTTTCGGCTGAATTTCCTGAGCACACAGCGCCTTATTCAGGCTGCTTTGCCGTACATGAAGACTCAGCGGTGGGGACGCATTATAACCATCACATCGGTATCTGCCAAGCAGGTTCTCCCGAACCTGATTTTGTCTAACGCGATTCGAGCAGGTGTCCATGGGCTGGTTAAATCGCTAGCCCAGGAGTTAGGACCGTATAACATTACCATTAACGCGGTCTGTCCCGGCCCTATTTTGACAGAGCGGTTGCAATCTCTGCTGGAGAACGCGGTTCGGACGCAAGGAATTACCATGGAAGAGGCGCAATCAGGATGGGTTGCCCAAATTCCGCTGGGGCGTTTAGGCGCTCCCCACGAGTTTGGGGCTGTGGTTGCCTTTCTTGCCTCAGAGAGGGCGAGTTTTGTCAACGGTGTCCTGTTGCAAGTAGATGGAGGGATGGTCAAAGGGTTGCTGTAAGGTGTGATGAATGCTGGATTTTTGTACACCCTGTCGATGGGAGGATTGACCCGAACCATGGATGAACCACGAAAGCGAGCATTGGATGTTCTACCTGTGTCTGCGTTTCGAGATGAGATTTCCGTGATGTTGGACCTGGCGTGGCAGGCCCGTGAGGTTGCTTTTCGCTACTACACTCCGGATATGCACGTGGATTACAAAGGGATAGACGATCCGGTGACGCAAGCGGATCGGGAGATTAACGAGTTGATTGTGTCCGGGTTGCGTCGGTTTTTCCCGGATGACGGTATTTTGTCAGAAGAAGCCCCGGATTCACCGGAAACGCGCTTGGGGAAGCGACGGCTGTGGTGTGTCGACCCCCTAGATGGCACACGGGAATACACAGAGCGGTTGCCTCAATGGGCTGTTATGATAGGACTGGCAGTGGATGGCAGTGCCCTGGCCGGCGTGGTGTATTCTCCCCCTCGAGACCTTACTTTAATAGGCATTGTGGGGGAAGGGGCCTGGATGTGGGATGATGGGTGGCGTCCCTTACACGTTTCCCAGGTGCGGGATCCCCGTAGGGCCACGATGGCTGTAAGTCGTTCCCATCGAAGTCCTCACGTGGATGCTCTGGCCCGCGAGTTGGGCATCACCCGCGAGATTCCTCACGGGAGTGTAGGCATGAAGATCGCGCTCCTGGCATTGCAAGAAGCCGACTTGTACGTACATCCCACAAAGGGGACAAAGGAGTGGGATTTGTGCGCGCCAGAGGCTGTCCTCGTGGGGGCAGGGGGCCGTATGACGGACATGTATGGACGTCCTTTCCGCTATAATAAACCCAATCCTGCCAATCCCTATGGGCTTATTGCCTCAAATGGGTTCTTGCATGATGCTGCCGTTGAGGCAGTACGTAAGATTATTGGGGCCACTGGAACCTCTTGAGGATGAGGTGATGAAACGCAAAATAGGACTTTCGCTCCTTTTTGGGTTTATGGTCATCCTGATTCTTTTGTTCCTCGCAGACGTGCGTAAGGTCGCGATGACACTGCGCACGTTCCAGTGGATATACGCGCCACTTATTATAGGATTCACGTTACTTAATTACGGTTTGCGATTTGTGAAGTGGCATTATTATGTTCGCCTTCTTCATATTCGTAATATTTCTGTCATTAACTCTGCTCGGGTGTACTTTTCTGCCTTTTTTATGGTTATGACCCCAGGGAAGTTGGGTGAGTTCTTCAAGGCATATCTCCTTAGCCGAATTACAGGTACTCCTGTTGCTGTGACGGCTCCCATGGTCGTGGCTGAACGCATTACAGATGGGGTCTCCATGACTTTGTTAGCCATGTTGGGGCTCATTACGTATCCACAGGCCTCCCTGGGCGTGGGCCTTTCCTTTTTAGCCTTGGTAGCCTTTATTGCCCTCATTCAGGTCCGACCGTTGGCGTTGCGCCTTTTGTCGTTTGGTGAACGGTTGCCTGGAGTGCGCGGGTTCTCCCATGCTTTTTACGAAGCGTATCAGAGTGCATATCGTCTTTTCCGCTGGGACGCGCTTTTGGTGGCAACTGTGTTGGGCTTAATTTCCTGGGGAAGCGAGGGGGTAGCATTTTACCTGGTATGGCGGGGGCTGGGCATTCCCGGCAGTTTGACATTGTTATCCCAGGCTGTTTTCATCATGGCGTTTGGTATTATTGTCGGCGCGGTATCGGCCCTACCGGGCGGAGTCGGCGCTGCAGAGAGCAGTATGGCCGGCCTATCGTTTCTCTTAATTGCCCATGAGGAGACTACAGCAATCGTTGGGACACTCTTGGGACGGATTTTCACCCTGTGGTTTGGCGTGTTACTGGGGCTCTTCATTTTCACCTTGAACCGTCGGTGGTTATTGGGTGACGTGGGCATCGATGCCGCGGAGGTGTCATTTGCCCAGCAGGCTGAAGAGGAAGGAAAACCATGACGGAACTGTGGCGCGTGGAATTTCACTGTCACACGTGTTATTCCCCGGATAGCTTGGTGCGCCCTGCGGATCTGGTTCGACGTGCTCGGGCGTTGGGATTGAATAAAGTCGCGGTAACCGACCACAACACAATACGTGGCGCTCTGGCTGCGAAGGAAATCGATCCTGATTTAATCATTGTGGGCGAGGAAGTCCTCACCACCGCGGGGGAATTCATCGCCTTTTTCGTGCGCGAGGAAGTTCCAAAGGGGCTACCCCCTGAAGAAGCCTTGGCCAGGCTCAAGGCCCAGGGGGCAGTTGTGGCCATTTCCCACCCCTTTGATGTGATGCGAGGCTCTGCGATGGGGGAAGAGAACACCCGACGCTTTGTGACCGAGTTGGATGCGTTGGAGGTTTTCAACGCCCGCAACCATCGTCCGTGGATGAATGAGAAGGCAGAGGCCTTGGCTCAGGAGTACGGCCTTGGACGCTTTGGTGGCTCGGATGCGCACAGTTTGTGGGAATTGGGGCGAGTTGTGACGGTGCTGCCCCCATTTGAAGATGCGGAAAGTTTGCGTGTTGCTCTTCACAGCGCGCGCGTCGAGGGAATTTATAGTCCGGTATGGGTTCACGCGATAAGTACGGGGAGTAAGGTCATTAAACGAATGATTCGTTTGTTTGCTCCCAATTGGTGTAATGCTTGAGGGCTTTCTTTAGGGCATATGGCGTTGGGCTGTTTATGGTTTGCTAGCGTTTTGTTGCCATGGGGGATTGTGGTCTAGGCCGCGGCCATTTGGCCCTCTGGCTTTTTTGATTATAATGGAAGTTGCTTGTAAGTAATTGTTGCAGTACCCAGGGTGCGAGAATTTATAATTCACACTAACTCGGTGTAGAACGTCTGTACTTCCACGATAAGGGGGTGAGAACGGTCGAAACGCGAGGGGGGACGTAGCGCCTGGACTCTCCGCGTAGGGTGGCGTTTGCGCCTTGGAGACGCGGGGAGTTGACGAGGGTGGAGGTTCCTCACCGCAGGGTGGGGTTAACCCGGATGCCCGTCCGGGGAAAATCGAGAGATCGGCGGATGCCTCCCAGGGCGTGCCACCGCCCTGCCGTCCCCAAATGGTAAGTGCTCTGACAAAGCCCTCAGGTGACTGGGGGGACAAAACAGAGCACAGTGGCAGGTACAACTTAAATCCACGCGTGTTGTGCTGGCCCCGCGCGTGCAAAGCACGACAGGGGAACGATAGGTTATTTCCAGGATGGGCTTTGGTTTTCCCTTATCTCCCTGGTTCGGGGGCCAGTGTGTCTTCATGCCACCACCTGCACTTTTCCTGGAAAGGGAGGAGGGTTATCTATGTGCGGTATTGTCGGTTATGTCGGACCCCGGAACGCGGTGCCAATTATCTTAGATGGCTTGCAGCGTCTAGAATATCGCGGATATGACTCGGCCGGTCTGGCTGTCCTCTCTGATGACGGTCGGGTTCACGTTTACAAGGAGGTGGGGAAGTTAGAGCGCCTGCGGGAGGTGGTGCAGTCTGCCTCGGTGCAGGGGCACACAGGCATTGGTCATACCCGTTGGGCTACTCACGGGAAACCAAGTCGATATAATGCCCACCCGCATGCAGATCCGCATCACGATGTTATCGTAGTTCACAATGGTATTGTCGAAAATTACCTGGAATTGAAGATAGAACTCTCTGCTGAGAACGTTGTTTTTACCTCTGAGACGGACACGGAGGTTATTGTCCACCTTATTGATCGGGAAATTCACCGTGGCTTATCCTTTGAGGAGGCGGTACGGAGTGCGTTGTTGCGCCTGGAAGGGGCTAGCGCGGTAGTGGCGATGTCTCGCCATCATCCCCACACGTTAGTGGCCGCGCGCTTGGGAAATGCGGGGGCTGTTGTTGTTGGCCTGGGGGACGGGGAGGTGTATGTGGCTTCCGATATTCCGGCGATTTTACCCTACACGAGGCGCATGGTTTTCCTGGAAAACCGTGAAGTAGCGGTGGTGCACCCGGATGCTGTTCATTACTGGCACTTGGATACAGGTAAACCCCTATCCCCAAAAATCCACGTTATTCCCTGGAATCCCCTGGCGGCCGCGAAGGGGGAGTACAAGCATTTCATGCAAAAGGAGATTTTTGAACAGCCCCAAGCCATTACGGATACGTTACGCGGCCGCGTTGACTTCACCACCGGGCAGGTTACCCTGGAAGATTTGTCCATCACCCCTGAGGAGGCCGCGGCTATTCAACGCATTCACATTGTTGCCTGTGGCACTTCTTACTACGCAGGATTGGTGGGAAAGTTCTTGATAGAGAACATCGCTCGTATCCCTGTAGAAGTGGATTATGGTTCGGAATTTCGATATCGCGATCCCCTTTTGAGTTCCCAGGATGTCGTTTTGGCCATTACCCAATCCGGGGAAACCGTGGACACTCTGGCCGCGCTTGAGGAAGCTCGCCGTCAGGGCGTGCGTTCATGGGCCATTGTGAACGTGGTAGGCAGTCAAGCAGCCCGTATCAGTGACGGTGTTATTTACATGCAAGCCGGACCTGAAATAGGGGTCGCGTCCACGAAGGCGTTCACGGTCTCGGTCGTGGATCAGTACCTTCTGGCGTTGTACTTAGCGCAAGTGCGAGGTCTCCTTTCCTCTTCGATGGCTCTTGAACACGCGCGCGCGCTGGCGCAACTCCCGAAACTGGTTGGCGACACCCTGGCTGCGGTGGATACTGTTACGAAGGAACTGGCCCTCCGTTACTATAAGGCTCAGAATTTCCTCTATTTAGGTCGCGGTATTCATTATCCAATTGCCCTGGAAGGGGCGTTGAAACTGAAAGAAATTTCGTACATTCACGCGGAAGGTTATCCTGCGGGCGAGATGAAGCACGGTCCCATCGCGTTAATCGATGAGAACATGCCGGTTGTCGCTTTGGTACCTCAGGATCACGTGTACGAGAAGATGTTAAGTCAGGTTGAACAGGTGAAAGCGCGAGGGGGACGGGTCATTGCCATCGCAAACGATGGCGATGCGCGCATAACCGAGAAGGCGGATGATGTGATTAGAGTTCCCAAGACGCTTTCATTTTTGCAGCCCGTTCTCTCTGTAATTCCATGTCAGTTGTTCGCGTACCACGTAGCAGTACGCCGGGGCAATGACGTGGACCAGCCCCGGAACCTGGCTAAGTCCGTTACAGTGGAGTGAAGCGCTTTTTCGCGTCGGTTACGTAGCCCGGGGAACCGGTACGGTTGCCAGGATTTCTTCAATCACATCCTGGGCCTGCACATCGCGCACCCGTGCTTCTGGGGTGAGAATAATGCGGTGGGCAAGGACGACGCGCGCGAGGGCTTTGATGTCATCCGGGAGTATGTACTCTCTGCCCTCCATGGCGGCCAATGCACGCGCTCCCTTGAACAGAAAAAGACTTCCTCGCGGACTGGCGCCCAGGTAAATGTCGGGGTGTTTGCGTGTAGCCGATACGATATCTACAATGTATCCTTTAAGGGCGTCATCCACGTAAACCTGTTTGATGGTTTGCTGAGCGGCAAGGAGTTCTTCCACCGAAATCACCTGACGTACGTCCTCGATAGGATGGTGATCCCGCTGCGTGTCGAGCATGGCGATTTCGTCCTCGCGCGTTGGATATCCCAGATGGACGCGTAGCATAAACCGGTCCACTTGCGCTTCGGGCAAGGGGAAAGTGCCTTCGTACTCTATGGGGTTCTGTGTTGCCAGGACGAGGAATGGCCTAGGCATGGCGTATGTGATACCGTCTACTGTAATCTGACGTTCTTCCATGGCCTCTAAAAGCGCTGCCTGGGTTTTAGGCGGGGCTCGGTTGACCTCATCGGCCAGGACGATTTGTGAGAGTATGGGGCCAGGGCGGAATTCAAACTCCTGAGTTTTTTGGTTAAAGATGGATACCCCCGTCACGTCACTGGGTAACATGTCCGGAGTAAATTGAATGCGTCGGAATTCGCAGCCGATGGAGGAGGCCAGCGCCCGCGCCAACATGGTTTTCCCAACGCCAGGCACATCCTCGATGAGCACATGGCCTTCACACAGAAGGGCTACTATGATGTGGCGAATGGTTTCCCGTTTTCCCAGGATAACACGCTCCACGTTGGCGATGAGACGCTGTGTGAGTTGTTGAACTGTGTCCATGGGTAGTTAGGCCTCCAATCCTTGGAGTGCAATATGATTTAGCGAGAACCGTTTGCTGGATTATAATCCAAAATGGAGGAAGGAGCGTGATATGACACCGCGACGGACGCGCGACACGGAAGACGAAGAACTGCTAAGGCGTATTGCCGAAGGGGACGAGGATGCCCTGTTGCGCTTATACGATAAGTACGGGCGCCTGGTGTACTCTTTGGCCTATCGTGTGCTCCAGGATCACCAGTTGGCCGAAGAAGTGACCCAGGATGTGTTTACGCGCGTCTGGCAATCGGCTCGGTCCTTTGATCCCCGCAAATCGCGGTTCACCACGTGGTTGACCTCTATTACGCGGAACCGCGCTATCGATGTTCTTCGTCGCCGCAGAGTGCGAGGGTTAACCGGTGCCGGAGAGGCTGAATTGAACACAGCCATTACACGTGCTGATGAGCGCTTTTCCCCTGAACATCACCTTCAGACGTTGGCGGTGCGGGAAGCATTGCGTCAGCTTCCTCCTGCTCAACGTGAGGTGTTGGAGTTGGCTTACTTTGGTGGAATGACCCAACGGGAGATTGCAGAGCATTTGCACATTCCGCTGGGTACTGTGAAAACCCGCATGCGACTTGGCTTAATTAAGCTTCGGGATTTGCTGGAAGTCTCTGGCAATGGACGCACCAAATCCTCTTCTGTTCAGGGCCAGCAGAAATCGGGCTCTCTGACTTCAGAAAAAACCTCATCGACTTCGTAGGGCAAAGAATTCCCACGTGAGCCGCGAGATATCCTCAAATGTGGGGTTGGAGATATCCCACACAAGCCACTGGTTCGGGGTGCACAAAAATAGACTAATCACGTATGGACCTTGGGGGCCCCACACAAGCGCTACATCACCGTGGGTGTCTGGTGCGTATCCGTGTTTGTGAACGTAGCGGGTGCCCACGGGTAATCCGCCGGGCAGAAGAGCATCTCGTACGGGGTTCTGGGCTAGAATTCCTAACAGGTCCCGGCACTTGGGTGCAGAGAAACGGTCTGGGTACGCGGCCAGAAGTGTCCCCTTACCCTCGGCGCAGCGTTCTATCATGCCCAGAACCATGCCAATTTCCTCGGGGGTGGTTTGAACAAGTGGGTCGGGGTAGGTGTTCACATACGGGTGGGTATTGGCGGGCGTGCGAACGTGTTCCGGCGGTGGGTGTCGCCAGTCATAAGGTGCAATGATGAAACTGTTCTTCATACCCAGCGAACGCAGGAGTGCGGTTACTTCTCGAGATCCTCGGACGGGATCGCCATTTCCCAGGAAGGAGAGTAGACGATTGGCCGTGTAGTTCCCCGCGCCTGTTGTGCTGGTTACTGTTTCGGTCATCCAGGCTCTGAGTTCGCCCTGGGGGATTCCGTCTACTTTACCGTAGACGGCCAGCAAAATCGGGATTTTCATGGTGCTCATGCCGGAAAAGGCACTGTCGGATCCGTGGATGTTTACCTCTTCGCCCGTGTCTAACAGCCGGACAAACACTCCTCCAAATCCGGGAAATGCTTCCAGTCGTGCGTTCAACATGCGCTTTAATTCTTTCATGTCGGGGGGCGGTGGGGGCAACGTGTCGATGACCAGGTGGGTCTGGCGGTCGTTTCCGATGTGTTTTAAGGCTGCGATAACTTTGGGTGCGGATGCGCTTTTGTCCAGGCGTAATCCTGGCGTTGCCGGCTGCCATGTAAAACTCTCTGTCCGGGCGCGAACAGGTTGTGGGGGCCTGTCATAACGCTGGGCAACAGAGGTTAACCACTGGTCCAGACGCTGTGGATCCCATTCCAACACCAGTGGGACATCGTGGGTGGGCAGCGGGCGATTCAGCAGGGTGAGCAAAAAGGTTTTGATTCGGTAAACACGGTTGCCAATAGCCCGTGCTTGACCGATCATTACGCGCGTTTTAATCCGAACGCCTATGTCTTGGGGACGTAATATGAGTCGATGTTCCTGGTAGTAAACCGCTACAGGCGCGGCAAAGAGGGCGTTCAACTGACGGTCAATTTCTGCTGGAGTACGTCCGTTAATGGCTTGTCCGGCCAGGGTGACTCCCGGCGGAATAATACCTAGGCTTTGTTCCCAGGCGCGATAACGCATGAACAGGGGCGTGGCCAGGAGAATGAGTACCGCGAGCGTGAAGATACGTCGGCTCATCCGAGTACCCGTCGTCCGCGCCCTGCTCCCTCATCTGGGCCCACAATACCCCGTCGTTCCAGTTCTTCCATGATTTCCTGGGCTCGTTTAAAGCCAATGTGCAATTTACGTTGAAGCAGGGAGGCAGAGACGCGTTCTTGTCCTTGAATGAGAGCGATGGCTTCTTCCAGCACTTCGTCCCTCTCCTCGTTTTGAGTTTGGATGTGGGCCCAGGGTGCCTCACCCGAGGAGTGGCCACGAAAGTGATCTTGCCACCATTGGACCACACGGTCAACTTCTTCGTCGGAGACGTATGCTCCTTGCAACCGTATTGGGGCGGGTTTGTCGGGCGCCAGGAAAAGGCCATCGCCGCGCCCCAGTAAGGTTTCTGCTCCAGGGGTATCCAGGATTACCCGAGAGTCCACTTGTGATGTGACGGCAAAAGCCAGGCGTGCAGGGAAGTTGGTCTTGATGAGTCCGGTAATGACGTCCACACTGGGCCGCTGGGTTGCAACTACAAGGTGGATCCCTGTGGCGCGGGCCATCTGGGCAAGCCGGATGAGCATTTGTTCGACCTGGTCGCCCGCGGCCAGCATGATGTCGGCTAACTCGTCAATGACCAGGACAATGTAGGGGAGGGTGGGGCGTTGATGGCGGCGGGCCCATGTGTTGTAACTGCGCAGATTTCGCGCGTGCACGCGTTCGAAGGCTCGATACCGGTCGTCCATTTGAAGCAGTAACCAGGTTAGGGCTCGTATGACGTCCTCTATTTCGGTGATGACGGGCCCCAGGAGGTGAGGTACATTGACGAAATGGGTTAATTCCACCCGCTTGGGATCAACCAGGATGAAGCGCAGGTCATAAGGTGTGTTGCGCATCAGCCAGGTTACAAGCATGCTGGCAATAGCCACGGATTTCCCCGAGCCGGTAGCGCCTGCTATCAGCAAGTGGGGCAATTTTGTGAGGTCCGAAACTACAGGTTGACCGGTCACATCCCGTCCCAACGCAAGGGCCAGTGGGCTACGCAGGCGTTGGAATTCTTCCGAAGCGATAACTCCTCCCAGGGGGACGATGCTGATTTGGGTGTTGGGCACTTCGATGCCTACATATGGCTTGCCCGGTACCGGGGCCTCGATGCGTATTGCGGGTGCTGCTAACATCAATGCTAAGTCGTGCTGGAGGGCAAGGATTTTACGCACGGATACACGGCGTTTTTGGCCGCTTTTGCTGGTCACAGTGAGGGGTTGTACGCAATACTGTGTTACTGCGGGTCCCACGTGGACTTCCACAACACGCACGGGGACGCCAAAGTTTTTAAGGGTTTCCCGGATAAGCCGGGCTTTTTTGCGCTGTTCCGCCTGAGGGGCGATGGAAAAATCTTCCTGGTTCAGCAGACTTAACGGCGGCAGCGCGTAACCCGTCTCAACTTCAAGGGGGGGCAGGACGCGCTCTGGAGCGGGTTGTTTAGGTGAGCGCCATAATTGCCATTGGGACCGCAGGCGATCCCATAGGGAGGCGCGTTTCTCCTTGAGGGGAGCGCGCACGGGACGGTGTTGGGCTGGCAGGTGCCATCCCAACCAAGGGGCCAGTTGGGCCCGTAACCATAATCCCCATTGGAGGATGACGTCCTGATCCAACGTCCATGGGGAATACCAGTAAATAAGCGCCAAGCCCATTCCCAGGAGGAGGACAAGTGCGGGGACTGTAAACGACGGTCCCACCACATTGGACAACATTTGGACCAGGGCTGCTCCTGCTATGCCTCCTGCAGGCCCCTCTGTTGCTGTGTCGGCTAAGCCAAGGGCGGCCCATCCTGCGAGTTCCCAGCCGACGACGAAGAGGGGATGAATGTCTTCCCTGGAGGTATCTGTGCCCTTCAGGAAGGGAATCAGTGCGAGCGCTAACGCCAAGGGCCATCGTCCTATGCCCCAGAGGTGTGTCCAAGCCTCCCAGGGGGTTCGCAATGCCGTAATAGGGATCAGGTGGATCAGGGACGCGAACAAAGGGAGCAGCCACAGCAGGTCTGCTGGTAGGGCGCGCACGTACCTCCACAGGTGAAGGAGTTCCTTTCCCCCGCGTATTGCTGCCTGTATGATGCGTTGTTGCGACGATGTTGGGCGCCTATGTTTTTTCAAGGGTATCCCGTTATTGCGCCTCTGCTGCCTGGCGAAGGCTCAGAGCGATACGCCGTTCGGGTGCGTTGACATTTAGTACTTTTACGCGCACCTGTTGTCCTCGTCGTACCACGTTCCACGGGCGTACAAAAGGCTGGTCCCCGAGTTCTGAAACGTGAATTAGCCCTTCTATCCCATCTTCCAGGCGCACAAAGGCTCCAAAGTGAACAATGTGACTTATTACACCCTCAACAATGTCGCCCGGGCGGTACCGCTGTTCCACGTTTTCCCACGGGTCAGGTTGAAGGCGTTTGATGCTCAATGCTATTTTACGCTGATTTGGCTTTAAGCCCAAGACGAGGACCTTCACGAGATCGCCCGGACGGACCACCTCGCTGGGGCGTTCCACCCGATTCCAAGAGAGTTCAGAGATGTGGACCAGCCCTTCAATACCGCCGATGTCAACAAAGGCGCCGTAGGGAGCTAGACGAGTAACTTTGCCCTCTAGCACATCACCGGGTTGTAACGTCTCCCACAACTGCAGCGCATGTTCGTCTTCAAGCGCGGCCCGCTCGGAGAGGATTAATCGCCCGCGTGCCTTGTCGATTTCGATGATGCGCAGTTTTAGCGTTTGGCCCAGTCGTGTGCTTAACACATGGAGGCGTTCTTCAATGTCGGGCAAGCGGGGCAAGTTCAGCATGTGGGAGGTGGGGACGAATCCCTGGAGCGAGTAGTAATCCACGAGCACGCCGCCCTTGTTGTACCCGGTAATGGTCAACTTCAATATGCGGTGCTCGCGCATGTCTGCTTCAGCCCGGTCCCAATCTTCTGGTTTTCCCGGTACTGACATGGGGGGTACTGCCTTCTCCCGTCGCGGGGTGGGGGAGGACCATGAAGTTGGGGGATGGGTGGAGAGTTCTCCTTGTGAAAGCAGGGCTTCCCAGTAACCATCATCAGGTGGTGCAGGTATGTTACTGTAAACCACGGCACTCCTCCTCTTCAGCGTTCTCCACTTGCGGCATAGCGGAAAATGGATGAACTGTGGGGCTATTTATAACTAAAAGCCAAAAAGATAGTCTGATTATACACAAGTTATAAAGCTTTTGTCAAGGGGATTTTTGTAAAAATATCATTTGATTTTGGTGGAGGACAGTTCACGACGCGGAGGAATGGCCGTTGTTGGGGGAGGATTTTTGGCTCTGAACGTGTTCTTCCTCCATCTCACGCAATACCCTCGCCACTTCGGCAATAGCCACTCGCTGCTTTCGGTATAAGTCCGATTCGCTCATGGCTAAACGGTGGGCAATTTCACGTACTCGTTTTCCTTGAACGAATTTAAGGTCAAGGATGTTGTACAGGAGCCATTCCGAAGTTGTCATGCGTCGCTGCCCCTCTGGACGTAGGCGTTCAATAGCCTGCAGGAGCACATTCTGCAGGGCACGAGTTTTGTGCATTCCCTGACTTTCCGCCTCTTTTGTAACTACCTGGAGGTTGAGAAGGGGATTCTCGCTCAGTTTTGGCCCCCCCCAGAAGTGACGCAGCGCGTCCCACACCCAGCGGACAAAGTCCGCATCACTGGCCGTTATAACCGGACTGGCCCCTTCCCGAGCGTTGAAGCGTGGGCTCCCATGCGTTTGTTGTAGGTGAATAATGGTGGGAATGGTGTCCCGCACGAGGGTGAAGATTTGCTGTTGCAGGTATCGGTCTTCAACCGCGGCTTCTGCTTGTTTTAGCAATCGTTTTACCCAGGATCGCGTTTCCTCATCAATGAGCGACAAATCAGGTGTTTTGAGGCCCAGGAGCCCGATTATCGTGCCCTCCTTGCCGGAGCGCAACGGCGCTACCAGGTATGAACCGTGGGGTATGAATGGCCATTCCGTGTCCACGGGCAACTCTCGCGCTTGCCGAACAATTTCAGCAATGTGCCGAGCGGTGAGTATCTCCAACGCATCCCCTACCGGACCATACGCGGCCTGTAGACGCCACGCATCCTCCGCTATCGTGGCCACAAAACCACGATCTGAGCGCATCGCCTCACAGAGGTGCATGAGAATGTTCGTCAGCACCTGGTGTAAGTCGGAAGTGGTTAATAGGCGACGTTCCAGTTCTGCCAACCAATCCAGTTCTTGCCTGTCCTGGGGGTAAACGATGCGGTCTATCCAGGGCATGATAAGGTGGACAATGCCCTGGGCGATGACGATAAGGCCGGTTATCACAACAACCAGCACCACCTGGCCGGGCAAGTCGAACAGGGTATCCAGGCGGGTTAAAACAAGTGTGGTCACGACCACAGCAATAGCCAATGTAGGACCGTTAAGGAGAAAGCGTACAAGGTTGCGTTTAATCACGCGCTCCGGAGTGAGTACGCCATAATAGGCAACCGTGTAGGCGATCACAATGAGGGCAAGAGCCACTATAACGTTGCCGATGAGTGTGGAGGAGAGCACCAGCCAGGTTAAAGGATGGCTTCGTCGCGGCGTCAGGATAAGGTACGGGAACACAGCCAGGCCGGGTGCGGTGTATGCCAACGCAAGGCGAGTAATGCGCCGCTTGGTGGTAGTGGTAATAGCCCGCTGGCGGGCTTGATACACGTTGTACGTACCGTAAAGGAGGGTAAACCCGTAGTATGCTGCAAAGATCGGAAAGAATGGACCCGCGGCTAACTGGTTAATCGGCGGTACGTAAGTGCCTGCCCGCACTACCAGATCACTGAACCAGGCCAGCGCCACAAAGAACGCGCTTAATGCATAACTGCCAATGACGGCCGCTCGCCGCCGAACCGATGGATGCCCGGTTGTACGAAGGACCGCGTCAGATAGGTGAAGGTATGCGGCTGGCATAAAGCCAATGCCCAACCACTGGAGGCGTAACCAGCGTTGTACACTATCTGCCCGCGTCACGTAGGGAACAACCAGGTCACCCAGGTAGACCACCAGAAGGCTCCCCAACAGAGCCACAAACCCCCACGCGACTTCACTGCGGAAGTTATTGACGAAAATGTACACGGCCAACGATAGGCTGAGAATGGCGATTGTGGCCGTGACCAGTTCGTTGAGAAAGACGAGAACGGTAATGCTGTCCATGCTTGTCCACGCTTAAACGCATGCCCACGCTTTTATGGCCTAAAACCAGCGGCGTAAGGAACGGCTTAAATACATGGCAATCTCGCCACGCCCAAAGTGGGCTTCATTATAGCCGCTGATTTCAAATCGGTGTTGTAAGAAGAATTGAATGGCCGGGTCGTTTTTTGTGTTAACCGCCACAACCACGCGCTCTGGCCCGCGTTCCACCACCGAATGAATAGCCCGTTCTAACAGGGCGGTCCCCAATCCCCGGCGACGGTGAGACCGATCGACCACCAGATGGCGAATCCAAGCGATATTGTTTGCCTCATCCGGAACGATAAGCACAAACCCAACCACTTGACTCTGTTCAACGGCAACCCACAGAGCGTCTCTCTGCTCATAATGCCTTATCAGCGAGTCCCCAAGTGGAGGGTAGCGCAATTTCATCGTACGGGGCAAACGCACGCGCTGTAAGGTCACGGAAATTTTGTGAGCGTCCACCACCCGTCGGAGTTGCCAAACGTATTCCGTGTTCACGTGCATATCCAGATGGAAGCAGGCGTTCACGTCTTGCAGCGTAGGAAATCGGATATAGGCCATTGCTTCTACCCCATGTTCACGGGCATCTGTTGTTCGACCTATTGTAGCACACCTCTATTCCAAGCGTAACCTTTGCTTCTGGCTTACGTTGGTCCTTACAGAGAGGACGCAAAAGACTAAACTTGCACGACAAGGAGGTGCAACCATGACTACTAAAATCTGGAAGTTCGTCGCCATTCTGGTGGCAGTCGCTCTCGTGGGGGTTCTCGTCCCCATGAGTGGTTTGGCCGATGTTGCTGAACCTGATCAACCCGATTTAGCCCTACTCCGGGGGATGATTGAAACCATGCCGGAGGATGGGTACGTGGGGACTTGGCAGGTGGGAGGAATTCCCGTTCAGGTGGATGAGAACACGTTTGTGAGTGACCGCGTTGGGACTCCTACCCAGGGAAGTTGGGTGAAAGTCATTGGCGCACCCGATGGAAACGGAGGCGTGAACGCGGAGTGGATTAAGGTTATCGATCCTATGACCTTCCCGAGTCTGCTCGGACAAGTGGATTCGGTGGCGGATACGGCCATGTCGGTTGCGGGTGTGGCCATGCAAGTAAACCAGGACACGCTGATG
>Ga0256914_1000831_pt1 | contig 29745 bp, 27 predicted proteins | sample HulkmetaG_FD_191571 | JGI IMG/M metagenome (GOLD analysis project Ga0256914, IMG submission 191571) | Hydrothermal chimney microbial communities from Main Endeavour vent field at the Juan de Fuca Ridge, Pacific Ocean - Hulk | ecosystem: Environmental > Aquatic > Marine > Hydrothermal vents ... | reverse complement strand
CAATTCGCAGAATCACAATTATGGGTCGGTGGCCAGGCCTGGATCTCATGTCTCGCGGCTTTTGCCGCTCGTCTGGGTGGACAGAAAGCAGCGCCTTGTGGCTGCTGGTCTCTTGCGCCGCCAAGCACGGCCTGGGCCTGCCGCGCTGCACGTCGGCGGCTCCGTTAGAGCGGTTTCTTGCTGGCAGGCCGGCCGCGCGGCCGCTTACGGCAAGAGCGGTTCCCGGGTCTCGCTGCCGGACGGCGGGGCGGGGGCGTAGCCGCTTTCGCCGCGAACCAGCTCGCCGCGGCCCACCAGCGCCTCGAGCGCAAACTCGGCCAGAGCCACCTCTTCGTGCGGCGTCCTGCCCTGAGCCGCCAGCCGCGCCAGCGGCTCGACCGCCGCTATCGCCTCCCGGGCCGCTCCTACTTCTTCCGGCAGCCCCAGGGTCTGGCCGGCGGCGAACCAGGCGGCCACTGCCTCGAGCCCCGGCCGCTCGCCCCACTCCTCGGCGAAAGCGCGGGCCACCAGCTCGGCGGCCAGGGCTTCGGCCCCCAGCAGCTCGCCCTCGTACTCCAGCTCCAGCTTGCCGGTAATCGCCGGCAGACCGGCGTAGAGGTCGCGCGGGCGGGCGTGGGGGCGCTCCTCGCCCAGTCGCAGCGCCCGCTCTTCGGCCGCCGCCCCTACCTGCTCCAGCAGGCTGATGGGCAGGCGCTGGCTGACGCCGCTGGTCTGGTCTACGCGGGGGTCGCGGCGGGCCAGAAAGGCCACCCGCTCCACCGCCCGGGCGACGAAGGCGGGCAGCTCCAGGTTGTCGGGAAGCCGGGCTTCGGCCCGGGTGATGCGCATGCCCACCTCGAGGCTGCGCGGGTAGTGGGTGCGAATCTCGGCGTCTATGCGGTCCTTGAGCGGGGTGACGATGCGCCCGCGGGCCGTGTAGTCTTCGGGGTTGGCGCTGAAGACCAGCCAGACGTCGAGGGGCAGCCGCAGCGGAAAGCCGCGTACCTGCACGTCGCCCTCCTCGAGCACGTTGAAGAGCGCCACCTGGACCCGCGCCGGCAGGTCGGGCAGCTCGTTGACCGCGAAGATGCCGCGGTTGGCCCGGGGCACGAGCCCGTAGTGGACCGCCTCCAGGTCGCCGAGCCCCTCGCCGCGGCGGGCGGCCTTGATGGGGTCGAGCTCGCCGATCAGGTCGGCCACGGTCACGTCGGGGGTGGCCAGCTTCTCGACGTAGCGGTCTTCGGGGGCCAGCCAGACGAGCGGGGCGTCGTCGCCCGCGCTGGCCAGCAGCCGCCGCCCCTCGGGGCTGACCGGAGCCAGCGGGTTGTCGTGCAGCGGGGTGTCGAGGGCGGGCAGTTCGGGGTCGAGGAGGCGGGTCAGGCCGCGCAGGATGCGGCTCTTGGCCTGGCCGCGGAGACCCAGGAGGATGAAGTGCTGGCCGGCCAGCACCGCCCGGACCAGTGCGGGGATGACGGTCTCTTCGTAGCCGTAGACGCCGGGGAAGAGGGGCCCGCCGGCGCGCAGGCGGGCGATCAGGTTCTCGCGGGCCTCGGCCAGCACGCCGCGCCGCAGCTTTTCCAGCGGCCAGCCGCTGGCCTTAAGCTCGCCCAGGGTGGCCGGCCGCTTCATTCCCTTATCCCCAGAGCCATGGCCAGGATGCGGCCGTTGGCCTCCCAGACCCCCAGGTAGTCGACGCCCGTCTCGCCGAGAATGTCGATCAGAGCCGCCTGAACGCCCAGGGTGGCCGCCACCTGCTCGGCCTCGCGGGCGGTCTGCATGGGGGCGAGTATGTAGTGGAGGTCGTTTTGCTGGAGAACGCGGGCCGCCGCCGCCAGCTCGCGAGGGCTGGGTTCGGCCGCCGGGTTGGGGGTGATGAGGTAGACGCGCTCGAGCTGATAGCGGGCGGCCACGTAGCTGAAGGGGTTCTTGAAGGCTACGAACTTGCGCGTCGGCGCCTGCTCGAGCCGCGCCGCGGTCATCTGCGCGATCTCGAAGAGCTTTTGTTTATACTCGCGGGCCCGCGTCAGGTAGTCGTCGGCGTGCTCCGGGTCCAGCCGGCCGGCGGCGCGGGCGATGTCGCAGACCACGAAGGTCATCAGCACCGGGTCGGTCCAGACGTGGGGGTCGGGGGCCCCGGAGGGGAGGGCTATGGTCCGCCCCTTCAGCGAGTCGGCGGCGCGATAGATGGTCGCCTGCAGGTTGTTGGGCTTGACCAGCTTGTCTATCAGCCAGTCGTCCAGGCCCAGACCGTTCATGATCACCAGCCGCGCTGCCGCCACCTTGCGCACGTCGGCCGGCGTGGGGCTGAAGACGTGCGGGTTGGCGCCGGCGGGAACCAGGCTCTCGACCCGCCAGCCGTCGCCGAGAACCGCCCGGGCCAGGCTGGCGTAGGGCTCGATGGTGGCCACCGCCAGGGGTTTGGCGGCCAGGGCCGCCGCCGAGAACAGCACGATGGCGAACAGAAGGCGTTTCATGCCCTCATCTTAGCGCCGGCGCATGAAAAACGCCCCCGGACGGGCCGGGGGCGCGGGTCGCCGGAGCGGTTACTCCTCTTCGGCCTTGGCCTCCGCCTGCTGCGCCTCGGCGGCCTCCTCCTCGAGGCCCAGATCGGCCAGCAGGTCGCCGTAGAGGTCGCCCAGCTTGACGCTGGTGTTGCTCTCGCCGCCAACGAAGGAACCCAGGTCGGCCCCCGAGGCGGTGGCGATGCCCGGCAGGTCGCGGTCGCGGCGCGGGCCGCGCTGCGGCGGGCGCTTGCCGCCCTTGCTCTTCTTCTGACGGGGACGGCGCTTTTTCTCCTGCTCTTCGTCCTCGCTGGGCACCGGCGGCGGCAGCAGCCGCTTACGCGAGAGCGAGACGCGCTGGTCGGTGGCGTCGATGTTGAGGACGACCACCTCGAGCTCCTCGCCCTTCTTGAACTTCTCGGCCGGGTTCTCGATGTGCTCGTAGTCGAGCTCGGAGATGTGGACCAGGCCCTCGATGCCGTCTTCGATTTCGACGAAAACGCCAAAGTCGGTCACGCCGGTGATCTTGCCCTTGACCACGGTGCCCGGCGGGTACTTCTCGGGCAGCTCCTTCCAGGGGTCGGGCAGGGTCTGGCGCAGGCCCAGGCTGAGGCGGCGCTGCTCGGGGTCGATGCGCAGCACCACCGCCTCCACCTCCTCGCCCTCCTTGAGGACCTCGGAGGGGTGGCGCGGCCGCTTGGTCCAGCTCATCTCGGTGATGTGGATCAGGCCCTCCAGGCCCGGCTCGATCTCGACGAAGGCGCCGAAGGGGGTGAGCCCGACGACCTTGCCCTTGATGCGCTGGCCCACCTCGTACTTCTCGGCGGCCGTCTGCCAGGGGTCGGGGGTGAGCGCCTTGATGCTCAGGTTGACGCGCTCGCGCTCCTTGTCGACCGAGAGCACCTTGGCCTTGACCACGTCCCCCACCTTGATGACCTCGCGTGGGTGCTCGAAGCGGCCCCAGGAGAGCTCGCTGCGGTGGATCAGGCCGTCGATCGCGCCCAGGTTGACGAAGGCGCCGAAGTCGGTCACCTCGACCACCTTGCCCTCCACCTCGGCGCCCGGCTCGAGGCTCTCGAGCACCTCGGCGCGCTTCTTCTTCTGGTCTTCCTCCAGCAGCGCCCGCCGCGAGAGGATGACCCGGCCCTTCTTGCGGCCCAGCTCGGTTATCTTTACCGGTATCGTCTTGCCGACGAACTCGTCCAGGTCGGCCACCCGCTTGAGGTCGACCTGCGAAGCGGGGATGAAGGCGCGCACGCCCTCCAGGTAAGCCACCAGGCCGCCGCGCACCTTCTCGCGGACGGTCACCTCGACCGGTTCGCCCTTCTCGGCCAGCTCGACGATCTTGCGCCAGGCCTTGTCGGCCTCGGCGCGCTTCTTGGAAAGGATGATGACGTTATTGGGAAGGTCGACGCGCACCACGTAGACCTCGACCTCGTCTCCGGGCTTGAGCATGTTCTTCAGCTCTTCCTCGGAGAGGGGTTCTTCGGTCAGCTGGTTGAACGGGATGATGCCTTCGACCTTTGCGCCTACGTCTACCGCCACCCCTTCGCTGCCCACGAAGACCACCCGGCCCTTGATGACCTGGCCGCGGCGCACCTTGGCGCCCAGCCTGGACTCGGCCTCCTGGAGCGCCTGTTCCATGGTCATCTCGGCTTCCGGCTCCGCCGCCGGCTCTGCGGGTCCGGCCGGGGCCTCTTCGGCTTCCGACGGCGCCGCCGCCCGCTCCTCGGGCTCCTGAGCCTGGGCTTCGACTTGGGCTTGGGTTTCTGGGGTTTCGGTTCCGGCCTCCGCCGGGGTCATGGGTTCCTTGTCTTCCATCCGCCTGTTTCCTCCTGAAAGCCGCCCGTGGGCGGCCGCGTCGCGTCAGGTCCCCCAGAGGGTGCTCCCCCTTTAGCGCACGGCGCTTGGACTATAGACCCGGGGTCTTCGGCGACACGCTGCCCCGCCTGGGGCATACCAACCCTTTATAGCACATCGCGGGCGGCTTGGGTAGCCGCAAATGTGGGTATCGTAGACGTGAGGTGAGAAATGTCTACCTGGTAATCGATCAGGGCGGCCACGCCAGCCGGGCGCTGGCCTTCGACGGGCGCGGCCGCCTGCTGGCCCGCGCCGAGCGGGAAATCCGCGCCCGCAGACCCGACCCCACCCGCGCCGAGTACGGGGCGGAACCCTTCTGGCGCAGCATCGCCGCGGCGCTGGAGGAGGCGCTGCACGGCCTGCCCGCGCCCGCCGCCGCCGGTCTGGCCACCCAGCGCTCCAACGTCGCCTGCTGGGACCGCGTCAGCGGCGAGCCGCTGGGGCCGGTAATCAGCTGGCAGGACCGCCGCGCCTGGCGGGCGGTGGAGGAGCTGCGGCCGCGCGAGGCCTGGATTCACGAGCGCACCGGCCTTTTCCTGACCCCCCACTACGGGGCCAGCAAGCTGCGCTGGTGCCTCGACAACCTGCCGGCGGTGCGCCGCGCCCGCGAGGAGGGCCGTCTGGGCTTCGGGCCGATGGCCGCCTGGCTGGCCGGCCGGCTCGCCGGCGGGCCGGCTCGCGCCGCCGACGTGGTCAACGCCAGCCGTACCCAGCTGGTGGCCCTGGCCAGCCGCGACTGGGACGAAGAGCTGCTGGCCCTCTTCGGCGTGCCCCGCGAGCCGCTGCCGCCGGTGGTCGCCAACGTCTGGAGTTACGGCCGTCTGGCGGCCCGACCCGAAACGCCGCTGGCGCTCGTCACCGGCGATCAGAACGCCGCCCTCTTCGCCTACGGCGAGCTGGACGGGCGAACCGCCTACGTCAACGCCGGCACCGGCGCTTTCGTCCTGCGGGCGACGGGGGCGCGGCCGGTGGCGGCGGAGCGGCTTTTGACCAGCGTCCTGCACGACGATGGGCGCGAGGTCGCCTACGCCCTCGAGGGCACCGTCAACGGGGCCGGCTCGGCGCTGGCCTGGTTCGCCCGCGAAAGCGGCACGGCCGACCTGACGGAGCGTCTGCCCGGCTGGCTCGAGGAGGTCGCCGCCAGCCCGGTGCTCTTCCTGAACGGCGTCTCCGGCCTGGGCTCGCCGTTCTGGGCGGCCGACTTTCCGGTCCGCTTCGCAGGAGAAGGCAGCCTGGCCGAGCGGGCGGTGGCCGTTGTGGAGAGCATCGTCTTCATGCTGGCGGTCAACCTGGAGGAACAGGCCCGCTACCTGCCGCCGCCCGGCCGCATCCGCCTGACCGGCGGCCTGGCCCGCCTCGACGGCCTGGCCCGGCGGCTGGCCGACCTGAGCGGCACGGTGGTGGAGCGCCCGCCCGAGGTGGAAGCCACCGCCCGGGGCGCGGCCTACCTGCTGGCGGGGCGTCCCGCCGGCTGGGAGAGCGGCGGCGCGCCCGACGTTTTCGAGCCGCGCGCCAACCCCGCCCTGCAAGCCAATTACGCCCGCTGGCGGGAGGCGGTGGAGCGGGAGCTGGCCGCCGGTTAGCCCGCCCCTTAGCCCTCGCCCTCCTCCCGGCGGCAGTCGGCGGCCCAGTAGAGACCGGCGAAGACGCCCCTGTAGACCAGGGCCAGGCTACTCGGCATACGCCGCGATAGGTAATGGTAGGCAAACACCTTCTTGTCACGCTCGTAAGCCTGGCAGTGGTAGTCCCAGGCGGAGAGGATGTACCCGAGCGCCTCCCGGGGTATCTCCAGGTTGAAGAGTCCTTCGTTGAGCAGCGGCCCCCGAAAGACCGCGGCGGGGCCGCCATCGCCCTTTTCAACGCTCACGCGTATGCAGGGCTCGAGCCGGCGCAGCTTCCCGGGCAGCTCGTACTGCCGGCGCCGGCGCCGGCGCGCCTCTAGGCGCCCGCGCAGGTCGGCGACGGCGAAGGAGACGCTGGCCACGAACTCACCGAGCAGCTGCGGCAGGACCCGCACCCCGTGAATCTCGCTGCGCCGCGCCACCAGGATGCTGCCGCCGTCGACGCGGAAGGCCAGCGAAGCGTGGTCGTAGGCCAGCCGCTCGAGCACGTAGTTGCGAATGCGGGCGTCAGCCGGAAGCCTGTTCTCCAGCGGCGCCTCGAGCGCCACCGTGCCGTCCTCGCTGAGCACCAGCGAGAGCGGGCGGTCGCCCAGGTCGAGCATCGCCTGGACGTAGGTAACGCCCTGCTCGTCGCGGTAGGCCGCCAGGTAGCGGCGGAAGAACAGCGACGACGCCTCGTCGAGGCCGCGCTCGAGCTCCTTGTAGGCGCTCCAGGCGGGCAGCGGCACCCTCTCGTCGGCCGGCAGGCCGACGCCGTACTCACGCCACCACTCGGGCTCCAGGGGCTCCCGGTAAAAGGCGGGCATTTCCAGAAACCCGCCGGCCGCCGCCCCCGGCCGCGCCAGGACCAGGCAGCCGCCCGGCCCGCTTTCCACCAGCTGCGGCCCGGCCAGCTCCTGCGCGACCAGCTCCCAGGCCTCCCCGTCGCTGCCGGCTTCCTCCCGCTTCCCGCGCCAGAGCTCCAGCAACCAGTCCCGCAGCCAGGCCGGCAGGCGGGGGTTAGGCTCGGCGCCCTCCAGCATCGGGGCAAAGGCGCCCGGCCGGCCGCCGGAGCAGCGATAGAAAATCAGAAATTCCCGCACCCACTCCAAACTACCCCACCGGACCCGCTCCGCGCCAGCCGCCGGCGGCCGCGGCCGCGCCGTTATACTCAAACGATGACCCCGGCCGGCGACCTGCTGATCAAAAAAGAGCCGCCGCACACGCCGCCACTGCCCGCCGCGGCGCTGGCGGTTTACGAGTCGCTGGGCCAGCGGGCGATTCCGGCCATCGCCAGGAACGAGGAGCTGCTGGAGCGGATATTCGCCAGCGTCAGGGGCGCGCCCAGCCAGCACCGGCTGCTGCTCGGCGACAGCCGCCAGCGGCTGGCCGGGCTCGCCGACGGCTCTGTGCAGCTGGCGGTTACCTCGCCCCCCTACTGGACGCTCAAGCGTTACGAAGAGGCGCCGGGGCAGCTCGGGGCCATCGCCGACTACGAGGAGTTTCTCAAAGCCCTCGACGAGGTCTGGGCCGAGGTCTTCCGGGTCTTGACGCCGGGCGGCCGGCTGGTAGTGGTGGTGGGCGACGTCAACATCCCCCGCCGCGACCCGAACTTCCGCCGGCACCTGGTCTTCCCGCTGCACGCCTCCATCCAGGAGCACGCCCGCCGCCTCGGCTTCGACAACCTGGCCCCCATCATCTGGTACAAGATCGCCAACGCCCGCTTCGAGGCCGGCGGCGGCGGCTTTTACGGCAAACCCTACGAGCCCGGGGCCATCGTCAAGAACGACGTCGAGTACATACTGTTCCTCCGCAAGCCCGGCGGCTACCGCAGCCCTTCGCCGGCGAAGCGGCTGGCCTCGATCATCCCCGCCGCCGAGCACCGCGCCTGGTTCCGGCAGGTCTGGACGCTCGGCGGGGCCTCCACCAGGCGGCACCCCGCCCCCTTCCCGCTGGAGCTGGCCGAGCGGCTGGTGCGGATGTTCAGCTTTTTCGGCGACACCGTTCTCGACCCCTTCGCCGGCAGCGGCACCGTCAACCTGGCGGCGCTGCGCTGGGGGCGCAACAGCGTCGGCGTCGAGGTAGCCGCTTCCTACCTGCGAGAGGCCGCGGCCCGCCTCTTGCGGGAACCCCACACCCTCGCCCTCCCCTGAGCCGTTCCGCGCCCGCTGCGGCCCGCGCTTGTCGCAGGCGGGAGCCAGTCTAACGCCTTTCCGCCGGCGGTGCTAGAATGCGATAGAAGAAAAACGCAAGAGGTTGCCATGAATCGCAAACGAAAGCGGGGAGCCCCGCTAACCGAGCAGCGTCGGCGGCTGATACTGGAGCGCCTGCGCAGCACCGGCGAGGTGCGTACCTCGGAGCTGGCCGGCCTCTTCGGCGTCTCGCCAATGACCATTCGCAACGACCTGAACGCCCTCTCCGGCGCCGGCGTGCTCAAGCGCACCCACGGCGGCGCGGTTTCCAACGAACCCATCTCGCGCGAACCCTCCTACAAAGACAAGGAAACGCAACATATCGCAGAAAAATCCCGCATAGGCCGGGAGGCGGCCGGGCTTTTGCAAAGCGGCATGGTCGTCTTCATCGGCAACGGCACCACCACCATGCAGCTCATCCGCCAGCTGCCCCGCCTCGAGCGGCTGGTGGTCTTCACCAACGCCCTCAACCACGCCGGCGCCCTGCTGGGCCGCGAAGGGGTCGAGGTCTACGTGGTGGGCGGCTACCTGCGCGGCGTTTCCTACGGCATGGTCGGCCCGCTGGCGCGGCGCGCGCTCGAGGGCGTCTACTTCGACGCCGCCTTCGTGGGCGTCAACGGCGTCTCCCTGGAGCAGGGCTACACGCTGCCCTCGCTGGAGGAGGCCGCCGTGGTCGGCGAGGTAATCGGCCGCTCGCGCGCGGCCGTCGTCCTGGCCGATCACAGCAAGTTCGGCGTGGTCACCCACGCCCGCGTCGCGGTTCTCGGCGACGTGGACACCCTGATAACCGACCGGCCGCCGGAGCCCGCCTGCCGCGAGGCGCTGGCGGAGGCCGGGGTGAACCTGCTGGTGGCCGAAGGGGGTGAGAAAGGCGAGGAAAACGGGAAGGCTTGAGGCTACGGCAAGACTGCGAAGGAGGTAGGAGATGAAGAGAAATATAAGTTTTGGCCTGGCGGCCCTGCTGGCGCTGACGCTCTTCGGCTCGGCCCTGGCCAAGAAGGTGGAGATTACCTGGTGGCACGCGATGAGCGGTTCGCGGCTGAAGGTGGTCGAGGCGATAGTCGACGAGTTCAACAAGACGCACCCCGATATTCAGCTCAACGCCCTCTATACCGGCAAATACGCGGAAACGCTAACCAAGTACGTCGCCGCCTACCGCACCGGCACCGCCCCCAACCTGGTCCAGGTCTACGAGGTGGGCACGCAGACGATGCTCGACAGCGGCGCGATCGTCCCCGTATACAAGATTCCGGGGATGCTCGGCGAGGAGTGGGACTGGGCCCAGTACGTCATTCCCATCACCAACTACTACTCGACCGACGGCAACCTCTGGTCGATGCCCTTCAACTCCTCGACCGCGATGCTCTACTACAACAAAGACCTCTTCAAGAAGGCCGGGCTCGACCCCAACAAGCCGCCGCGGACCTGGAAGGAGGTCGAGGAATACGGTAAGAAGCTGGTCGAAAGCGGCGTGGTGGACCACGCCCTCTCCTTCGGCTGGCCCGGCTGGGTCTTCGAGCAGATGTTCGCCTACCACAACCAGCTCTTCGCCGACCACGAGAACGGCCGTAAGGGCCGCGCCGAGAAGGTGCTCTTCGACGGGCCCTTCGGGCAGATGGTGCTCGAGACCTGGACCCGCCTCGCCAAGGAAAACGTCTTCCTCTACGGCGGGCCCGAGTACTCGGCCAACACCGCCTTCGTCAGCGGCCAGATTGCCATGCTGATCCAGTCGACCTCGTCGCTGGCCGGCATCACCAAGGGCGCCGACTTCCAGGTGGGCACCACCTTCCTGCCCCGCTTCGAGGGCTACCCGCGCGGCAACTCGGTCATCGGCGGCGGCAGCCTCTGGGTGACCAAAGGACAGAGCAAGGAAGAGCTGGCGGCCGTCTGGGAGTTCCTCAAGTTCCTGGCCCGCGAGGACGTAGCCGTCCAGTGGCACAAGGGCACCGGCTACTTCCCGACCGTCAACAACGCCGTTCAGGAGCTGCTCAACGAAGGCTGGTTCAGCAAGGACCAGAACTACCTGACCGCCTTCCTGCAAATCCTCTCCGGCCGGCGCGATACGCCGGCGGCGACCGGCGTGCGCCTGGGCCCCTTCGTCCAGATTCGCGAGATCGAGCGCTCCGCCATCGAGAAGGCCGTCTCCGGCAAGCTCTCGCCGGCGCAGGCCCTCAAGGAGGCCGCGGCCAAGGCCAACCAGCTGCTGGCGCAGTACAACAAGCTGCACTAGCGCGCGTCACGGGGCGCGGGCGGCCGCCCGCGCCCCTCCCACCCGCGAAAGGAGCGCCATGATTGAGGAGCGTTTTCCCGGCCACCCCTTCCTGCCCTACCTGCTCGTCCTCCCCTCGCTGGCGGTGATCCTGGTCTTCCTGATAGTGCCCTTCGCCCAGAGCGTCTGGGGCTCGTTCTTCGTCACCTCCTTCTTCGGCGAGACCAAGGTCTTCGTCGGTCTGGCCAACTACCTCGAGCTCTTCAGGTCGCCCGACTACCTGCACAGCGTCGTCGTCACCCTCTTCTTCTCGGCCTTCGTGGTGGTCATCGGGCTTTCCGCCTCGCTGGGAATCGCCATGCTGCTCAACCAGAAGATTAGCGGCCTGGGCATCTATCAAATAGCTCTGGTCTGGACCTATTCAATATCGCCGGCGGTGGCCGGCACCATCTGGGCCCTGCTCTTCGCCCCGGCGACCGGCTTGCTGCCCTGGCTGGTCAAGCTGGTGCGCCCCGACTACACGCTCAACTGGATGACCAACGGCGCGCTGGCCCTCCTCGTGGTCTCCCTGGCGGCCACCTGGAAGATGCTCGGCTACAACATCGTCTTCTTCCTGGCCGGCCTGCAAAACATCCCCGACGAGCTGACCGACGCCGCGCGGGTGGACGGAGCCGGCCCCTGGCTGACCTTCCGCTACATCACCTTCCCCATGCTCAGCCCGACGACCACCTTTCTGCTCTTCATGAACACCCTCTACGCCTTCTTCCAGGTCTTCGGCCTGATCGACATCATGACCCAGGGCGGCCCCGGCGACGCCACCAACCTGCTCGTCTACAACCTTTACCGCGACGCCTTCATCCACCTCAACTCCGGCCGCGCCAACGCCCAGTCGGTAATCATCTTCATCGTCATCGCCATCGCCGCCATGCTGCAGCTACGCTCGGCCACCAAGAAGGCGGCCTACGCCCGCTAGGAGGGAAGCCGTGAACCGCAACCTGCGCCTGACCCTGCTGACCCACGCCGCCCTGATAGCGCTGGTGATAGTCCTGGCCTTTCCCGTCTACTACGCGCTGGTTACCAGCACCCTCAGTTTCCGCGAGGCCTACCAGTACCCGCCCCGGCTGCTCCCCGGCGGCGAGTTCTGGCATAACGTCCAGGAAGCCTGGGTACGGGCCAAGTTCGGCCGCCTCTTCTTCAACAGCGTCTTCATCTCGCTGGTGGTCGCGGTGGTCAAGATTGTCCTCTCGCTGCTGGCGGCCTTCGCCTATACGCACTTTCGCTTCCGCGGCGCCGGCTTCCTCTTCGCGCTGAGCATGATCACCCAGATGCTGCCGCTGCCGGTGCGCATCCTGCCCACCTACGAGCTGATGGCCGACTTTCACTGGATAGACACCTACTACGCCCTGACCGTGCCCTTCTTCGCCAGCACCACCGGCATCCTGCTCTTCCGCCAGTTCTTCCTGACGGTGCCGCGCGAGCTCTCCGACGCCGCGCGGGTGGACGGGGCCGGGCCGATGCGCTACTTCTGGCAGATACTGGTGCCGCTCAGCCGCACCAACATCGCCGCCCTGTTCGTCATCGAGTTCATCTTCATGTGGAGCCAGTACCTCTGGCCGCTGATCGTCACCAACTCGGCCGACATGCGGGTGGTCCAGATAGGCCTGAAGATGCTCATCGCCAGCGAGCAGATAGCGCCGGAGTGGAACGTAATCATGGCCGGCACGGTAATCGCCATGCTGCCGCCGCTAATCGTCCTGATTGCCCTGCGCAAGAGCTTCGCCCAGGGGATCGCCATGCAATCGGAGAAGTAGATGGGCGTCAGTGGCTACCTTCTCGACCTCGACGGCACCGTCTACCTGGGGGAGCGGCTGATACCCGGGGCCGACCGGGCCATCGCCGAGCTGCGCCGGCGGGGGCGGCGGATAGTCTTTCTTTCCAACAAGCCGCTCCACTCGCGGGCCGATTACGCGAGCAAGCTGACCCGGCTGGGCGTGCCGGCGACCGAAGACGACGTGATTCATTCTTCGTACGTCATGGCCCGCTACCTGGCGCGGCGGGCGCCGGGCGGGCGGGTCTACGCCATCGGCGAGCCGCCGCTTTTGGCCGAGCTGGAGGCCGCCGGCCTGGAGCTGTGCGAAGACCCGCGGCGCATCGAGTACGTGGTCGCCGCCTTTGACCGCACCTGCACCTGGGAAAAGATAAACACCGCCTTCCAGGCCATCCGCCGCGGGGCGCGCTTCGTGGCCACCAACCCCGACCCCACCTGCCCGGTGGAGGGCGGGGAGATTCCCGACGCCGCCGGCGTAATCGCCGCACTCGAGGCCACCACCGGCAGGAAGGTTGAAGACGTGGTTGGCAAACCCTCCCCGCACACCGTCAGCGCCGCGCTGGAGCGCCTGGGGCTGCCGGCCGGGGAGGCGGCCATGGTGGGCGACCGCCTGGGAACCGACGTTCTGATGGCCCGCCGCGCCGGCCTGGTGGCCATCCTGACCCTCAGCGGCGTCACCCGCCCCGAGGAGCTGGAGTGGGCCGGCGTGAAGCCCGATTACGTAATCGAGAGCCTGGCCGAGCTGCCGGAGCTGGACGCGGAGCTGAACGGCTAGCCCCGTGAAAAAGCGGGTCCCGCGGGACCCGCCGAGCAAAGGAGGTGCCGGCAATACCGGCTGTGGTGCTGGGTGCAGTTTGAAGGTAGCCGCCGCCGGTAAACGCCGGGTAAACGGCTCCTGTCAGTCATCTCATCGCCTCCGGGGGTAGACTCTAGGCGTGCGCCTGCGACCGTTAGCGGCCTTGCTGCTGGTCCTCCTCGCCGCCTGCGGCACCGAGGGCGGCACCGCCGAGCCGCTGCGTATCACCGTCCGCTCGCTGCCGGCCGCCTACGTCGGCGAGCGCTACGACGCCCGCGTTCCCGCCTCCGGCGGGATCCGGCCCTACCACTACGAGCTCGAGGGCGACCTTCCCGAGGGCATCACCTTCGCCGCCGGCCGCTTCAGCGGCACCCCCCGCAAGAAGGGCTCCTTCAAGCTGACCCTGGTGGTCAGCGACGCCGCCCTCTCCACCCGCACCGCCAGCTACACGCTCAAGGTCACCGACCCTCCCCCGCCGCAGCTGAGCGTCAAACAGCCCGGCGCGGCCACCGACGCCCCCTTCATCGCCGTCTTCAAGCTGAGCGACCGCCCGGCCACCGCCTTCCGGCTCCACCTCGATCTGAAGGAGCTGAAACCCAACCTCGAAAGCCTGGCCGCCTCGCCCGACCTGCTCTACGTCCTCCGCTACGACGCCGAAAAGCAAACCCTCGATATCGACGGCGCCTTTACCGGCGTGGTCAAGGGAATCGAGGTCTTCCGGCTGGAGCTGACGCCCGCCAAGAAGCTGCGCCCGCGGCTGCGGCCGCAGGTCCAGTTTTTCAACGCCAAGGGCGAGCCCTACACGAAGAACCCGCCCAAGCGGCCGCCCGACGAGGGCAGGTTCTCATTCGACGACCTGCGCTCCCTGGCCGCCTCCTGGCCCGCCGGCAAGCAGCAACCGGCCGCCCCCGAAAAAGACGGTAAGAAGCCGGAGACAGCCGAAGAGCCGGCCGCCAGGAAGCCCGTCCCCGGCGACCTCAACGGCGACGGCCGGGTGGGGCCCGCCGACCTGGAGCTCTTGCGCTCGAGCTACGCGTTCAACCCCGGCGGCAAGCTGACCCCCGCCCCGAGCAAGCCGCGGCCGGACGAAGGAGAGGCCCCGGAGGGCGGCGCCCCCGACGAAAACCCGCCCGGCCTGCCCCGGCCGCCCGCCGACCCCGGCGCCGAAGACCAGCCCGAGTAGCTCACCACCGCCGGCCGGCGGCTTGGTAGCATGGGGTTCCCCGCACCGGGGTTCGAGGAGCTTGGCGCTATGGCGGAGTCTGCGAAAACCATACCCACCGGCCGGATCCCCCCGCACAACCTCGAGGCCGAGGCCAGCGTCCTCGGCTCGGCCCTGGTGGACAACGACGCCATAGACCGGGTCGAGGGCCTGATTACCGCCGACGCCTTTTACAAAGAGGCCCACCGCAAGATCTGGCGGGCCATCGAGGCGTTGCGCTCCCGCAGCGAGCCGGTTGACCTGGTTACCCTTTCCGAGGAGCTCAAGAAGCGCGGCGAGCTCGACGAGGTGGGCGGCGTGACCTACCTGGTCGGCCTCAGCGAGGCCACCCCGACCGCCGCCTACGCCGAGCACTACGCCCGCATCGTCGCCGAGAAGGCGGCGCTGCGCCGCCTCATCAGCGCCGCCGGCGAGGCGATGCGCCTGGCCTACGACGAGGCCGGCAGCGTCGAGGAAATAATCGACCAGGCGGGCCGCCTGATTCTCGACGTGGCCACCCACGGCCCCCGCCACGACTTCCAGGAGATGCGCGACCTGGTCACCCAGGCCCACGAGCGCATCGCCCACCTGCGCGAAGAAGGCGCCATTACCGACCTGATACCCACCGGCTTCGCCGATCTCGACAGGCTCATCGGCGGGCTGGGTCCGGGGTCGCTGAACATCATCGCCGCCCGCCCCTCGATGGGCAAGACCGCCTTCGCGCTGACCATCGCCCAGAACGTCGCCCTGCGCGACGGGGTGCCGGTGGCTATCTTCTCGCTGGAGATGCCGGCGCTCGACCTGGTGCTGCGGATGCTCTCGAGCGAAGCCCGCGTCGACATGAACCGCATCCGCCAGGCCCAGCTCTCCGACCGCGACTACGAGCGGCTGGTCAAGGCCGCGGGCCGCATCTACGAAGCCCCCATATTCATAGACGACACCCCCGGCCTGACCCTGATGGAGGTTCGCGCCCGCGCCCGCCGCCTGGCGGTCCACCACGACGTCAAGCTGATCATCATCGACTACATGCAGCTGATGAGCGGCGGCCAGAGCAGCCGCAACGGCGAGAACCGGCAGCAGGAAATAGCCGCCATCAGCCGCGGCTTGAAGAGCCTGGCCCGCGAGCTGGAGGTGCCGGTGGTAGCCCTCAGCCAGCTGAGCCGCGCCGTGGAGAACCGCCCCAACAAGCGGCCGATGCTGAGCGACCTGCGCGAGTCGGGCTCGATCGAGCAGGACGCCGACCTGGTGGTCTTCATCTACCGCGACGACTACTACAACGAGCACTCGGAAAAGGCGGGGATAGCCGAGATTATCGTCGGCAAGCAGCGCAACGGACCCATCGGCACGGTGGAGCTGCAGTTCCACGCCGCCCACGTCCGCTTCAACGACCTGGCGCGCGGCGAGTTTTAGCGGCGCGGCCGCCGGGGCAAGCGGGGCGGGGCCACTGGCCCCGCCCTTTTCAGAAGCGCTCGGTGACCGACTTCATCTGCACGAAGTGGTGCAGGTAGTCGGGTCCGCCGGCCTTGGAGTCGGTTCCCGAGAGGTTGAAGCCGCCGAAGGGCTGGACGCCCACCAGCGCGCCGGTGATCTTGCGGTTGAAGTAGAGGTTGCCCACGTGGAACTCGGCGCGGGCGCGCTCGAGCCGCTCGCGGCTCTTGCTGAAGACGCCGCCGGTCAGCCCGTAGCGGGTGGCGTTGGCCACCTCGAGGCCCTCGTCGAAGTCGCGGACGCGAATCGTCGCCAGGACCGGCCCGAAGATCTCCTCCTGGGCGATGCGGGCGTGCGGGTCCACGCCGGTGAAGACGGTGGGGGCGATGAAGAAGCCCGGCCCCTCCAGCTTCTCGCCGCCGATGACCAGCTGCCCCTCGTTCTTGCCGATCTGTATGTACTTGAGAACCTTGGCCTCCTGCTCGGCGTTGATGACCGGCCCCATGTCGGGATTCTCCTCGGCGGGGCCGACGACCAGCTTTTCGCTGCGCTCGGTCACCTTTTCCATCAGCAGGTCGTGGACCTCGTCGACGACGATCAGGCGGCTGGCCGCCGAGCACTTCTGGCCCGAGAAGCCGTAGGCGCTGGCGATGATGTGCTGCGCGGCCAGGTCGAGGTCGGCGGTCTCGTCGACCAGGATGGCGTCCTTGCCGCCCAGCTCGGTGACCACCCGCTTGATCCAGCGCTGGTTGGGAATGCGGCGGGCGGCGGTCTCGGTGATGATCAGGCCGACCTCGAGCGAGCCGGTGAAGGTGACGAAGCGGGTGTCGGGGCTCGCCACCAGGTGCGCGCCCACCTCCTCGCCGATGCCCGGGAGCAGGTTGGCCACGCCCGGGGGCAGGCCGGCCTCGCGCAGAATCTCGAAGACCTTGTAGGCCACCACCCCCGAGTCCTCGGCGGGCTTGGCGACGATGGTGTTGCCCACGGCGACGGGGCCGGCGAGCATGCCGGTGAAGATGGCCGCCGGGAAGTTCCAGGGGCTGATCGAGACCCCGGCCCCCAGGGGTATGTAGAAGGCCTCGTTGTCTTCGCCCGGGTACGGGTAGAGCGGCACCGCCTCGGGGCCCTTAAGGTTGAGGGCGATGCGGCCGTAGTAGTCGAGAAAGTCGATGGCCTCGGCCACGTCGGCGATGGCCTCGACCCAGTTCTTGCCCACCTCGTAGACCATCCAGGCGGCCAGCTCGAACTTGCGGCGGCGCATGAGCTCGGCCGCCTTCCAGAGCACCCGCGAGCGGTGCTCCTGGGGCCAGCGCTTCCAGCTGTCGAAGGCCTCCCAGGCGGCCGCCAGCGCGGCGTCGGCCTCGGCCGGCGTCGCCAGCGCCACCCGGCCCACCAGCCGCTGCGGGTCGGACGGGTCGCGCGACTCCAGCCACCGGCCGGTGGTGACCTCCTGGCCGCCGATTATCAGCGGGTAGTCGGCCCCCAGCTGCGCCTTGACCTCGGCCAGCGCCTTCTGCATGGCCTTTCTCTCGGCCTCGTCCTGGAAGAAGAGTATGGGTTCGTTCTTGAAGGGCTCCAGCGTCATAAAACCGCCTCCTTTTCTAGCCCTGCAGCACTCCGCGCAGGACGAACAGCAGATTTTCGGGCCTCTCGGCGATGCGGCGGGAGAAGTAGGGGTACCAGTCCTCGCCGTAGGGCAGGTAGTCGCGGACCGTGTAACCGCGGCTGGCCAGGCTCTTTTTCAGCTCGCGGCGGATGCCGTAGAGGAACTGGAACTCGTACTGGCTGCGGGGGATGGACCGGGCCTCGGCCCAGGCGCGGACCGCCTCGAGCAGGCGGTCGTCGTGCGAGCCGGTGGCGGTGTGGCCGCCGGCGGCCAGGTTGGTCTTGACCAGCTCCAGGAACTTTTCGCTGATCACCCGCCGGTCCTGCCAGGCCACCTCGGCGGGCTCCTTGTAGGCTCCCTTGACCACGCGCAGGTTGGGCTTCAGGTGTAAAATCCCGGCCAGATCGGCGGGGCTGCGCTTCAGGTAGCTTTGCAGGACGATGCCGACGTTCTCGTATCCCTCTTCTTCCCGCAGGCTGCGCCAGACCCAGAGGGTGGCGTCGGTGCGGGGGCTGTCTTCCATGTCTACCTGGACCACGGCCTCCACGTCGCGGGCGGCCTCGAGGATCTTCCGCAGGTTGTCGCGGGCCAGCTCGCGCCCCAGGTCGAGGCCTATCTGGGTCAGCTTGACCGAGACCCAGCGGGGGTAGGGCAGCTCGCCCAGGGCCCGGGTCAGGCGGATTATCTCGGCCGTGTAGCCGGCGGCCTGCTCCTCGCTGCTGACCATCTCGCCCAGCAGGTCGACCAGGGCGTGGATGCCCTCGGCCTCCAGCTTCTCGATGGCGGCCAGGGCCTCTTCGAGGGTGTTGCCGGCCACGTAGCGGCTGGCGAAGCGCCAGCCGCGGGTGCGGATGAGGCGCTCGAGCCACTTCTGCCGGGCCACGCCCAGCACCATTGAGCGGTAGACCATGTTCAGCTCCATGCTTCCTCCTCGAGGCGGCGGACGACCGTGTCCTTGAAAGAGAGGACGTGCAGCACCGCCGCCGCCCGCGCCGCCTCGGCGTCGCGGCGGCGGATGGCGCCGGTTATCTCGCGGTGCTGCTGGCGGGTCTGCGGCGTCTGGTTGAGGTCGCGCGTGTACTGGCGGGTCAGGGCCAGGGCGGCGTCGAGGTCGTGGAAGACCTGCTCGAGCACGCGATTGCCGGCGGCGGCCACCAGCAGCGAGTGGAAGCGGGCGTCGGCGGCTATCTGGGCGGCGTAGTCTTGAGGCTCGGCGCCTTCCAGCTCGTCGAGCGCCGCCTCCAGGGCGGCCAGCCCGGCGGCGTCGCAGCGCTCGGCGGCGCGGCGGGCGGCCTCGCCCTCTATCAGGGCGCGCACCTCGTAGACCTCCTCGACCTCCCGCGGCGCGAGCAGGCGGACGCGCGCCCCCTTGCCCGGCGTCATCTCCACCAGCCCCTCCTGGGCCAGCCGCACCAGGGCCTCGCGGACCGGCGTCCGGCTGACGCCCAGCGCCCCGGCCAGCGCCGGCTCGCTCAAACGCTCGCCGGGGCGCAGCCGGCCGGCGACTATCAGGCTCTTGAGCTGCTCGTAGGCGGCCTCGCGGACCAGGTTGGGACGCTGTATGCGCATTCTGCCTCCTATCTGTATACAGTATACACGCGAAGGGCCGGTAAGGCCGCCTCCCGGCGGCCGCCCTGCTCGTGGCCGCAACCGGCCGCGAGCGCCCGCTGCCCCGGCGGCGGCGCGGCGGGCGGCTACCTCTCGGCTTCCAGCTCTACCTTGTAGTTGCCCCGCTTGGTGCGGCCGACCACGCGCACCAGCGTCACCTGCCCCAGCCCTTCGGCAATCAGGGTGTCGCCCTCGCGCACCTCGTCTCCCGGCTTGGCCGTCTGCCCGCGCAGGCGCACCTTGCCGGCCCGCACCCCCTTGCCGAAGTAGCTGCGGCTGACGCCGAGCCCCTTGGCCCCCACCACGTCCACGCGCAGCGAGGGGACCACCAGGGTGCGGACCTTGCTGCGGGCGGCGACGGGCAGCTCCTCCGGCGGCTCGGCCACCGCGAGCCCGGCGCGCTCGAGGCGCTGGTAAGCGGCCGCCAGCGCGGCAAAGAGAACGCCGCCGGCCTGCGCGCGCACGTCGCCCAGCTCCTCCGGCGCCAGCTCCTGACGCAGCGCCGCCGCGGCGCCCTCGGGGTCTTCGGCCGGCAGCCAGCCCACCCGAACCGGGTCGGCCACCCGCGGCACCTCCGGCGGGTGGAGAACGCCCACCCGCCTCACGGCGGCGGGCAGGCCGCCGAACCAGTCCAGGCTCAGCCCCTCGCGCGCGGCCAGGCGGCGCAGCTCCTCCTGGGCGGCCGGCTCGAGAAAGCCGCTGGCCACCACCCGCCCGCCGCGGGCCTGCTTTATCAATCCGGCCGGTTCCACCCCTTCAGCTTACCCGCCGCGCCGTCCAGACCATGACCGGGCTGGCGGCTTCGAAGGGCTCGCCGTGAAAACCGCCGGCCAGCCGCCCGCGCAGCCCGGCCGCCGCCAGCCAGCGGGCGGTTTCGTAGCGGGTGAAGTAGCGCTGGTCGAGGGTGAGGCGCCTCCGCCGCACCGCGCCGGCGGCGTCCAGCTCGTCGACCTGGTAGTGGGTCAGCAGGCGCTGGCCGGCCGGGTGGTGCTCCTGGTGGTAGTAGACCTCAACGGCGTTGCCGTCTTCGTTCTCGTAGCGGCCCTCGAGCCGCAGCGCGCCGTCGGCCCGGATTAGCAGCGGGTTGTAGAGGTCGAAGGCGAAGACGCCGCCACCGTCCAGCAACGCGGCCACCCGGGCCAGGGCGGCGTCCTGCTCGGCCGGCGTGTAGAGGTGCATCAGGGTGTTGAAGGGAGCGATGATCAGCCCGAACTTGCGGCCGGGGTCGGCCGTGGCGATGGTCTGCGGCAGCCAGCGCACCGGCAGCCCCGCGCTGGCCGCCTCGCCGCGGCGGCGCATGGCGGCGCTGGGCTCGAGCGCCCACACCTCCACACCGCGCCGCGCCAGGTGCACGGCCACCCGCCCCTGCCCCGCGCCCAGCTCCAGCACCGGCCCGCCGTGTCTTTCCGCCAGGCGCGCGTAGAACTCCAGGTCGTCGCGGTAGTCGCGGTACTGCAAAGCGTAGAGTCCGGCCAGCTCGTCGTAGTTCACTCCCCGAGCCTACCGCGCTATCCTGAAGGCAAAGAAAGGAGGTGCGACGATGACCGGAGCTCCGAAACCGGTGCTCGAGAGCATTCTCGGCGCCGCCGACCTGGTCCAGAAGGTGCCCGAGATAGAGGGAGTGCCGAGCGGAATCGAGGGCCTGGACGATCTCTTCTATACGGTCGTGCAGGAGCGCGGCAGACCGGTCGTCCGCCCCCTCGGCGGCCTGCCCCGCTACGCGGCCGTGCACGTAACCGGCGCTTCCGACACCGGCAAGAGCCTCTTCGCCGAGCAGTACGCGCTGGCCCAGGCGGCCCGCGGCGAGGGGGTTATTTTCCTGACCGTGGAAACGCCGGCCCCCTTCGTAGACGCCGCTTTGGAGCAACGGCGGCTGGCGATGGGGCTGGAGCGGAAGGTTCTGGAGGCCGTCACCCTGGTCGACGCCGCCAGCCACGGGGTGCTCCGCGAAGACCTGCCCACCCTCTTCGCCACCCTCGACGCCGCCTTCGAGGCCACCGGGGCGGCCCACCTGGTGGTCGACTCGCTGACCGGCCTCTACGAGGCCCGGGAGATAACCGCGCGGCTGATAGTCCGCAAGGTCTACCTTTACGCCAAGGAAAAACGGGTGACGGCGGTCTTCACGTCGCAGAAGCGCTCGAGCCACGAGGAGCTCTCGGCCGAGGCCGCCGGCGGCTACGCGGTGAGCCACATCCTCGACGCCACCATCGTGCTCGCCAAGCGGCTGGTGATGACCCAGGCGCAGAGCCGCCTCTGGGGGGTGCCGCTGGGCGAGGTGGTCCGCTTCCTGCGCATCGACGGTTGCCGGCTCAGCGGCCACGACACCCGGACCCACTTCCTCGAAATCCTCCCCCAGGGCCTCTTGCGGGTGGCCGGACCCATAACCCCGAGCGAAAACTCATCCGAGCTCTAATACAATGAGCGGCGTGTCCGCTCGCTTGCGCTGGCTGATCGCCCTGACCCCGGTTTTCCCGCCGCTGGCGGGCCTTTCCCTCTACTTCCTCCGCTGCTGGCGGCGTCTCGGCCGGCCGGCGGGCCTGATCGCCCTTTTTTACCTGGCTACCCAGCTGCTGGCGGCGGCCCTCACGCCGAATCCGGCCCTCTCGCTGCCGCTGTCGGCACTGCGTTCGGCCTACGTGCTCTCGCTAATCCTCCTCGGCGCCTGCCTCGGCGACCGTCGCTGGCTACGCTGGCTCCTGCCGGGCATGGCGCTGGTCTTCGCAACCGCGCTCTTAACCAGCCTGCTGGTATACGGCCCCCACTTCTACGCCCGCCGTCTGCTCCACCCCTACTACACCACCTCGGCGCTGGGCATCACCGCCGCCACCGCCGTCTGGATTCTCCTCGACTACAAGCGGGCCAGCCCCTGGCTGCGGGGTTTGCTGGGCCTGCTGGCGCTGGCCGTGCTGATGCTTTCCGGGAGCCGCGGGGCCATAGCCGCTCTGGCGGCGGGGGCGCTGGCGGCGGCCGTCGCCGGCGGCCGGGATTTTGCGCTGGCCCTCGGAGCCGGCGGGTTCTTCCTGGGTCTCCGCTACCTGCAACTGCGCCTGGCCGGCTGGGCGGCCGAGTTTCACCGGATGTTCTCGCTAAACCCCTCCGGCCGCCAGGAGGTCTGGCAGCGCGCCTGGAAGGCCTTCGCCAGCCACCCCTGGGGCGGCGTGGGGCCGTACCAGCTGGGTCCCTGGCTCAACCCGCAGCTGCGCTCGCTGGAACCCTGGGAGGGCGCCGCCGCGCTCGGCCTGCGGCTGCCCGGGTGGGCCGCCTCCCTCCAGGGAGCCTGGTTGATAGCCCACAACACCCTGCTGCAGGCCCTGGGGGAAACGGGGGTTGTCGGCGCCGCCGGCTACCTGGCGTTGCTGGCCCTCGTCGGCTACGCGGCGGTCCGTTCGCGCGAACCCCTTTTCGTGGCTATTTTCTTCGGGTTCGTCACCATGGGTCTGGTGGACAACCCGATGGCCGTGCCCAGCCTGCACTTTGCCGAGGTCTTCTGGGTGGCGGGGGGGATGGCGCTCGCGCGCTCGGGCCTAGCCGTACCGCTCGAGCAGGGTCTCGCGGTCGATCAAGACCAGCCTGGGCCAGACCCGCTTTAGCGGCGTGCCGCCGTAGAGCCTGTGCAAAAAGTGCATGTAGGAGCCGAGGAAGCGGCGGCGTAGCGGCGGCAGCTCGACCACCTGGAAGCCCACCGGCTCCAGTATTTCCTGAAACAGCGAGACTCCCCAGAAAACCTGCACGTCGGCCAGGTGGGGCCGCTCGCGCAGGGCGCGGGCCAGGTCGGGCATCGACTTCTTGAAAAAACGGAAGGCGGTCAGCGAACCGGCCTCGCCGGCGCGGGCCATCCGCTCCGAGTGCAGGTGCAGCTCGGCGGCGGGGGCTCCCGGCTCCAGCCGCCGGCCGTCCGGCAGCGTCACCGCCGGGCCGGGGTACTCGGCCCGGGCGACGCGGAAGACGCTGTGGGCCGCGTAGTTCAGCTCCTCGACGTGGTAAACGCGGTCGAAGAAGCGGTCAACGGTGGCCACCCAGGCCCGCTTGGGCAGGTCGCGCCAGCGGCCCCGGCGCAGGCCGCGCAGCTCCCCGACCGGCTTGGGGTTGAAGCCGCGCTCTTGCAGCTCGGCCAGCAGCCCGGGCAGGGCGGCGGCGGCCGTCTCGCCGCCGGGGCCGGCGTCGTGCATGACCACGATGTCGCCGGGGGCGGCGCCCTCGAGGCGGCCGCCGCCGGGCAGCTCGCCAGCGACTACCCGTGCGATCACCTCGCGGGGGCCGTAACGGGGGTGCCAGTCGTGGGCCTCGATCGTCCAGTGGACCGGCGTCAGCCCGAGCCGGCTGATGGCCGCTTGCTGCGCCCAGGTGTAGGCGCCGTGGGGCGGCCGGAAAAAGCGCGGCCGCTCGCCGGTCAGCCTTTCCAGGGTCGCGGCCCCCCGCCTCACGTCGGCCGCCGCTTCCCAGGGGAAACGCAGCCAGCCGTGGCGGTGCCGCCAGCCGTGCAGGGCCAGCTCGTGGCCCTCGTCGCGCAACCGTCCGATCAGCTCCGGGTGCGCCTCCGCCCGCTCGCCCAGCACAAAGAAGGTCGCCCTGACGCCGGCCTCCGCCAGGGCGTCCAGCACCCGCGGCGTGGTCGCCGGGTCGGGGCCGTCGTCAAAGGTCAGACCCAGCTCCGGCCGGGAGCTGCCGAGACCCCGCTGGACCACGTCGATCCCCCACCACTGCCACAGCGCGTAGGGAACCCCCCAGTAAGCGGCGGCGGCCGCGCCGCCCCAGAGCCAGGGGTTCACCGGCCGGCCTCCTTTAGCAAGATCCGGACTATCGCGGCCGCCGAGTCGGGCCTGCCCAGCGCGCGGGCCCGCGCGCCCATCCGCGCCCGCAACGATCCGTCGCGCAACAGCCTCTCCAGCGCCGCGCCAAAGTCGGGCAGCCGCCGGGCCCAGATGGCGGCGCCGTGCCGCTCCAGGTACTCGGCGTTACCCTCTTCCTGCCCGGGTATCGGGTCGTAGATCAGCATCGGCACTCCCAGCGCCATCGCCTCCGAAGCGGTCAGCCCGCCGGCCTTGCCGGCCACCAGGTCGGCCGCCCCCAGCCATTCCGGGTAGTCGTCGCGGTAGCCGGGGCGGAACCAGCGGACGGGGCCGCGGTCCTCGACCCGGAAGCCGCTGTCCTGCCGGTCGAAGGTGACCAGCTGCATCGGCAGCCCCGACTCCAGCATGGCCTTGAGGACCACCCTGTAGCTGCGGTAGCTGCCGGTGCCCCCGCTGGAAAGCAGGACGACCGGCCGCCCGTCGAAGCCGCGCCTGGCGCGCAGCTCTTCCTTGCCGGGCAGCCGGGTGTAGGCCGGCAGGATGGGGATGCCGGTCACGTGCACTTTTTCGGGCTCGAGGCCATGCCCCACCAGGTCGGCCTTGGTCTCCTCGTTGGCGGCGAAGACCAGGTCGGCCTCCGGACGGGCCCAGTGGCGGTGGGCGCGCAGGTCGGTCACCACCAGGGCGTTGGTGAAGCTCATCCCCTCGGCCGCCCGCGCCCGGCTGATAACGGCGATCACCGTCGCGTAGGAGGCGATGATCACGTCGGGGTCGGCCTCGCGCAGCATGCGGCGGATGTTGCTCAGGCCGGCGCGGCCGAAGGCCTCGGTAATCAGCTTGGGTTCGCTGGGCCGGTTCGACCAGTGGTAGAACCAGCGGTAAGCGCCGGGCCAGTAGCGTAGCCAGAAAGCGTAGGTCCAGGTAACCGGGCCGCGCTCCCAGGCGGGGACGAACTTCAGGTAGTCGGCCTCGGCGCAGTTCTCGACGCCGGCCTCGGCCAGGGCTTCCTTCAGGGCGCGCACCGCCTGGCCGTGCCCGCTGCCGAAGGAGGCCGAGAGGAGCATCGCCCTCACGAGCGGATCATCCTCCAGCCGACCAGGGCGAAGGCGGCGTCGGCAAACCAGGCCGCCAGCCAGGGGGGCAGCAGACCCAGCCCGCCCATCGAGCGGCTCAGCATGAAGACCAGGTAGTAGCCAACGGCGATCATGACGCTCATCCCCATCGAGAGGCCGGGGCTGCGGCCGTAGCGGACCGCGAAGGGCAGGGAGATGAGAATGAGCACCACGTTGGCCAGCGGCAAAGCCAGCTTGGAGTGGAAGGCCAGGGCGGCGTCGCTGCGGTCCGCCGGCGGCAGGCTGGTATCCCGGTAGCGCCGCCAGGCCTCGCTCAGGCTCAGGGTGTCGGCCGCCAGCGGGTCGGCGAAGTTGGCCAGCGCCTCGTCGCGGCTGAGGCCGGTCTTGATGGTGGTGGTCGCCCCGTCGCGGCGGGGGACGACGACGTTCTTGAAGACGTTCTTCAGCTTGCCGGCCAGCTCCTGCTCGTCGGCGCCCAGGATCTGGTCGATGGCGGCGTAATCGACCGTGTAGATGCGGTAGTTGGTGAGCTTGATGTCGCGGCCGTCGTAGGCGCCGCGGTCGGCGAAGATGACCGTCACCTGCCGGCCCTTCCAGAGCTGCAGGCGCACGTCGAGCATCTCGCCGGTCTTGTAGTCGAAGGAGGGGAAGTAGAGCTCGAGCCCCTCCCCCAGCGGCACCGTCTTGCCGCGCAGGCGGGCCAGGCCGCGGCCGGGCAGGGTCAGCTCGTCGTACCAGTAACCCCGCACCCGGGCGTTGCTCCAGGGAACCACCTTTTCCGAAAGGTAAAGGGAGAAGCCGGCGAGCAGTATGCCCAGCAAGAGCACCGGTTTCAAGAGGCGCGTCAGCGATATGCCGCCCGCCTGGGTGGCGATGATCGCCCCCTCGGTCGCCAGGCGGCCGAAGGGGATGACGATGGCCGAGACCACCGCCATCGGCAGCACCTGGACCAGGACGCCGGGAACGTGGTAGCCCAGCCAGGTAAACACCTTGAGAACCGGTGCCCCGTCGAGCCACTGGCTGCCGACGTAGAAGAAGCCAAAGAGGAAAACGGCCACGTAGAGCAGCGCCGAAACCAGCAGCACCGGCACTACTTCGCGCAGCAGATAGCGGTCGAGAATGCTGCCCACTAGCGACCTCGGACGACGAAAGTCAGTCTGGCCCGGGCCACTTCCTCTCCCTCAACCAGCCCGCGCACCTCCGACTTGCCCAGGCCGCGCCGGTAGCGCAGGCTGCCCTCGAGAATCAACGAGTCGCCGGGGGTGACCGGCTTGATGAAGCGGGCGTCGTCCACGCCGGCCAGGTAGGCCAGCGAACCGGGGTCGAAGTCGGGGCGGGTGGCCAGGCTGGCGACCGTCGCCTGGGCCATGGCCTCGATTATCAAGACCCCCGGCATAACCGGGTGGTCGGGAAAGTGGCCGGGGAAGAAGGGCTCGTTGAAGGTCACGTTTTTCAGGACCCGGAAGTGCTCCGGGTCGGCCTCGAGAATCCGGTCGATTAGCAAGAACGGGTAACGGTGGGGCAGCAGCTTGAGAATCTCGTGCATGGCAGGTTCCTAGCGCCTGAGAACGGTATCCGAAGAGATGAGCGTATCCTTGAGAACCGGAATCATCTCCAGCGCCTTGCCGGTGCCGTAGGCTACCGCGTCGAGGGCGTTCTCGGCGACGATTACCGGAACGTTGGTCGCCTCGTGGAGCATCTGGTCGAGGTTGCGCAGGAGCGCGCCGCCGCCGGAGAGGAGGATGCCGCGGTCGACGATGTCGGAGATGAGCTCGGGCGGGGTGGCCTCGAGCACGCGGCGCACGCCCATCACCAGCTTCTCCAGCGGCTCGGCCAGGGCCTCGACCACCTCTTCGGTGGAAACCTCGACCGTCTTCGGCAGGCCGGTCACCACGTCGCGGCCGCGCACCTCGGCCATCAACCGGTCCTCGTCGGAAATCACCTTGGCGGCGCCTATCTTTATCTTGACCTCCTCAGCCGTCCGCTCGCCGATCAGCAGGTTGTGGGTCCGGCGAACGTAGCGGATGATCGACTGGTCAAACTCGTTGCCGGCGATACGCAGCGACTCCGACTGGACGATGCCGCCGAGGCTTATCACGGCTATGTCGGAGCTGCCGCCGCCGATGTCGACCACCATGCTGCCGTGCGGGGCGGCGATGTTGATGCCGGCGCCGATGGCCGCCGCCAGCGGCTCTTCTATCAGGAAGGCGCGCTTGGCCCCGGCGTCTACCACGGCGCGGACCACCGCCATCCGCTCGACCTCGGTTACCCCGCTGGGCACGCCAACCATCACCTGCGGCTTGAAGAAGCGGGCCATGGGCGAGAGAACCTTCTTGAGGAACATGGTGAGCATCCGCTCGGTCAGGGTGTAGTCGGCTATCACGCCGTCCTTCAGCGGCCGGACGGCGACGATGTTGCCGGGCGTCCTCCCCAGCATCCGGTACGCCTCGGCGCCCACCGCCTTTACGTCTTTGCTGTCGCGAACCATCGCGATCACCGAGGGCTCGCGCAAGACGATGCCCTTTCCGCGCACGTATACAAGCACGCTGGCGGTGCCCAAGTCGATTCCTATATCCTCGCCCCTAAACATATCGCCTCATTCTAAACGAAGGCTGGCAAGAAGCCTATGAGGACGCCAGCCACTGGCGAACGTAGGGGTTGGAGCGGCGCTCGGCCGCCAGGGTGGTGGAGGGACCGTGCCCCGGGTGGACCGCGGTCTCCCCGGGGAGTTCGAAGAGTTTGCGAATCGAGGCCTCCAGCAGCAACTTGTCGGCGCTGGGAATGTCCCAGCGGCCAACGCCGCCGGCAAAGACCACGTCGCCCGAGAAGACCGCGGCGGCGTCGGGCTGGTAAAAGGCAACGTGGCCGGGGCAGTGGCCGGGAAGGTGCAGCACCTCGAAGCCGGGGCCGACCTCCAGCCGGCCCTCTTGCAGCCAGACCAGCGGTTTTTCCGGCGGCTGGGCTACGGAAAAGCCCCAGCGCGCCGCCGAGGCCGCCGCCCGCTGGTAGACCGGCAGCGCCAGGGGGTGCAGGTAAACGGGAACCGGGTGCGCCGCGACCACCGCGGCCACCGCCCCCACGTGGTCGAAGTGGGCGTGGGTCAGCAGGACCGCCTCGAGCCCAACCCCGGCCTCCGCCACCCAGGCCAGCAGCCTCTCCGCCTCGTCGCCCGGGTCTATCAAGACCGCCCGGGCCGGGTCGTTCCAGACAAGATAGGCCCTTTCCCGCAAGGGCCCTAGCTCTACAGACGCCATTTCCACGTCCGCAGCCTAGCACGGCCCCCGTATTGACATAACTCCGCTCATATTTTATACTGGCTCATGGAGAGATAATCCGAGGAGGTGAGATTATGGCACTGGTCAAGCGCGAACTCCGTCCCGCTAGCGAACTGACTCCCTTCCGCAACTGGGGTCCGCTGGGCATCTTCGACGAGTTCAACCGCCTCTTCGAGGAGACCCTGGGCGACTTTGGCCGCACCGCCGCGCCCAGCACCATCGTCGCCCCGGTCGACCTCTACGAGACCGACGAGGCGCTGGTGCTGGAGATGGCGGTTCCCGGGCTGAGCGCCGAGGAGATTGACATCAGCCTCGAGGGCAACAAGCTGACCATCCGCGGCGAGCACAAGCCGGTCGAGGACCAGGGCGTGCGCCGTTACTACCTCCAGGAAATCCCCCACGGCACCTTCGTCCGCAGCTTCACCCTGCCGGTGGAGATTAACGCCGACGAGGTGAAGGCCGAGTTCAAGAACGGCGTGCTGCGCCTGGTCATGCCCAAGGTGGAGACCGCCCGCGCCAAGCGGATCCCCATCAACGTCGGCGAGTAAACCCCTCTCGCCCCGCGCCCCCTGGCATAGCCAGGGGGCTTTTTCGTGCGCGCCGGGGAGCGCCGTTGAGGGCCTCCTGAGAGGCGATGGCCTCGTCGGCTTTTTCGTGCGCGCCAGGGAGCGCCGGCCCGCAGGCCGGGCGGGTGGAGCCTGCCGGCGGGAAGGCGCGGAACCCTCCCGTCCCGGCCGGCCGGGGCGGCTGCCGGCCATAGCGCTCCTTCGCTTTGCTTTCTGGCGCTCTCCGACCGGCCTCCGGCCGGTTTGAACCGCAGGGCGGATCTGAGAATGCTAGAATGCTGGTAACGGGCCGTGCGAGGCCCGGAATGGAGCTTGACAATCGCGTTTTTTGCAGGTCGAGAGGCCGGAATTGGGGCTGGAGTAAAATCCACCCCGATGCTCATCGCAAATTCTCGAGTTTTGGGCCTTCTGGAGAGGGGTGTTTTGCCTTAGAAAATTCGTTATATCCGAATAGCAACTACGAACCCCGTCCAGGACGGCGCTCGCAGACCATACCGTTGCAACTGGAATAGCCCCGTAAGGGGATTGCAACAAGGTGCTGAAGCACAGTGGGGCTGCGTGGTTCGAAGAGTTGCAACTGGAATAGCCCCGTAAGGGGATTGCAACTAGACTAGCGGATGTACATCGAGGCTACCCAATAGGTAGGTTGCAACTGGAATAGCCCCGTAAGGGGATTGCAACACCGCCGCCGCCTTGGTGATACGCCTCCTCGATTATGTCGTTGCAACTGGAATAGCCCCGTAAGGGGATTGCAACCAGGTACCATTGCCCGCTGGCGGTGAAAGCCAGTTCGCGTTGCAACTGGAATAGCCCCGTAAGGGGATTGCAACTTGTGCGCTCATTGCTGCACCCTCGCGTAGTACCTCAAGGTTGCAACTGGAATAGCCCCGTAAGGGGATTGCAACTGTAGGCTTCCAGCAGTGCCGACAATGCTGCCTGATTGGTGTTGCAACTGGAATAGCCCCGTAAGGGGATTGCAACCTCCGGCTACGTGCCTGACGCTGACGTACAGCTCTACGTTGCAACTGGAATAGCCCCGTAAGGGGATTGCAACCCCGCCCACAATGCCTTATGGACGGCGGCATTGATCAGACTGAGTTGCAACTGGAATAGCCCCGTAAGGGGATTGCAACTTGAGAATTTCCACCGGCTTATTCACTTACATCACCTCCAGTTGCAACTGGAATAGCCCCGTAAGGGGATTGCAACTTCTTTCGCAACCAAGCTAACAG
>Ga0256914_1000830_pt1 | contig 29756 bp, 21 predicted proteins | sample HulkmetaG_FD_191571 | JGI IMG/M metagenome (GOLD analysis project Ga0256914, IMG submission 191571) | Hydrothermal chimney microbial communities from Main Endeavour vent field at the Juan de Fuca Ridge, Pacific Ocean - Hulk | ecosystem: Environmental > Aquatic > Marine > Hydrothermal vents ... | reverse complement strand
GATTGGGAAACTGGGAAACTTGGGGATGGGCTGGCTGTGCATGATGGATGCGCCGGGGGAGAGGGATCGCGGCTTCAGGCCTCCAGCCTTATGCATAGACCAACTGAGCCGTCTCGAATTCGTCGCGGGTGCGGGGTTTGGAGGTGTCCACCTTGATCACGCCCGCGTCGATGAGGATGTTGAAGGTGTCCAGGGCCCGGGGCGCGGGCGGGTTCACCACGTTGCCCACATCATCGAAGTGGGAGCCGTGGCAGGGGCAGACGAATTGGTTTTGGTCCGGCTCCCAGCTCACCGAGCAGCCCAGATGGGTGCAGCGCCGGTAGACCGCGAGAAAGCCGCCATCTTCCGCCCGGATGAGGAAGAAGCGCCCGGCCGGGAATTCGGTGATGCTGCCCGGGGGAAAACTGTCGACCGGGCCTGCGGTCACCACCCCGCCGAATTCTCCCTCCAGACTGCGGGGCTGCAAAAAAATCAGGCCCGCGGCTGTGATCTCCATCACGGCCAGCGCGCCCAGCGTGGCCGCGCCCAGCTTGAGGAAGTTGCGCCGGCTCATTTTCGGGCCGGAGGAAGTTGTTTGGGAATGGGAATGGGAATGGGTTGTCATGGTTGATGTCTTGGTTGAAAGGTAATTGATGATTAATGATTGATGATTAATGATTGAAGAGACAGCCGGACGCGTTCTCAAGCTTGCACCTTTAATCTTTATTCATTAATCATTGATCCTCAGAATGGCCAGATCAGCGCCATGTTGGGCCCGCGGAAGAAGATGCCGGTGATGGTCAGCATCACCAGACTGACAAACAGAAAGAGAAACAATCCCAGCGCAGCTTCGCTGTGGTTGGCTTTGAACCACTTGCGAAATGCGGCGTAGATGAGGCCCAGGCCGCCCAGGGTCAACAGCACCGGGATCACGCCATTGGAGATGATGGTGGGCAACGAAGGCAGCCAGGCCGGGAAATCCACCCAGAATTCATCCAGCAGAATGAGGATGGGGGGCAGAATGAGGCCCAGCAGCGCAGCCACCGCGGCCACTCGTTTTCCCGTCTGCGACCGGAAGTAAACGCCGATGTCTCCCTCCGACTTTTTATCCCAGAAAGGAACCAGCGCCAGGGCGATGAGTATGAGGGTGGGCAGCATCAGCGCGGCCAGGGGGTGCATGTGCAGCAAAAGCTCCTGCAAGCCCAGAAAATACCAGGCCGCCTTGGCCGGGTTGGGGGGATGCGCGGGATTGGCCAGGGCCTCCAGAGGCGCGGGCATGGTCATGGCCCACAGGAACACGCCCGCTATCAGCGCCACAGCCGCGGCCAGCTCGATCTGCACCAGGTAGGGGATGGTGGTGAGCTTGGGCGCTTTCCTGGCGGTTTCGGGCTGGGAGATGTCGCCATCTTTGCGGATGCGCCAGAAGTGATAAGTCATCACCAGCAGGATGGTGGCGGGCAGGACGGCCACATGGATGGCGTAGAAGTTGCGTAGCGCGGCCTGTCCCACTTCGGGCCCGCCCAGCAGAAAATCGCTGATGACGCCGCCGATGATGGGGATGTATCCCAGCAGACTGGTGGCCACGGTGATGGCCCAATACGCCAACTGATCCCAGGGCAGCAGGTAGCCGGTGAAGTTGAAGCTGATGACGATGAGGAAGAGGATGATGCCCACCATCCAGTTGACGCCCCGGCCTTTTTTGTAGCTGCCCGTAAAGAACACCCGCAGCATGTGCAAGAAGACGGTGATGATGAGGAGGTTGCCCGACCAGTGATGCACCGCGCGCAGCATGGATCCGAACATCACCTGCGTTTCCAGGAGTTGGATGCTGGTGTAAGCCCGCTCGACGCTGGCGTCGTAGCGGAACATGAGCAGGATGCCGGTGCTGATGAGGATGATCACCAGCAGGGCGGAGAGACCGCCCAGGCCCCAGGTGTAGGTGAATTTGAGGGCGGGAGCGGGCACGCGGGTGGGATGCAGATGCAGGATGACGTTGTTCATCACCGCCTTCATGCGATTGCGCTCCACGTGACGGGGCACAGAGCGCGAGGCATCTGCCGAGAGTTTCATGTCAGCCTGTGTCATGGCGCAGACTCCTTTCAGACATGCCAATCGGGTCGAAAAGCTGATGTTTTCGGCCCGATTGCAAAGGGTGATGTGCAGATGATGAGGTTGGGATTAGCTGTTGGGAGTGAGGTTGAAGGCCTGGCCGCCCTGGCCGCCGCGCCCACCTTTGCCCTGGCCATGTCCACCCTGGCCATGTCCACCGCCCTGACCGCCGTGTCCACCCTGGCCGTGGCCATTGCTGGCGGCCATGATGGCGTCAAAGGTGGCCTGGTCGATGTACTGGGGCGTGTAGGTCTCGCCGGTTTGTTGTTGCAGCACGCCCACGAAGGCCCGCATGTGGTTTTCGGAACCGGCCAACAAGCTCTTGTACACCTGCTGGATGTCCGCATTATCGGTGTCGGCAACGGCCTTCTGCAGGTCGTAGATGTCCACATCCTCGATGGTTGCGCCCACTTTCAGGGCCTCGGCCAGCGACTGACTGCCCTGGGCCACGAGCTGGTTGTAAAGCGCTTGCAGCTCGGGGTCGGTGAAGACGCCCACGGGGTTGTCGCCCACCGGGTCTTCGATGCCGTAGCGGTCCAGCAGAGCGCCCACTGCATCCATGTGCTGCTGCTCAGCCTTGCTGATGTTGGTGAAGACGGGGAAGTCCCACTGCTCGCCCAGGGTGATGTACACATCCCGGGCCAGTTTTTCTTCCTCACGCATGTGCAGCAGGTCTGCGATCTCCTGGTCGTCCACCTCGCCCGCGGGGGGCAGGTTGGCGGCCGGGTTCATCTCGCCGCCCTGGGCCTGATGGGCGGCGCCATGGCCGCCATACTGAGCATATTCGCGGCTCTGCTGCATAGTCGCTGACTGGACGCGATTGGTCTCTTGAACGGCCATCACCACGGGAGCAGTGTCGCTGAGCGTGGTGGCGGTGGCAGCATCAGCGGCAGCTGTGGTTCCGCAGGCGGCCAGGGTCAGCGCCAAGGCGCTAACCGCGATGGTTGCAAGGAAAGTCTTGGTGCGTTTCATTATCGTATCCTCCGAAAAGGTAGTGGGGGTGAGTTGCCTGTTTGTACGAGCGGATGAATGTATCATCCTTAACTCTGCCCCCAGTATAGCGGGAAATTTTGGAGGAATTGGGGAGAAATTATGGAGATTTTGTGGAGCTAAGTAGACTCCCAAAAATATCTTAACTCCTGTTACGCACTTGCCAGTCAATAAGCCCTGAATGAGGCAGCCTGCGCTCCTGACTCAACCAGGGACCATAAGACGAAATGACGAACATAGTTTCTCGGGAGTTTCCGGTGGTTGCATTGCGAATCAGCTTTGCCTGGGGCTGTGCGTAACGCCAGCTACTTAAATTCATATTCTCAACCCTTTGCTAAAATTGAATGAGGTCTTACAGAAAAAATCAGGTTTGGAAGAAAACCTGTTTGATGGTAAGATGACCAAGTTGTAAGCTGTATACCAGCTCATTAATCTTCGATTTTGCGCCATTGGTCGTCGATTGATGTATTTCGCAAAATGGCTGAACTTATTGGAGCAGTTGATGAACATCTATGTTGGCAATCTGCCGTACAGCACCACTGAGGACGAGTTGAAAAACCTTTTCACACAATATGGTGAAGTCGTTTCTGCAGTCATCATTTCCGATCGATACACTGGGCGCTCAAAAGGTTTCGGATTTGTGGAGATGGCAGTGCAGCGCGAAGGAGAAACAGCTATCGCTGAACTGGATGGATATCTTTTCAATGGCCGAAATTTGCGCGTCAACATGGCTCGCCCCCGCGATGAACGTCCCCGCAGACGACGCAATGACGACTGGTATTAAACGCAATTCAACCTGCGCAGAATGAGAGCGAGCAGCCGCGGTTGCCCGCTCTTTTTTGATGAAAGCGTCAATGGCAGATAGAAAACAACGCCCCTCTCGAATCACGGCTACACCCCGCCAAAAGGCCTGGATTGCACGACTCCGCCCCGAACTCCAGCGCTACTTTCCGGATGACGTCCGACATCTCGATCTACGCGTGGCGGAGCCGCCTGATCTACGCGCCAATGTTCGGATGTTTTCCTTCACTGTTCTGGCCGACGGCTTGCCCACCGCCGATATTTTGGTCAAAGCGACTCATGGACGCCAAGCCACAGACCTGGATATGGCTTTTCGGGCAGCGCAAGTGTTGGAACAACGCTTTGCCACAGAGCCGCATCTCAACACGCCCCGAATGCTGGATTTATGGAAAGAACCTCGGGCGCTCATCATGGAAAAAGTCGAGGGAGAATCACTATCTGTGCGGATGAAAGATTGCCGCAATTGGGCCATCGAGACAGGTTGCCAGCTGGCTCAGCATTTTGTCGAACAAGCCGGTCGTTGGTTGGCGCTTTTGCATGAGATGCCCGCGCCTGCCTGGTCCCAACCGATGCCTGATCCCCTCACCGGGATGGAATCTCTACTGACTCGCTTGCGCACTTTTGGCGTGGATCCTCTGGAAGAAAAACGTATTCGCGAACTGATTGGTGTCTTGGGTGGGAACTCCCGCCATGAAGAGCTTCCTTTGCATGGCGACTATGGCATACACAACATCCTCTGTCGCTCACCCCATGATATCACCGTGCTGAACGCAATGCTGGCATGGCAAGGTCCTGCTGCGCGAGACATTGGCGAATTTATGGCCACAGTGCGATGCATCGACAAATGGCATCTTTTTGGAGGAGAGATGGCATATACGTCGGCAGTTATTCGCCAAACCGAACAAAAATTCCTGGCAGGATACAAATCGGTGCGGCCGGTTCCGCAGAAAGCGCATATTCGAGCATACGCTGGTTTACGCCTGCTGGAATATTGGCTGGATCACGTCCAGCACCAACAGACGCGCAACATCGCTGGCCTGCGCTCCCTGATCATCCGCCGGATCAACCAACATTTCGTCCACGCCATCTTGAATGATTGACATTACTTATGCAGATGGTGTGGAGCGAAGGTAAATTTTCTCAGTCAAGCAGCACTTCCATTTTGAGATTACTCGGCCGGGGTTGGAGTCGGCGTGGAAATTGATGGAGAGCTGGATTCGAACTTGTCCGCCAAAATAGAATAGGCGTCGATCTTGACCGGTGCGCCCACTTGCTCAGCCAACGTTTTTTCTAGATCGTTAAGCAATTGTTGTGACAGAGCATTGCGTTTAAATTCCATTACAGCCAAAGCGACGGTATAACCATCGGCCACTTTATCCACTTCGACAGAAAGCACTTCCAGTGGCTTCTCTGCAAGCGCATCCCGCACCCCCTCCTGAATCTGCACCTCAGTTACAGTGGTATCGAAATAGATGTTGTTCTTTTGAGCGGGTATGACCTTAATATCAGCGCTAACGGGCGAGCCCACCGCAGCCTCCAACTCCTTGCCAAGGCGCTGCACCTCTTTGGATGAGAGAGGTTTGTCATAACTTAGAAGCGTTGCCTTGATCGTGTATCCCGAGCGCGTCTCCTTGATATCGAGACTCAGAGGCTCGAAGCTCTTCGTGTACAAACTCTGCGCCAGGACATCCTGAATGGCTCTCAGCCTGCGCTGCTCGGCCACTGTATCATAAGTGACCCACCCCAAAATAATGACGACAAACACCAGAAAAACCGATGTAATCTTCAGCCCCCGCATGACATCGCCCCAGGTTTGCTTCTCGGGAGTAAGGAAATCCATGGCCAAAAACACCAACGACGCTGCGAATACAATCGCAATCAAGTTCGTAATGAAAAGCAACAACGCCCCCACAGCAATGTTGACATCGGCTGTGGCAAAGCCATACCCCACCACGGCCAGTGGCGGAACCAATGCGGCTGCAATCGCTACGCCGGGCAGCGCCGCGGCAATGCTCTTGCGACTCATAGCATAACCACCAGCTGCGCCAGAAAGAAAAGCGATTCCCAAATCGAGCAAATTCGGACTCACCCGTCCCATGATCTCATTGGTCGTTCCACGGATGGGAGAGAAGAAAGTCAGCACCGCCCCAACAGCAATTGCCAAAAGCACGCCCTGAGCGGTGGTTTGTGCAGCCACCCCCAGATTCTTGACATCCCCACGCACCATACTCATCCCCAAAGCAATAATAGGACTCATGAGCGGCGCCACCAACATGGCTCCGATGATCACTGCTCCACTGTTTTGCAGCAAACCATACATGGCGATGCCGCTGGAAAGCAAAATGAGAATGAAGAAATCGATCGAAGGTTTGGCGCCATCGATGATTTCCGCCGCCATTTCCTCACGCTCTTGGATGGTCAAATCGGGCAAAGGACGCGTCAGCGTTTCCCATAGACGAGATATCCACCCCATGCGCAACTTCTCATAGACCCGCACCAACATGGTAGGCACAGCTTTGCTCTGAAAAATGTGTGCGTTTACGCCTCCAAAAGTTGCGCGCCGAGACATGAAATTTTTTGCCGCGCCCAACAATAATAAATCGGTATTGGTAACCAACTCGTGCACCACATCTTCCAGAGAAGTCAGATGCAAAATGGTGATGTTGCTGTGCGCTTCGTCGATATCATACTGTAGTAACAATGAGCGCAGCCGCTCCTCAACTTCGACAGCATCCACACGCGAAGCCCTTTGCTCCAAAACATGAATGACCTCCACGATGCCATCGTCGGCCAATAAGGCCCGAGCTACGGGCAGCGTGGCGGGAGCATGATTTCCCATCCCCATCAGCACTGAAATTTGATTGAGTGCATCAGAAAAAGGAAATTCATTCATGAAGATGATATTGCCGGGAGCTTGCCGTAAGATATCATCGTACTCCTCGAGGTTTTCGAGGGGATCGTCTGAAGCAAAATCGGGAGGAATCAACAGATATTCGGGACGCACCTCTTGGGCGGCATTGATGACGCCACGAATCAGTGTGCTAGTCAACCTGACCATGGGCTTCACAATCAAATCATCGTCCTCGGGGAGATGTTCTTCTTGCATGGCACGGGCCAGTTCGAGCCATGTTTGCCTACCAATTCGGCGTCGATCTTCCTCTGTCAGGCTTTCGGGCACTTCGACGATCTGCATAACTCCCAAAATCGCGCTCAGACTTTTGGCAAGTTTGCGCCCGATGAGCAACATCCGAGATACATCAGCAGTATCCCGAATGAAGACCATAACCACTGGCGTTTCTCGCAACTCAGGATTGCTGACCTCTGGATGATCCGCCAACTCCCCTTCTTTGCTAAATGTCCGCTCCCGGCCCCGCTTTTTCAAGGCGTTGCGATAAGAATTGACGCTAAGCGCCACAACGCCAATCGCGACCCAGATTGCGGCCCATTTCAAAACGTCGAATTTGAGGTTTACCGTAACAATTGTGGCGGAAACCACGGTCAGTGCGGGAAATAGGGGATGGTAGGGGAGAGAAAAGGGGCGACGCTCCGGCAACCGTGGCTTTGGGGCGAGGACATCGGGAAAATGGATCAGGATCGTCGCCCAAAGTAACAAAGCTGCTGCTACTCCCACAAGGGTCATCGTCTCGATGAAAGTGAGAAACAGGATGGCCGGAATGGCCACCAGCAACAGAACCAGCAGGGGAATGCGACGAAAAAGACTGGAAGCCATTGCCGGGAAATACGCATCTTCAGTCATCAATGACACGACTTCGGCGCTCGCCTGTATCACCCGATTCAACCCTATTGCGGCCAAAATCAAGCTTAGCAGGGCGATCAGCGCAGTAATGACAACGTTACCCTGAAAAATGATTGCGAAATAGGTGTTGATGGTTAGCGCGTGCGTCTCAGCACTGGTGGCGAACGCAGGCGCTGTCACCAACGAAAGTAATCCTCCGATTACAGTTACAACCACCACCACGCTGGCGCTAGATCGTAGCATCGCCTGCTCGCCGCGCTTGATCAAACGATGGCGAAAACCGAAAAGGATTACCACTCCCCAAAAGCTGCTAAAAAGTAATGCCGCCAGCTGTAAGGGTTTCACTGTTTGCAAGGCGCCCGGTATCGCCTGCACTGTTTCGTGATGATTGAAAAGGCTATAGATGCCCAGGATGAATAAGAGCGCCAGGAAGAAGGAAACGGCAATCTCGCTGAGAGAACGAACGCCTCGCCATCCCCAAGCTTGGGCAATGAAAAAAATCACGATGACGATGGCCGACAGCAAGATAATACTCACATTGGACTGGCCGCCAATGGTTTTATACAACGTCAATCCATAAATGCTGACAACCCGGGCCAAAATAGCGATAACCGTCGCGTATCCCCCCAGCTCGAGCCATCCCACCAAGAAAGCAATGATAAGACCATGTTGCTTTCTCATCAAACCGAAAAGCCCGCCCGAGGCGCTCAACGCTTCGGTGCGTTCGGTATACGTCAGTAACAGAGGGGCTGTGAACAACAAGAGCCACAGATAGCTCATGAAATTCACCCCTGCCGTGTATGAAAAAACCAGCCTCCCCAACACCCCCATAATTCCTATCCCCACCGCCACACTCAGCCCCACCGTCGTGGCGTTGCGATAATGAATATCTCTGTGAATTTGTATGAGGCCGTGGGAAGATTGTGGCACTGCTCCGTCCGAAATGGAGTCACGATTGTTCGTCATATTTGAGTTCCCCGATGTTGATGATCAATGCTTGGAGAAATATAGGGATACGGTGTAGATTATACATGAGCAGTCACAGATAGAAAAGCCATCAGAATGTTCCACCAACCAGTTCAAGCCCGTCCATTTTATCCGCTTCCTAAACCGCAATCGTGCACAGTAGCGCCTGCACATTGTTGTGAATGTGTGGCTGTTTTCCAAATTTGAATACCTGCAAACTCATGAGGCACCCTATGAACCTGACAACCCAACAACATTCGCCCAAAATACGCACTCATGCGCTCACAAAAGTTCTCGAGGGAAAAATCATTGTCGATCATGTTACGATGCAGGTTTTGACAGCAGAAGTAATGGCTGTGGTTGGCCCTAGTGGCGCTGGTAAATCCTCATTGCTGCGACTGATGAACCGACTGGATGAACCCACGGAAGGCACAGTCTTTCTGGATGGTGTAGACTATCGCACGTTGCCCTCGCGTGAGCTGCGCCGCCGGGTGGGTATGATTATGCAAATACCCTATCTATTCCCCGGCACGGTTTCAGACAACATTCGATTTGGTCCCCAACAACGGGGAGAAGATTTAACAGAGGAAGCTATCGAGCAACTGCTGGCACGAGTGGGGCTGGCGGGTTTTACAGAACGGCAGGTGGACAAACTATCGGGCGGTGAGGCGCAGCGCGTCGCAATTGCCCGGGCATTGGCCAACGCCCCCGAAGTGCTACTACTGGATGAACCTACTTCAGCACTGGATCAAGAGGCGAAAGCTGTGGTTGAAGACCTTTTGGAAGAAATCATCCGATCGGAAGGACTGACGTGCATCTGGGTGACGCATGATTTGGCGCAAGCCGCCCGTATGGGAGACCGTGTCGCGCTCATGCAGGAAGGACGCATTCAACGTATTGGTTTGCCTTTGGAGGTGCTCAATGCTTAGTCACTTCTTTTCTGACCCAATAACCCTCTCTGCAGCCCAAGCCGTGGTGGCGGGCGTCATGGCGCTGATCATGATGGGGATCGCCAGTTGGGCGGGCATCCACCTGGAAAAAGAAATCGTCATCGCCCTGCTTCGGGGCCTTGTGCAAGTCGTGGCCGTGGGCGCCGTACTGCTCTTCATCTTCAAGGGGCCCACTGTGGTGGGATTTGTCGTCCTGGCTGGAATGATGTTGCTTGCCGCCAAAACGGCCGAAAAGCGCGCAAAAGGTTTGCCAGGCGCTTTTAAGGTGGCATTTTATGGCATCGGCATCGGCGCGGGCGCGATCATCATTCTTATGACCTGGGCTGGAGTCATCGACACGAAACTGACATCATTGATCCCCATCGGTAGCATGATCATCGCCAATAGCATGAACGCCACATCATTGGCGCTGGATCGCTTTCAGAGTGAGGTGCGCTCCCATGTCGGACACATCGAAACAGCATTGGCGTTGGGAGCGGCGCCCCAGACGGCTGTCAGACCTTATGCTCAGGCTGCGGTCAAAGCCAGTCTGATTCCCCGCATCGATTCGCTACGTTCACTGGGTATTGTATGGATACCAGGGGTGATGACAGGTATGTTGCTGGGAGGCAGTCAACCGGTACACGCCGCTTTTTACCAGTTCGTGGTGATGGCGATGATTCTCACTGTCTCGGGTCTGACCTCGCTCATCAGCACGCTGCTTATGTCGAGCCAAATTTTCACCTCGGCCGAGCAGCTGAGGCTTGACGCCACCTCCTGAACCGTCAGCTTTTACGATGTAGGTGCGACCGTCGCCTGCCTTTGCGCACATTCATCGGCCGGGATGAGAACCTCGACCGCTTCGACCAGACTTCCGCTTTTATCGAAAAATCGCGCGGGTATAATCGTTTGATAACGATCCGACCAGATGTAAAGTCCTACCCGCAAGATGCGCCCATCATCCTCGGGTGAAGCCAGCCGATGTGTGGTTTGCACAGGATGCTGCGGCAGCCATTGATCCGGTGAGGGAGACAGCAATGCATCCAATTGCGTCAAACGCTGCCCCTCCTCATCCAACAGATGCAGATACACCGTCAGCGGCGCGTCCACCCATCCCCATGGCATCCATTCCAGTTGCGCCGAGAGCCGACCATCGGCGCCACAACTTGTCGTCACTGCAGTCAGTTGAAGAGGGAGTAGTTGTTCGCTGGGGGCTGCATCAGAGACCAGCACTGGGCCCGATGCTGAAAGAGTGATGGGCGAGGTGATGACGATATGAACGAGGTAGTCGCCCGGCGCGGGCGGAAGCAGATGCAAGTTCACTGCAGTGCGCGTCCGTGCCAGAAAGGGCAATACTTCAGCAAATCCCTGATGTTGGATCACTCGTCCGCTCTGCGTCCACTCGATTGTTCCTGTGGCCGGATAACCTGGGGGCAGTGCGCTGGTTGTAGAATCGAGATCAAGGATGAGGAGGGGAGAAAACGCTGTTGAGGCGCTCGTCGCGGAGGGCAAGACGAGTTCTCCGCCATGTGCACCGTAACCAGCTGATGCTGGCGATTGAGTCACTACGACAACATCTGCATCTTGCCATGCAATACGTAAGTCGGGCTGCGCCTCGATCTTCGCCAGCATGTGTTTCCAATTCTCGCCTTGATAGTAATGTCGATGCAGAATGACATAGCGTACATCCATTGCGCGATAAAGCATTAATATCTCTTCATTGGGAAAATGATTAAGCAGCTCAATCAGACTTTCATGATGTGGCGGCACGAAGCCGCTGTACCCGGTAGGGGTTTTGTTCCAGTGATAGATAGAGAAGTATTGGGGCCACAACCAACGTTCGGGCAAGCGTTGCTGTTGAGGCAAAGCCGCGGGTAAATCAACAACCACGCCCGGAGGCTGTTTCTGCAACCAGCGATAAACGGGTGGAATGGCATCGCCCTGGGGAACAGAGGCCACTGACGTAGCGGGCCAGGACAAAGATTCAAGAAAAACCAACGCTATCAAACCAATGAGCGCCCAGGTGTTTATGCCACGTCGCTGCATGGCCGCCAAAGCTATACCCGCGAACACGCCCAACCCCAACATCACAAAACCAGCAAAGCGTGCAGGCGCTCGCAGGGCCTTGAAACCGGGAAGGTGCTGGTGCAGCCACGCGTATGGCAAAATGATCGGATCTACGGTTGGAGGTTGTAACGGATGAAGCATCAACACGGGCCCTAAACTAAGTACAAACGCCACGGCAGAAAAAACGAGGATGGCAAGTTCCCACCGCCAGCGTCGACGGAAACAAAGCAACCCTGCCGCGGACAGGATCAGCGTTATCAGGCCAGGAAAAAGGAAATCCACCGGATAAGGCCCCACCATGGGGGGAGAATCAGCTCCCAACCAATGACCATAAAATAAATTCTCGGTCGAGACCATTGCCCATTGCGCTAATGAAGCGGAAAAGGGTATCGCGTCCGTAAGTGCGCGGCCCAATCCGAACAGCCCACTCACACGAAAATACACCCATGCATAGGGCAACACAATAATCAGACTAATCAGCGCCGCCAATGCTAAAATCGCTACCTTTTTCCACCATTGTTTGTAATCTGCCATCAGAAAAAAAGGAGTCAAGATCAACAGCATCAACGCGGTAAAAACGCCATAGTACACCGTGGTCACCACCTGCATCACCAAAAATAACGCCAATATCAACGCATCTTGCCACCGAGCCCGGCGCGTGATACGCCACAGATAGTAAACCACCAACGGCAGCCATTGCAAGGTTAGCATTTGCACCTTGGGCAACATGCTCAGGCGATACGCATTGAAGACGAAAATCACTCCCACCAGAAATGCAGCCAGATGGCTACGGGTCACTACTCTTCCCAACAGATAAGCATGATATCCTCCAAGTACAAAACCGGTAAAAAGAATAAGGTTGTAAGAAACCACGGGCAAATTGAAAGCCACAGCAAAAGGAAAGACCAACAACGCGCTACCCAGCAATGTCTCTGAATAAGCCAATGCATCTGGATAGGCATAAAAAATGTTGGCGTCGAACAAATGCGCAGGCGCAGTAAGTAAAGCGTGAACATCCCAAGACGCGATCCAGGTATTGAGTAAGGGATCGACCGTGTCGGTCACCGCTCCCACCATGCGCCATGAGAGCGGGTTGAGAAAAAGCACGGTCAATCCCGCGTAAAACAAAATGACAACAATGTGAATACGAAAAGAGTTCGAATGCATAAAACGGATCGGTCGCGTCGAGCGAGTTAAACAGGATTATATCTCAGTTTGAAACCAACGAAAATCCGACCGGAGAGAGAGCGCGACTACCCCACCAACACATCCTCTTCAGGAAAAGCAAGACGTTGCTGATGCGAATGCTCATGCTGCACCAAAGCCATCATCAATGTAACCACACCCGCTCGACCAAAAAACATCATGGCCATAATCACCAACCGACCAAAAGTATTCAAATCCCCTGTGATCCCCATCGAAAGACCACAGGTGGCTAGCGCCGAAACCACTTCGAACAACGCCTTGTTGAAGGAAAATTCATGGGTGAGGAGAATAAGCCAACTGGCGATAACCGTGACAGCCAGGGTGGTAAGAAGCACCATTGACGCCCGCTGCACGACGTTTTGAGAAATCGTGCGGTTGCGAACCACCACCTGATCCGAACCACGCACATAATTCCACACAGCCAACGCCAACACCGCAAACGAGCCTGTCGTGATGCCTCCCCCCATCGATGCGGGCGCACTGCCGATGAACATCAATACGATAATAAGTAAGCGGCTATCGGAACCAACAAAAGAAAAGCTATGTAACCCCGGGAACCCCGCCGTACGAGTGGAAATCGACTGAAACCAGGTTTGCACCAAAGCGTTTACCACCCCTTCATCCCGGATCACGCCATGACCGATTACATGCTCCGAGAGAAAAAGCCCGGCCCAGCCCACAAGAATCAAGATGATGGACACCTTCAGCGTCAGCCAAGTGTGTAAACTCATATGCTTGCGGATATGAAAAAGAAACAGCTCCATGAACACCGGAATCCCCAACCCTCCGGCCAGGACGAGCAACCCCAGAATAATGAGGGATATGTTGTCGTTGGGCAAGCCTTGAGGATAAGCAGGCAACCCAGCAAATAGATCGAACCCGGCATTGCAAAAGGCAGACACCGAGTGAAAAAGTGCGTAAAACGCCACCTTCCCCGCCGGAGCAATCCCATGTATACGCCAGTGCAGATACAACAACACTGCGCCCAACCCCTCGATAATGAACATCATCATGATGGCCTTCCGCAAAATCTGCAAAATCTGTCCAGGCGTATCCAATCCCATCGCCTTGGTCAATGCCAAACGATCCATTAGCGAAACATAACGCCCGAGTAAATGCATGGCCAACACAACCAGCGTAATAAACCCGATGCCGCCAAACTGAATCAATGCCAGCAAAGTAACCTGCCCCAAAAAGGTAAAACTGGTGCTGGTTGGCACAACACTTAATCCGGTGACCGTCACAGCCGAAGTCGCCGTGAAAAATGCCTCCATGGGCGTTAGCGGACGCGTGGTCATTCCGGGCAGCATCAAAAGCAATGCCCCCACCAAAATCATCAGCGCCAGCCCCCCCACCAAACGTAAAGGAATGGGGATGTTTTGAAGCAGATGACTTTTTTGACGGAACTTCACGAACTCCCTTTTTCTCATAACGCAATGCAACTGGAGCAAGATGAAAATGTTTGATGATTTCTTGAGCGCCAGGACGCCAAGATATGCAAGCCTTGGCCAAATGGATATGATAGCCACAAGACATGAATACTCTCCGGGTTATAACACAAGCCACAGCCCCCCACAAATCTAGTAATGAACACATGGGCAAGCGTGGTGGTTCTTTTGAAATTCTGGAGGCGATGTCCCAAAAACTCCCCTCAACGACTAAACGCTTAACAAGCAAAAAGGGTGCGGTTCAGTTTGGGGGCGCCTTTATTTTTTGGCCGGTCGGATTATGAATCCGCCCTGGGGAGCCCCGCTTCGGAGCCGGATTCGCAATCTGGCGGGTTTTGCAATGCCTGCCCCAATTTTGAAACGCACTCGCAAAAAAAGGTCATTAGCTCATTCATGATGGAATTGCTATACTATGGACACAAGCCGCTCTGGCTATTTCTTTCGCTCCAGGAGGTAAAGCGATTCATGAAATCACCAAACATACACCACAAACAATGGCTCTTTCTTGGCATTGCTGCTCTGATACTGTTCGCCTTAGTCTTCGCAAACACGGCGTCCGCCAAAATGCCGGTATTCCAGGCTCCAGATATAGAAAACACCGAATGGCGTCTGGTTTCCTACCGGGACGAGAGTGGCATGGCCAACGTGTTATCCAATGCGCCCATTACCATCTCGTTCGTAGAAGGGCGCGTGGGCGGCAGCGCAGGTTGCAACCGCTACTTTACCACCTATCAGATAGATGAAAATCACCTTTCGTTTGATTCGAAAATCGGCGCCACCATGATGGCCTGTCCGGAACAGGTGATGACCCAGGAATCGACCTTTCTCAACCTGCTCTCACAAACCTCCACCTATAAAGTCAAAGACAATCAATTGACGTTTTTCGACGACAGCGGGGAAGCGCTTCTGATATTCGAAAACGTGACCGAAGTGGCAGGCTTGGCCCAACATCCTCCGCTGGTAGGGACGTTATGGGAATGGCAGCGAACAACCATGGAGGATGGGACTATTATCACAGTCGACGATCCAAGCAAATATACGGCTCTTTTCGGCGAAGATGGCTCCGTTGTCGTCAAGGCCGATTGCAAACAAGCCCAGGGTACGTATATCGACGAAGACAGCCTGCTCAGCATTGAACTTGGCCCCACCACAATGAACGTGTGTAGCGCAGATTCGCTGGCAGACAAATTCCTCTCACAACTCACCAACGCCGGCGCCTATGTCTTCGACTCAGGCAACCTTATCATCAATATGCAGATGGATAGCGGCAACATCGTCATGGCTCCAGCGGTGATCGCTACAGCCCCGGAGGAAGACGCAACAACGCAACCCCAAGTTGGCTTATACAAAGCGGTCTTGCCGCCCACCGAGGCGGGAGGCGATATGCGGGTTGTCACCCTGGCGCTCGAAGAAGATGGCAACCTTACGCTCACCATTCAGGCCCTGGGGGCGGAAGAAGCGGAGGTTTATCATGGAACCTGGACCATGGCCGATGACCAACTGACCGTGAAGGTCGCAACACCTGAAGGCAACGAAGAAACATCTTCACTCGATATCTCGCCCAAGGGTGATTTGAAACTTGTCGGGACAGACCTCGAGCTGATTCACATCGACGCCAACATCCCACTACACAAACAACTCGCCATCCCAGTCATCACCGAACAGAAAGCCTATGTGTCGCTGGATATCCAGGCCGGCAACCCACTGGATCCATTCATCGTTAGCGTCAACGGAGGCGGCGAACTGAACGCCTCGGCGCTCGGAGGTGAATGCAACGGCTATATCAACCCCTCCCCCGTAGTTCGTGTCAACTGGCAGGGTGAAGCAGATATCAGCAACATCTTTTTTTATAGTGATCACGATCCCACGCTCATCATTCAGTCTCCCGATGGCGCTTTCCATTGTAACGATGACGCCAATCGTCTGTTGCTTGACCCAAGCATCACCTTCCAAAAACCACAGAAGGGCGTTTACAACATCTGGGTAGGCAGCTACTATCCCGACCAGTTGCTCCCCGGAATGCTGATCATCACCACTCGAAAAGATGTCAACGTTGAAACGTTTACGCTGAATGGATTGATTCATCGCGGCCCCATGACTTCGCTTGTCGAGCAGGCGCGCGAGCGGCCAGTAGAAACGCTGCTTGACGCCATCAACCGGCAAAAAGAAAACGTGCTTAAGATTGAGGAAAACAAAACGGAAAGCATCGAAATCACGGCCAAAGGGGATATCCCGGCCTTCGAATTCGACATTCCAGGCCAAACTTGCAACGGCTTCATTCAAGAGCAACCAGATGCTGTCTTCGAATGGTCGGGAGAGGCTGATGCGATCTCCATCTATTTTGAAGGCGATGCGGATAGCACACTTCTCATTGTGGAACCAGGCGGTCAAGTGATCTGTAATGATGACGTTGCGCCGGGACGAAACTTGAACCCCATGGTCGCAATACCGCATCCAGCATCAGGCAGGTATGCTATCTTCGTGGGACGCCTGCGCCCCGACAGCGCCCTGCATGGAACCCTCAGCATTGCTGGATCAGGCGATGTTCAACCAGCATTGCTGGAGCCAAAACCAGCCAGCGGTAAACAATAGACGCCTCACCCCTCAGTGATGAAGGAGAAGAAACGATGAAACGATTTCAAGCACTATCGACGGTAATAATTGTTGTGGCGCTGTTGCTATTTGCAGGCGCTGCAACGATGTCCGCTGCCAATCAAAATCAAAACCTGCAGCCGCCTCTAAACCAATGGCAGATGTCCTTTTATCCGAGCCTGGACTTGAGCGGGTATCCGGTATACACACAATATAGCCACACGCTGAACTACAATTGGGGCTACGAGGCGCCGGGCCCCAATGTCCCTGCGACTCACTGGAGCATGCGGGCCACCATGCACACATACCTCTACGGCGGGCAATATCAGATTTCTGTTCTGGCAGATGATGAATTCACCCTGAAGGTTGACAATGTGACCTATATGAACACCATCAACGCCGGACTCAGTGGAAAGACCGTCATCTTTACCATGCCGGTTACAGAAGGATACCACAATATCGAACTCGACTTCAGACAATTCACAGGTCCCGCTTATCTTTACACTTCAATGATTTTTCTGAAGCCGGGCGCAGGATATCCCACCCCAATGCCGCCCCCAGACCGCCCATTGCCAGCGCCACTCCCCCCGGCATCGGCACCTAACGTGCAGACCAACTACGGTGATTTCACCACTTGCATCCAATACAGCCTGCATCAAAGCGAATGCTTCCATTCCGACGGCGCCTGGAACTCCCCTAATTTTGGCTCAATCCAGATGGAGCCAAAAATCGAAATTTGGGGCAATTGCGAGCCCGCCGACACCGAAGTCGTCTGGACGATCGATACCACCACAGACCCAATGCGCACGCAACAATTTCGGTGTTCCAAAACCTTGGCTGGGTGGTTCCCCCACGACTAACGCAACGCTCACCCTTACCACTCAAACCCGACTCTGCGCAGAGTCGGGTTTCTTTTTTGCAATGGCGTCTCACTTGACTGTTTTTGACTCTTATTCTTCCCTCTCTGCCGTAGATAAAGGTTCCACATAGATTTCATCAAAAGGGCGCGTCTGCACGACTCTCACCTGCCGTAACTTAATCATCTCCAGCACAGCCAAAAACGTCACAATGATCTCAGTGCGATTACGGGCCCGACGCAACACCTGTTTGAAACGGAAGGTCCGCCCTTGCTTCACCAAGAAGCTCAGCTCCTCCAACTTCTCTTCGATGGAGATCTCGATGGGAGCCATACTATGGACAGGCGGCGCCGCCGGGTTCATTTCCTCCAAAACCTCGTACAACGCCTCTAGCAAGGCGTCTACGCTCAGGCCTGAAGGGTCCAGCCGTTTTTCCAACACTACAGGAGGCGCCAAACGCACATACGTGCGCAATCCACGCGCTTCCAAATCCCGCAAGAATGCAGCTTTCTCTTTGAACTGCTTATATTCACGCAACTGCCGGGCCAACGCCTCGCCAGGATCCTCCTCTTCCTCATCATCATCCAACTCTGGCCTGGGCAACAAAGCAACAGACTTTATGTATAGCAACCGCGCTGCCATCACAAGAAATTCGGCAATATCATCCGGTCGCAATCGCTCCAATTCGCCTAGATAATCCAGATATTGTTGGGTCACCCGCGCCAGACTGACAGAGGTAATCGGCAACTCCTGCCGTTCAATGAGATGAAGCAACAAGTCCATGGGCCCCTCGAACACATCGAGTTGAATGATGTAATCTTCGTTGGACTTGAGTTTGAATGCAGGAGGCATGATGATCGCTGAACAAAAGGTGATGATTCGAAAAGGCAAGCAAAGCAGACAGCGCATTATAAAGCGTGAGAGGATAAGGTGCAAAGATAAGCTCCTACTTCCCCATAACTTTTTGAGCCCGTATACGTCTTCATGGATACGACTAAGACGCGTAATGCGCGATTCCCCCATACCGTCGGGAGACAACCATGAAACAACGGAAACATATCGTCCTTATCTTTGCTGTGGTGTTGCCCTTGATTGTACTTCTCATCGCACCATCCCCCACGCAAGCAGCAACACCGAACAACACCTTCGGGCAACCAACTTATATCACATATATTGTCAAACATGGTGATACACTAGCCAGCATAGGCCGCCAATTTTGTACATCATGGCAGGCCATTTACACACTCAATCGCAACGTTATCGGCCCAGACCCCAACCATCTCGTGGCTGGCATGGCGATAACCATTCCCGCCAATTGTCATGGTGGCGACTGCAGGAATGTTTACGATCGTGGTTGGCTTCCACATGCGCAGGGGCATATTACGCCGCCAAATCATTATTGGGTGATTCGCGGCGACACCTGGTATTCTATTGGCAAGCGCTTTGGAGTCTCAGTCAACGCGTTGCGCCAGGCCAACGGCGTTTATTATCCCTATGCCTACACCTGGGTGACCATTCCCTGCCTGAAGCCGATCTCCCCCACCCCTGTTCCCATTACGCCGACGCCAACGCCGCCAGTCGTACAGCCCGCCTTTCTGACCATCACATCACCTCCGGCCAACGCCGTACTCCCACATACGTTCGTCGTCAGCGGCCATGGCGGCAATCTACCCGAGGCCAATGTCGTAGTGCACGTCAAAGATGAACATGGCCTCGAACTTGCGATCCAGTCCACCATCCTTCAAGGTCCAAATGTGGGTGTCGGGGGTGAAGGAGATTGGTCGGTGCAATTCACGCTGGCATCACTCCCCGCGGCTGGCGTCATCGAAGCAAGTTCACCCGGAACAAACGCCTTCGCCAGTGTGCATGTGTTTTTCCAAAATACAGAAAACATCGACTACACACCAGGTCAGTGCCATATCAACATCAAAGCCAATGCGATCGCCTATAACAACCCCAATGGGGCAGTGCTGGGCGTTTTTCCGCAAGCGATCACGATGGAAGCACTGCGACGTGAGCGTATCGACAATGTTGATTGGTATCAAATAACCGTGCCCATTGATGGGACGAGCACGCCTGCCTGGGTGCCCGAAAGTGGTGTAGAAAGCGTCGATTCAGGATGTTGAAGCCCCCGGTCTAGGACACATAGCTACGATACAATAGGGACAAAATCAGGTGCGTCACGCTTCGGCAGGTGCGACGCACCATTGTTTTTTGGTGGTAGTCTGAATTTGGTTGAAGTCATCGATAGCAAATGGCGCCTCTTTAACACTCAGGGATGGTGGTCGGCGCACGATTCAAGCCATCAATCAGCGATTTACCTCCTCCATTTTAGCCTTGACGACGTTACAAAACAGGTCAATGAAAGTCAAACAACATGATAACTCATGTTACGCACTTGCCAGCTAAGAGCTCTGAGCGAGACAGCCTGCGCTTCCGACTCAACCACAAACCATAAGACGAAAGGACGAACATAGACGATAGATACTCAATGTGCAACTTTTTGGGCGCATCACGGGCTTATCAATCATCTTCCGCTGAACAAGCCGACGAACATGGACGAAAAGCGACCTAAGTAAGTAGACGAAATCAGCATTTTTCTTCGTCCATCTTCGTCTCTATTCGTCCATTTTTCGGAAGCTTCCGGTGGTTGCATCGCGAATCAGCTTTGCCTGGAGCTGTGCGAAATGTCAGCTTGTAGCTATCCAGGTAATGATATCCAACCCTTTGCTGCCAAACTCAGTAGATCACGATTGCGAGAGTATGTGTCCAGCCGGATTCGCAATCCGGCGGGTTTGACGCTCGAATCACCGCCGGATCACGGATCCGGCTCTGCACATCATGGCAAATCGTGATCTACTGACAAATTACCTGACACAAATTAGCTTTGACCGCCGTCATTGGCCGAATGAATTCGGGTCTTGGGGCGCAGCCCCCTCCTTTGCCTCCTCCCCCGCTCCGAGACGGGCGGGGGAGATGATGTGGAGAGGAATTGCCTGTGCCGCCCGTCCCCCTGCGGGGACGGTTCCCAGTCGCGATTTTGCAATCTATATTTTTGAAAGAAGGGGTGTCAGCGCAGGCTGACAGGCGGCCGGAGGCCCTCAGTCCTGATTTCAATCGGTGGGCAACTGGGCATGAAATTTGTGTCAGGTTGCTAGATCTACCGAAACTAATTACGGGTGATCCACCAACTGCAAGACTTTTTCTTTTGGCCCCAAAACGACCAAAATGTCGCCAGCTAAAAGCTCAGTTTCGGCCGAAGGCGATACCAATAGTTCCTTCCCACGCTTGATGAGCAAAACATTGATGCTGTAGGCGTCGCGCAAATCCAACTCGCTCAGATGTTTGTGGATGAATTTTGCCGGGGGTGAGATTTCAGCGATGATGTAGTCGGGCCCGACGCTCAGCTCGCGCAGCAACAAAGGAAAAGCTAGCTCCTCGGCCAATCGCCTTCCCCCCGCTTGCAAAGGCTGCACCACCCGGTCAGCGCCGATTCGCAAAAGCAACTGCCGATGCTGGTCGCTGCTGGCCTGCACAATGACATTGGGCACTTCCATGCCTTTTAGAGCGGCGACACAGAGTGCGGCCGCCTCAAAAACGCCGCCCAAGGCAACGATGACAGTATTAAAATCCTTGATGCCCGCTGCGTCCAGGGCGCCTTCATCCGTTGCATCCAATACAACTGCGGCAGTCAAATCATCGGCAATGCGTTGCACCACACCTCGATCGATGTCAATCCCCAACACCGAGTGTCCCGTCTCTTCTAAACGTAGCGCCAAGGCGCGCCCAAAACGTCCCAGGCCAATCACAGCAAACTCCTGATCACCAATACGTTTCGATACTCTCTTGATCATCTGCGTTTTACTCCCAGAAAAAAACATAGATCGAACAACATGACCTCAAGCCACGCGTATCATGTCGCGTTAAGCTTGTGTCAGGTCAATATACAATAGATGGACGCTATCGTAATCACATCGTAGCATCATCAACAACAGAGAGCAACATTTCCGCTTCCTCATCACAAGAAAACTCGGTTGCAGGCGCAACCTGTTCGAGTTCGACGCGCCCCCCCACATTCAAGAAGCAAATCCAAGCGGTGGGAGTCACGCCTCGGAGCACCTCCATGGCCCGAATATAACGTTGCACCTGCCTGCGATAATGCTTCTCCTCAATACGAGCCAGCATTTCATCACGCGTGTTGACTCGATCGGTTTTGAAATCAACCAACTGCCAAACGCCATCTTTTTGCCAGGCGAGATCAATAGCGCCGCGTTCAAGACAGCCCTCCGGCGTATTGAATACGTAGGGAATTTCATGGATACGCTGATCCGCTGAGACGATTTGACGCCAGATTTCACTCTCAGATAACTGCTCAAGCGTACGTCTCGCCCGCATCAAGGCATTGCGCAACATGCCTTCATCACTCAAACCTAGCCCGCGAGCGCTAGAACGGAACCACGCATCGAAGTGGGGATCCTCAGGGAATCGCTCCAATTCGATGGAGCGATGCACCAACGTTCCCACCACCCACGAAGGCGCCCAGGCATTATCCTCACGAGGCAACACCCGCCAGATACGTCGCTCGGGCTTGGCTTCGGCGGCTTTGAGTTTTTCATCCACATTCTCCGATTTTCCATCGATGCGTTTCAGCATGCGCTCGTCGAACATTGGCGGCTTCTGCGCCACACGCTGTAAGTCCCGCTGCAACACAATCGGCAGCTCAGATGCAATGAGGGTGCACCGCACAGGAATGGACGAATCCGCCAGAGTCACATCCAGTTGCCTGGGAGCGGTAACCTTCCTGCCCACGCACTCTTCAAGTTCTGGAATGGATTGACTCAAGAATTCCATCCAGCCAGCATTGGTGGCCACCCCGTTGATGATCAGCATTTCTTTGGCTCGCGTCACAGCAACATACAACAATCGCTTCTGCTCCGCTTCATTCATACGTTTTTCTAGGCGATCGAGCGCCTCGTAAAAAGTCGGGCGCTCCTTGCTTCCGGGCGCAGCAGGTAACTTCCAGGCGATCTTTGAATCGGTGACCAGCAGCCCATCACCATCCTTGCCCTGATAGGAAACATCGCCCAAGACGACGACAGGGAACTCCAATCCCTTGGCGCGGTGAACAGTCATAATCTGCACTGCCCCCTCGGTAATCACAGGCGCTTCTCCCTCGCGCACAGCTGCAGCTCGCGCCAGTTTGACATACTCGATAAATTCCTGCACGTGTACAAATCCGGCCACGCGCACCTCCTCCACCAGCTTATCGATATTACGCATCGCCCGATCTTGTCCCGCCGCCGCAAAAATGGCCAGATAACCTGTTTCATCCAGATACTGCTTCAACAGATCGGCCACAGAAATTCTCCCCGCCTGCGAATGCAACCTCCGAATGAGTTGCAACGCTCGCTGCATTCGCTCCAATTCCACTTCATCCAGCTGCGATAAAACCAACGGCAGCGCCTGCCACAATGAAACTGGCGCACCATCCTCTCGCTGCATGACGTCACGCGTGCGGGCCAGTTGATAGATAGCAACATCGCTGAGTCCCAACCCAGGCGAACGCAATGCCCCCACCAGCGCCACATCATCCGAGGGATCCGCCGCCACACGCATGACGACCACCAGATCGCGAATCTCGGGGCGCTGATAAAAACCGCGCCCCGCCAGGGTGAGAAAAGGAATCCCGGCCGCATCCAACGCATCTTCATATGCCGAAAAACTGGTTGAGGCCCGGGTGAGAATGGCGACATGCCCAGGCTGACACTCACCCGCAGCAAACAGCGTCTGCAACCGTTGAACGGCAGCTCGAGCTGCTTGTTCCAAAGCACCTTGCTGTTTAGCGCCAGTAACCAATTGAAATTCGATGTAGGGCGGTTGAGGACACTGGGGAGGCGCGCTTCGAGCGGGATGCAACGCTTCGAATGGCGCTTCCCATGGCTCCCTCGCCTCGCCCAAAATCGGTCGCATCAGATGATTGAGCCCATACACAAGTTCTTTATGTGCGCGCCAGGTCTCATCCAGAGATGACACCCGCTTTCCGGCCTTAATGAACCGCTGGCGCAACTCTCGAAAGATGGCCACATCAGCGCCACGGAAACGATAGATCGATTGTTTGCCATCGCCTACCAAAAACTGAATGCCCCGCCCACCATCTAACAATTGCAACAATTCGGTTTGGCGGGCATTGGTGTCCTGAAATTCATCCACCAGCAGCGCCCGAATCTGATTCTGCCACCAGGAGCGCACCTCCTCGTGGGTGGTGAGCAGGCGGAGCGCCTCAAACTCCAGGTCATCAAAATCCAACGCCTGGATGTCTTGCTTTTTGAGCTGATAAACGCGCATGGCCTCCAGCGTCACGGCCTTGAGCTGAACCAATGCGCGGGCCGCCCGCACATCTTCCTGATTCAGGCTCGCTCCCAACCACCCCTCCTGTTTAAATGGCGCACGCAAGGTTTTTAGCGCCGATTTGACCGCATCGCGCTCTAGCTTGCCGCCGGGCCAGGCCCCCATCTTGCCACTGCCAACGTTGATCGCGGCCAGCGTTCGCACACTGGTGTGGAAATCATCCCGATTCTCGATAGACGCCAATGCAAGCAAGGCCTCTTTTGCCAACGCATGTTGCACAGCTAGGCCATCAGACCGATCCAAAGGCGTCGTTGCCTCGATAAGTCGCTTCGCATCCCGCCACGATGAATCTTGCATCAACGCTTGCAAGCGCCTCCTCTGCTCACGCAGCAGCCATTCTCGCCACTGCGCAAGTAAGGCGTCCATATCATCGGGCAGGGCTAGCAAAAGCATTTTGGCCTCTGAACCACGCCCCAGCAACATTCGCACCGCGGCCCGCACCTGCGATTCCGCTTCAGTGGCCAGCAAATCGGCAATGCGATTTTCACTCGCGCCCCAGGTGAGAGCTTCTTCCACTGCGTCTTCACGTAATAAGAGCGAGCGACTTTCTTCCAGCGTCTGGAAATCAGGGTCTACACCCGCCTCGGCCGGATGAGACCTCAAAATTTCCTGACACAAACCATGAAAGGTGCTGATACGGGCTGCATCCAACTGGATCGCCAGGTCAGACCATTTCGCCCTCTCATCTGCGGCGATATCCTCCCGGGCAGCGTACGCCCACACTTCTTTCCGAATGCGATTGCGCATCTCGCGCGCGGCCTTACGAGTAAAGGTGATGGCCACCACTTCGCGAGGCGAAAAACCGCGGGCCAGCAAATTCAGATAATGTGCGGTGAGCGTACGGGTTTTGCCGGTGCCCGCACCTGCTGTGATCAGCGCATCTGTATTCAGTTGTTGGATCGCAGCCAGCTGCTGAGGGCTAAGGCTCAGCGCCTGGACAACAGGATGGAGGGCGTACATAAACAATGCCAGAATCAGGGCAATATGGCTCGCAAGGCATGCAGCAAAGGCTGGATGCGCTGCGCATGAAGACGATAGCTGGCGCGATTGACGATGAGCACAGCTTGCGATGGCATGATCGCTTGAAGTTCCACCAAATTGTTGGCCCGCAAGGTGCTGCCGGTTTGAATGATATCGACGATGAGGTCGGCCATATCCACCAATGGTCCCAATTCGACCGAGCCGTTAAGATAGATAAATTCGGCGGAGATGCCACGACTACGAAAGTATTGTTCAGCCAGGCGGGGATATTTGGTGGCCACGCGGGGGCTGATTTCCAGGCGCAGAGGATGTTGAGGCCGGTCGACAGGCGCAGCCACCGACAAGCGGCAATGGCCAAAGGGCAACAACAAAGGCTCATACACATCGGCCGCTCGCTCACGTACGGCATCCAGGCCAGCAATGCCGATATCGGCCGCGCCCTGCTCGACAAAGACCGGCACATCCATGGGCTTGACCATGAGATAATCGAGTGCTGCGTCGGCGCTGGGGATCACGAGTTTGCGGGCGTCTTCCATCTTCGGCGGCGGCCAGCCCGCACGCTGCAACCACACCAGGGCGTCATCCGCCATCCGCCCTTTGGGCAGGGCAATCGTCAGTGAAGTCATCACGTGGTCACAGCCTCCAACCATTGTGCGATGGGAATCGTGCGCGTGCCGCGACCATCATCCAGCGTGACCTGACCATCACATTCGCAATAGGCGCGCAAGGAATAACGGTCGGGGTTTTCGTCGCCCAGGGCAACGGCCACGCTGAGACCGGCCTGGCGGGCGATGCGGGCCAGCTCGATGTGCTCACCACAATCACAGGGGAACAGGAGTAGATCTGGCTCGGGCTCTGCAGGTTGGCCCGATTGGCGTATTTGCGCCAACAGTAGACGATCGATGTAAAAAGCGCATCCCACCGCGGGCATGTCAGGACCAAATTCGCCGACAAGGCGGTCGTAGCGGCCACCATTGACAATCGAAAAGCCGATGCCCGGGGTGTAGGCTTTGAATGTGATGCCGGTGTAGTAATTCATCGCCCGCACATCGGCCAGGTCGATATCGAAAAATGCTTTGACGCCATATCGCTCCAACAAGGACTCCACTGCGGCCAGGCGCTCCACCGCGTCGAGCATTTGGCGATTAAGAGCCTGCTTACGCGCCCGGGCTAACACTCCTTCGCCTTGTTGTCCCGATAAGGTCAGCAGCCCCAACACGGTTTGGCGTTCAGGTCCGATGAGCCGCCACTGTTCCACTAAAGTCTCCACATCCCTCTGGCTCTTGCGCTCCAGGGCATTTTGCAAATGTAGCGTCGCTTCTGATTCCAATTGCAAATGATGAACAAGACCGTGAAAATAGCCCAAATGTCCCAGGCTAAAACGAAAATCGTCAAGCGCCAACGCAGTCAGCGCGGTGGCGGCCAGGGCCAGGACTTCGGCATCGGCGGCTGCGGCCGCCGCGCCCATGAGCTCAACGCCCGCCTGCCAGAATTCGCGCTGTCGGCCCGCTCGCGGATCTTCATAACGGAACACCGGGCCGGCATAGAAATATCGCTGGGGGAGAGGTTGATCGTATAGTTTGGAGCCGACAATCCGGGCAGTGGGCACAGTTAGATCTGGACGCAGGGCCAACACCTGACCATCGCGGTCGAAGAACCGATAGAGCTCTGCGGCCAGGGTTCCGCTAAGTTCAGTGGTGAGGGTCTCGGCGTATTCGAAAACCGGAGGAATGATCTCATTGTAGGCCCAGGCGCGCGCCAACGACCGAAGCGTAGCTTCGATTTGACGTCGTTGCTGGGCCGGGCCGCCGAAATAGTCGGCGACGCCACGAGGAATGGCGGGGGGCATCGTAGGAATTGGGCGTTGATCAGAGACGATAATATCCGGTTTGTTTGGAAACCAGGCGGACGGTGTCATATTCAGGAGGTGGGCGCCCGTCGGGGCGATCATCGCTGCAAGGGGTGCAAGCCATTTTAACAACCAGCGAGAGGGGGTGCAAGTGGAGAGGGTGAACAAACAGACTCGTTCCCATTCAAAGAATGAACCATCCGCTTTTCTTCGAGTTCTCGTAGCCAAGGTATGACGTCAGTGAAGTGGTTTTTCAGAGATTATTCGTTACTACTAAGGTAGCCCGGCTAGAAACCACGAAGACACGAAGCCACAAAGGCACGAAGGAAAGAAAAAGCTTTGAAATTCTTGGTGTTCTTAGTGTCTTTGCGCCTTTGTGGTGATTGAAGTCGGGTACGTTAGTAGTTACGATTATTCACGCTTTTGCAGAAATGGCGCACATCAGGCCACAAGTAATCGACTGCCATTGAACAGAGTCTGCCCGGCCATTTTTCGAGAGAACACCGAGAAGGCGTATAATGGCAATATGCCTTTTCTGCGACGCAGCCGATCTGACCTGCTGGCGCTTATGGCCCTGACGCTGGCCGTGCTGGCGATTTACGCCCGCGTGCTGTTTACGCCCCTTGTTCCGGCTAGCGGCGATTTTCTCACCTATTTCGCACCATATTGGGAGCTGTTCAATCACACGGTACGGGCGGGGCATCTCCCGCTCTGGAACGATTATATCTATGCCGGGGCTCCCTTCCAGGCAAACCCCCAAACTCAGGTCTTTTATCCCCTGCGCTGGCTGATGCTGCCTTTGAGTGCTGAGAAGGGGATTGTATTGACTGCTGCGCTGCACACATGGCTGGCGGGCGTGTTGGCCTATTTCCTCATGCGGCAGATGTTGCGCGAAGATGAATTTGATGCAAGCAAGCGGGCCGCGGCCGCGTTGGTGGGCGCGCTCATCGTCGCACTCAATGGCTGGGGGATCGGATTGTTGCTGCACCCTAACCAAATCAGCACTTATCCCTGGCTGTTGGCGGCGCTGCTGCTATGGGAAAAGCGACCGGAGCCAGGACGTTGGCCCCATTGGACGCAGGCCACGCGTCGATGGTTCGTGATGATGACGTTGGTGTGGTCCATGGCGTTTTTAGCTGGCCACACGCAATCGTTCTACAACGCAGTTGTTATCTTTAGTCTGTGGCTGCTGATCAACATCGTGTGGCGCAAGCGATATGCAGGAGGGGTTTATTCCCGAGCAGAAGCGTCGCGCCCGGCTGGACGCGCCCGAATCATGACGCCGGTGGCGGATGCCTGGCCCGTAGCGTTGCTGGCCCTGGCCACAACAGGATTAGTCACAGCCATCCAACTGCTGCCCACCCTGGAGCTTTCGCAGCTTTCTTATCGCCAGGGCGGACTTGCGCTATGGGAGCACGGGGCGCTGAGCTTGCCGCCATGGCGTATCGGCTTCACCTTACTGCCGCATTACGCCCGCGATCTGGGTGCGGCTCTTGGCACCGAGGCATATGGAGAGTGGTTGGCCTATGTAGGGTTGACAGGCCTTATTCTGGCGTTTTTAGGGCTGCGCCATCCCGCCAAACGCCTGCGCGTTTTGGGCGCGTTTCTGGCGCTGGCGGGGCTGATTCTGGCGTTTGGAATCTATGACCCATTGGAGTTGTTGCTCTATCACCTGGCGCCGGGCTGGAATCTTTTTCGCGTCCCAGCCCGATTCTTGCAGATGACCGGGCTGGGCCTGGCGCTACTGGCCACATTAGGAGCCAGTGTGGTTTTCCAACGTCAACGGAACACGGCTTCATTGCCCGATCTACGTTCGGCATCGGGCGTTTTCATGATGGTGATTGTGTTGGTGGGAATTGTTTTGGCCGCCATCACCAGGCCAAATCTGCCCACGCTGTTGGGTTGGAGCGTCGTTGTAGCATTCTTCTTGCTTGTATGGCGAGGCGCATTTATGTCTAGTCAAGTGCTACAAGCGCTTCTGCCCCTGCTCATCTTTCTTGAGCTGTATGCCGCCAGCGGTGCGCTGCCCATTCAGCATCCCACCGCCCCCCAGGCCTTACGCTCGTGGCGTACCGCGCCCGCGCGCCTCGCCGCCGAGTTGGGCCCTCCCCCACACGCCCGCGCATGCCGAATGGTCAGCCTTAGCCCCATCACATGGGACCCGGGCGATCTGCAAGATCTGCACCGTATCTATGGCCCTTATCTCGATGATCGCGCCATGAACGATCTCGTCAACGCCACAAAATTAAAAGAAGTCATTGCTCCCAACCTGGGGGAGATGTTCGACATCCCTTCGTTGGATGGTTTTGGTGGCGGCGTATTGCCCACCAAGCGCTTCGTCATGGGAATGCGCCTATTTGTGCAGCCAGAACAGATTGTGGAGGACGGAAGGTTGCGAGAGCAACTGGACCACGTGCCTGACACTGATCTGCTCTCCTTGTTCAATGTTTGCTATGTGATCATCGGTAAAAATTTCGATGTGTGGCATGATGATTTTTACTACGACCTGGCGTTTGGCGAAAGCCTGGACCAGGCCCAGCCAACGCTAACCATCACCGACATGCCTGGCTTCCCGGCCAGCGGAATGGGCGTGGTCAGCCATCTTTCATCTCAAGCCGCGTCGATGCCCGTGGGCGAACGGGTGGCGGAGGTGGAAATCGTATTCTTCGACGGCTCGAGCATAGTCTTGCCGTTGCGTGTGGGCATTGAGACGTCGGTGGGGCAAGATAAATTCAGGCCCGCCACTGCGCAAGAATTGCCTTCCGTACGTTGGCCGCATGATGCGCCTGGCCAGGACGCCATTGCCGAACTGGATTT
>Ga0256914_1000829_pt1 | contig 29778 bp, 27 predicted proteins | sample HulkmetaG_FD_191571 | JGI IMG/M metagenome (GOLD analysis project Ga0256914, IMG submission 191571) | Hydrothermal chimney microbial communities from Main Endeavour vent field at the Juan de Fuca Ridge, Pacific Ocean - Hulk | ecosystem: Environmental > Aquatic > Marine > Hydrothermal vents ... | reverse complement strand
CTCACTTCTGGCTTTTGAAATGATGGCATCGTCGCGGGTTACGGCCATTTTGGAGATGGCTACACTTGAAAGAATACCTAAAATAACGATGACAAAAATAATTTCTATCATTGTAAATGCTTTTTTTTTCATATTTTATCCTCTAAAAATTTACTCTATCACCACCTACTGAAAAATTACTCTCAGATATTCGACTTTGGAGTTCTTTACATATGAAACCAATACAAGGAGCAGCGTGTTTAATTACAAGAGTTGTCTGATTCAAATCGATAATAAATGCGTTATCAGTAATTGAACCATTCTGAGTGTAAAGTGTGAATTGTCCAACTGATCCACTTATCGGTGAAACAGATGTTATTTTAGCTTTGCCTTGAATAACTAATTGATTCAAAATTTGTGACATTTTTTCTGGACTCGATATTTTTCCAGAAGAAAAATATTTTGCTGAAATTTCTGCAACTATTGATTGAATTTCATAAGCTTTTGAAGCAATTTGAGCATCATCTCTCGTCGCGGATAACTTTGGAATCGCAACAGAAGCCAAAATACCTAAAATCACTATTACAAAGATAAGCTCAATCATTGTAAATGCTTTATTCACAACTACCCTTCAAAAGATTTTTATTTTTTATTTAAATATTTACTTTATTTAAGTAAAAAATAAAAACCCAAGAAAAACTTGGGCTTTTATCTTAAAATTTTAAGCTTGTTCCAGCAATTGTGTAATTACCTTCTTGGATTCTATCCTGTAAAGCTTTTCCTATCACTCCACTAACCGAACCAGCTTTTTTAACCTGCAATGTCGTACTGTTTACATCAAAAACAAATACATCTTCTGTACCACTACCATTTTGAACTTTTATTGTAACTTTATGCCCAGCAACAGTGTCAGTTCCTGCAGCTTCTGTCGCCTTACCTTGTTTAACAAGCTGGCTTAACACCTGTGACATCTCGGTCAATTTTGCAACATTACCTTGTGCAGTCACATATGCTGGAATTTCAGCAATAGCTGTTTGAATTTCTTGTGCTTTTGATGCAATTTTCGCATCATCTCTTGTCGCCGCTAGTTTAGGAATGGCTACCGAAGCCAAAATACCTAATATAACAATCACGAAGACCAACTCAATCATAGTAAAACCACTTCTTTTCATAAAAAACTCCTTCAAAGTATTAAAATTTCCCGACCCTTTTGGATGCCGTTGTTACTAGATCGTCTGAGATTATAAAAACTTTAGTAATTTTGCTATAATTTCATCAAAAAGGTTAGCGCTTGGCAAAATTTCAGCTTCAAAGCGATTTCTCTCCGGCAGGTGATCAGCCTCAGGCTATCGAAAAACTTTCAAACTCCATAATAAATGGAAACAGATTTCAAACTTTAGTCGGTGTAACTGGTAGCGGAAAAACCTATACGATGGCAAAAATCATCGAAAAAACTTCTCGCCCCACTTTAATCATGACGCATAACAAAACACTTGCGGCTCAATTATATAGTGAATTCAAACACTTCTTTCCAAACAATCATGTTGAATATTTCATATCTTACTACGACTATTATCAACCAGAAGCCTACATACCTAGAACGGATCTTTTCATAGAAAAAGACAGCTCCATCAACGAAGAGATAGAACGTCTTAGACTCTCAGCCACAGCATCTTTGCTTAGTTACAACGATGTCATATGTATCGCATCGGTATCGGCAAATTACGGTCTTGGAAATCCTAACGAATATAAGAAAATGGTACAAATTCTTGAAATCGGAAGTGAACTAAATCAAAAACAGATACTTATAAAACTCGTCGATATGGGTTACAAAAGAAACGACAACTATTTTGATAGAGGAGATTTTCGAGTCAACGGCGATGTAATCGACATATATCCCGCATATAGCGACGAAGAGGCGATCAGGGTTGAATTCTTCGGTGACGAAATAGAATCGATCTACTGTTTCGACACCCTTACAAATAAAAAAACCGTTGAAAAAGATAAAGTCATAATTTATGCGGCAAATCAGTTCATAGTTGGTCAAGATCGCCTGAAAATCGCTATAAAAGAGATAGAAGACGAGTTGGAGAAAAGATTGAATTTTTTCAAAAAAAACAATCGCCAAGTCGAATATCAAAGACTCAAACAGCGTGTGGAATTTGATCTTGAGATGTTAAACGCAACCGGAACCTGCAAAGGAGTGGAAAATTACGCCAGACATCTAACCGGTAAAAAACCTGGGGAAACCCCATACTCATTGTTTGACTATTTTGAAGCGATGAAAGAAGAGTATCTTGTCATCGTAGATGAGTCTCATGTCTCATTACCCCAATTTCGCGGTATGTATGCAGGTGATAGGAGTAGAAAAGAGACTCTTGTAGAATATGGTTTTCGTCTGCCGTCGGCTCTTGATAACAGACCTCTTAGATTTGAAGAGTATATTGACAAAGCTCCTTCATATCTCTTTGTTTCGGCTACTCCTGCTCAACTAACTTGATTTAAGCGGTAAAAACGTAGCTGAACAGATCATCCGTCCCACCGGATTACTCGATCCTGAGATCGAGATATTGGATAGTGACAATCAAGTTGAAAAACTTCACGACGAGATCAAAAAAACTGTGGCGAAAAACGAGAGAGTCCTTGTTACGGTTTTAACGAAAAAGATGGCGGAAGAACTGAGCCGCTACTATATCGAGCTAGGAATTAAAGTCAAATATATGCATTCGGATATCGATACGATCGAAAGAAATCAAATCATCAGAGCACTTCGAAACGGAGAGTTCGACGTCCTCATAGGAATAAATCTTCTAAGAGAAGGGCTTGATTTGCCGGAAGTCTCTTTAGTGGCCGTACTCGATGCCGATAAAGAAGGTTTTTTACGAAGCGAGACCGCCCTTATACAGACTATGGGAAGAGCCGCTAGAAACGCTAACGGAAGAGTGATTATGTTCGCAAAAAAGATAACCCGTTCTATGCAGGCGGCAATCGATACGAAAAATTACAGGCGAGCAAGACAGATAAAATATAACAAAGAGCATAACATCACACCTACGACCGTTATAAGAAAAATGGATGAAAACCTTAGAGTCGAGGATTATAGCCAAATCGCTCAAAAAAAGATGAAAGAGAAGATACCAAAAAGCGAGAAGCAAAAAATCATCAAAGAGCTCAAAGCGAAGATGCTTACCGCGGCAAAAGCGCTTGAGTTCGAAGTTGCGGCGAAGTATCGAGATGAAATTGAAAAAATTAAAAGATTATGATATAATTAAAGTAAATATTACTTTTAAGGACAAATCCGTGACCGATCTTGGTGATAAATCACTCTATATAAACCGTGAACTCTCTTGGTTGAAATTTAACTCAAGAGTTCTTTTTCAAAGTACGAAAGAGAGAAAGCCTCTGCTTGAAAGACTCAAGTTTATGGCGATCTATTCTACAAACTTAGATGAGTTTTATATGATCAGAGTCGCCGGTTTGAAACAATTATACTCCGCACGTTTTATTTCGTCCGGGATTGATGAGATGACGCCTCTTGAACAGTTACAAGAGATAAGAGAGTATCTTCATAATGAAAAAGAGGAACTCGAAAAAAGTTATAAAGATGTTACCTCGACTCTTGCTACGCAGGGACTTTTCATACAGGAGTTTCAAGATCTCACACCTGAACTCAAAACTTACGCCGGAGAATTTTTTTACGAGAATATCTTTCCGGTCATCATCCCTATCGCCGTAGATGCTACACATCCTTTTCCTCCTCTTAACAACCTTAGTTTATCGTTGGCGATCAAGCTCCGCGACAATTCAAACGACGATGAAATAAAATTTGCGATGATCAGAATCCCAAGGCTTCTTCCTAGATTCATACATCTTTCAAAAGGTATATATATAACGATAGAGTCTCTTGTTAGAGAATATATAGAAGATATCTTCCCCGGATACGAAATTCTCTCTTCAACTCTTTTTCGAGTTACCAGAAACGCCGACATCGTCATCGAAGAGGAGGAAGCGGACGATTTTATGGAGATTATGCAAGAGGGTCTAAGACTTAGAAGAAAAGGTGCTTTTGTTCGCCTTGAAATCGAAAAAGAGTGCGATGAAGAACTTTTGGAATTTTTAAACTCGTATCTCAAAATCAATTCTCATGATATCTATGAATACGCTATCCCCCTAAATCTAGGAGCACTTTGGAATATCGTGGTTGACAAGGAGTTTTCTCATCTAAGCGAACCCCAACACGTACCCAAGCTTTTACCGCCGTTTGATCAAAACGAGTCGATTTTCAAAATAATCGACAGAGAAGATGCGATGATACTGCAACCTTTTGAAAGTTTCGATCCGGTCGTAAAATTCATTCAGGACGCGGCAAAAGATCCTAAAGTTCTATCCGTAAGAATGACGCTATACCGCGTAGGAAAAAACTCACCCATAGTACAAGCCCTGATAGATGCCGCAAACAACGGTAAACAGGTAACTGCAATGGTGGAGCTGAAGGCTAGATTCGACGAAGAAAACAATCTCATATGGGCAAAAGCTCTTGAAGATGCTGGAGCGCATGTGATCTATGGAATACCCGGATTTAAAGTTCATGCAAAAATCGCACAAGTTATCCGAAAATCAAACGATAAACTAAAAATCTATCTGCATCTTTCAACAGGTAACTACAACGAATCGACAGCAAAAATTTATACCGATATCAGCTATTTTACGTCAAGAGAAGAGTTTAGAGCCGATTCGATCACATTTTTTCACATCTTAACAGGCTTCTCCAAGAACAAAAAACTTAACAACCTTAAAATGTCCCCAATGCAGATGAAGGAGAATCTGCTTGAGATGATAAAGGTCGAAAGATCATACAAAAATAAAGGGCGAATTATCGCTAAAATGAACTCTCTTGTTGACTCCGATGTCATAAAGGCACTTTATAAAGCTTCTCAAGAGGGTGTAAAGATAGATCTTATAATAAGAGGAATCTGCTGCCTAAAACCCGGAGTGGAAAACATAAGTGAAAATATAAAAGTTCGCTCGATTATAGGAAAATATCTCGAACATTCAAGAATCTTTTATTTCAAACACGCAAAACCGACCATCTATATCTCGAGCGCGGACTGGATGCCTAGAAATCTCGAAAAAAGATTTGAGCTTATGACACCTATTTACGACTCCTCTTTGGCTTTGAAACTTCTGGATCTTTTAAATCTTCAATTAAACGACAACGTGTTAGCTTGGGAGCTTCATAGTAGCGGAGAATATGAACTTTTAAAAGCTGAAGACGGAAAAAAGGAGATAAATTCCCAACTTTTCTTAGAAAACTATGTCAATAAACTCTATAAAGCTACTAAAAAGAGTACGACTTCAAACGCATTTACAAAAAAGAAGAAAATTTTCAAATGATGTACGAATATGAAAACCTAAAACCCAAAATCGGAAAAAACAATTTTATAGCAAAAAGCGCGGATATCATAGGAGATGTCACTACGGGCGAGGATTGTTCGATCTGGTTTGGATGTGTCGTTCGCGGTGACGTACATTACATAAAGATAGGAGATAGAGTAAATATTCAAGATTTGAGTATGATTCATGTAACCCATTACAAAAAAGCCGATAAAAGCGACGGCAATCCCACTATCATCGAAGATGATGTTACAATCGGTCACAAAGTTATGCTGCACGGTTGCACAATCAAAAAAGCGTCTTTAATAGGAATGAGCGTAACGATTCTCGACGGTGCCGTAATCGGGAAAGAGTCGATAGTAGGAGCCGGCTCACTCGTAACGAAAAACAAAATTTTTCCGCCAAGAAGTCTGATAATGGGCTCTCCGGCAAAGTTCATACGAGAACTTAAAGAGATAGAGATAGAAGAACTCTACAACTCCTCGATGAGATATGTTAACTTTAAAAATAAATATATTTAATTTTTACAAGGTAAAGTTTATATAACATAATCTTATCTTAAACCTTTTTATTGTACAATTATTAGATGATTTTATATTAGTGAAGGAGAACATATGGCAAAAGTCGTAATAATGGGTGCAGGTGTTTCAGGACATACGGCATCGACATTCTTAAGAAAATGGCTCGAGGACGAGCATGAAGTGGTTGTAGTAACCCCAAATAGTAAATGGAACTGGATACCGTCGAATATTTGGGTAGGCGTCGGAGAGATGACAAAAGAGGAAGTCACTTTCGATTTGGCTCCCGTATATGAAAAGGCCGGTATAACATATAAACAAGCAAAAGCCGTCTCTATAAATCCAAATGGCGGTAAAGACGAAGAAAAACCGTACATCACTATTGAATATACCGACCCGTCTAAAGAGGGAGAGAGTGAAAACGTAACATACGACTATCTTATTAACGCAACGGGACCGAAACTAAACTTCGGTGCGACCGAAGGTCTAGGTCCTGACGGCGGTCACACCGTATCGGTATGTACGGCCGACCATGCGACGCATGCAAACCAAGAGCTACAAAAATGTATAGAACGAATGAAAAAAGGCGAAGAACTAAAATTCCTCATAGGTACCGGTCACGGTATGTGTACTTGTCAAGGTGCGGCGTTTGAGTATATCTTCAATATCGATCATACATTAAGAGAAGCGGGCGTTAGAGATAAAGCCACGCTCACCTGGATTTCAAACGAATCATTTTTGGGTGATTTCGGAATCGGCGGTTTACATATAAAAAGAGGCGGCTATGCGGCTTCGAGCAAACTGTTTGCCGAATCGATATATGCGGAAAGAGACGTAGGCTGGATTATCGGCGCTCATGTAAACAAAGTCGAAGAGGGAAAAGCTCACTACGAGTTGCTTGACGGTACTATGGGTGTGGAAGAGTTCGATTTCTCTATGCTTATACCTCCTTTTGCGGGAGTTGGACTTAAAGCTTACGATAAAGACGGTACGGATATAACCGATCAAATGTTCGCTCCCAACGGTCTTATGAAAGTTGACGCCGACTATACGCCAAAAGCATATGAAGAGTGGAAAGCTAGCGACTGGCCGGCAACTTACCAAACCCCGTCACATAAAAATATTTTCAGTATCGGTATCGCATTCGCACCGCCGCATCTTATCTCAAAACCTATGAAATCGCCCAACGGCACACCGATCAATCCTACCCCGCCAAGAACGGGAATGCCTTCTGCTATGATAGGTAAAGCCGTAGCTCAAAGCATCACCGATATGATAAACGGAGCGCCCGAGCCGACTCACACGGCTAGAATGTCGGAAATGGGAGCGGCTTGCGTGGCTTCTACCGGTAAAGGTATTTTCAACGGTACGGCGGCGGCTCTTACAGTCTTCCCTGTAGTGCCCGACTTTGAAAAATATCCCGGCCTAGGTCGAGATCTGGATTATACTTTCGGAGAGATCGGACTCGCCGGACACTGGATCAAAAATATACTCCATTATATGTTTATATGGAAAGCGAAATTAAAACCGGGCTGGGCACTTATACCAGAATAAAATCACGCATAAAACACCGGCTTTATGCCGGCTTTGAAAATATAAAAAATAAGGAGAAATTAAATGGCAGCAGTAAATGAAAATCAATCCTCTCATGTAAAACACATTGAACCATATACACCGGAATTTGAAACTATGGTACCAACCGGAATCGTAAAATTTTTAAGGACTTGCGTATTGTGGCAGATCGTAAGATTTATCGCCATTAATATCAAAATGACGATCGTCATTTTAAAAAGCCACCATTAAAGGTAGCAAATTTGCGGCGGGTATTACCGTCGCTTTAGAATCGTTACTCTTTTTCCTCTTTTGTCTGTCCCCTTTTTTTACCACCCGCTCTTTGAGAACGCTTTGAAAAATTAATAAGCTCTTCAGTGGTATAAACGTCATCGGGTATATTTTTGAAACACTCGTCAAGCACACGAGCGGCACTTAAAGCATCGGCATAAGCACGATGATGCTCACCTGTTTGAATATCCAAAAAATCTCTTAAATGTGCAAGTCCATGTTTTTGAGCGTTTATAGTTTTTCTAGCAAGATCCACTGTACATAGTTTTCTATTTAACAACTCGTCCAAGCCGACGGTTTTCAATGATGTAGAGATAAAATTAAAATCGAATTTCGCATTATGCGCTACAAAGACGCAATCACTCAAAAAAAGCTTGAAATCGTAAAGCACCTTCTTCAAAGAAGGAGCATCAGCCAAATCACTTTGTTCGATATTTGTCAAGCGAACGATTGCCTGAGGAATATAATCGGCATAGACATACGATTCGAATCTATCTAAAATATCACCGTTTTTATATTTTATAGCACCGATCTCTATAATCTGGTTTTTGACCGGACTATTTCCGTTGGTCTCTATATCGACTATACAATAAATTTCGTCTTTGTAGCAGTTTTTCTGGGTTCTTAGATAGACCTCCTTTTCATCTTCGACGATAGGAAGTCCGTAGAAGTTGAGAGTTTCAATATCAAGATCCACATCGAAATTTTTTTTCAACCGATTTATACAGCCATAAAATTCGTCACGAGGAACACTCCCTTGCTTGAGTTTGCTTACAAGATTGTCAAACTTTTCCATTTTCTATTACTTTAATAAAATTTTTCATCTTCATTTTATCTTTTTTTCCTTTTCTCTTCTCTACACCGCTACTTAAATCGACACCGTAAAAGCCATATTTTAAAACTTCAGTTACATTTTTCTCATTTAAACCGCCGGCAAGTACGATCTTACTACAATCAACACCTTCAAACCAATCAAGATCAATTCTTTTTCCTTCACCGCCGTAGCTTTTTACAAACGCATCGATAATACGGTATTGGTCGTTGAATTTTAAAATATCCTCTTTAGATTTCGCTCGTATCACCCTGATATATCTGGTATTTAAAGAGTCGTAAAAACTTCTTGGCACTTCAAAGTGTATTTGAGCCAAAGAGATATCGCTGAAGTCGCAGATGTCATTTATCTCTTGAGGAGTCTTTTCAACAAAAAGTCCGACTCTCTCCACAAACGGAGGAAGTTTGGAAATAATATCTTTCGCCTTAGAGGGGGATAGATATCGCGCCGATTTTTCATAAAAAACAAAACCCAACGCATCCGCTCCCGCCTCCACCGCATCAAGAGCATCTTCGAGATTGGTAATACCGCAGATTTTAACTCGCATCTATATTTGCAAACTTTTTATGGCTTTTTCGTAGTCGTCGCTACCGTAAACGTAACTTCCTGCAACGACGATATCGACACCGGCGTTTTTGAGATCATATACGTTTTTATCGTTAACACCGCCGTCCACTTCAATAAGAGCCGAAGAATTTTTACGAAGAATCAGATCTTTTAATCTTGCCGCTTTCTCAATAACGCCCGGTATAAACTTCTGCCCGCCGAATCCCGGATTTACACTCATTAAAAGTACCATGTCAAGATCTTTAATTATATATTCGAGTTCTTCGCTTCTTGAGTGAGGGTTTAAAACAACAGCCGGTGAAATACCGTAATCGCGGATTTTTTGAATGAGTCTGTGAGGATGCTTCTCCTCTTCTATATGAAACGAAAGATATCTCGGTTTCAAAGGAGCGAAAAGCTCCGTAAAAAAGGTGTTGTTTTCAACCATCAAATGTATATCCAGAGGCTTGGTACTAGCTTGTGCCACACTTTTTACCACAACCGGCCCAATGGTGAGATTCGGTACGAAATGACCGTCCATCACATCTACATGAACTAAATCACAGCCGCCTTGACATATCGCTTTTACCTCTTCATCCAGCCTGCCAAAATCGGCCGAGAGAATACTTGGTGCAACTTGCATAAAACCTCATCATATTTTCAGACTTTAACGACATCTCTCACATTAAAACACTATCATAAGAAGTCTTTAGAATATTTTACAAAAAAGTGCTTAACTTAAGCTACGGCCAACATATGTGAAAATTTACGTCTTATACTCTCGATAATTCCGTATTCTCTCGTAGCGGAAGTTTCGTACAGATGAATTTTTAGCATCTGAGTACTCCATATATGAAAATGCGTGGCCTCTTTCGGATTCAATCTGTAACCGACGGCTATTATCGCATCGAGATTGTAAAAATTTCCGCTTACATATCGCCCTTCATAATTTTCTATTTCGATCGAACGATTTACGAAACTCTCTTCCAACTCCCCGCTTGCAAACAGAGTCTTCAATAAAATATATACATCTTTTACACCGCAACAAAAAAGTTTACTCATCTGTACTTGAGTCATATAAAAACTATCATGACTCATCACTACTTTCAGATCCTTTTTACTAAACGGACTTTGATAATTTAAACTCTTTATCGCTCTCATCAGCTAACTCCTTATTTGGTTAGCTTAATTTTATTCTTTTTTGACGAAGTTATCCAAAAATATTTCAAATTGAAATATTTTATATTTTTCCTATATTCATCGAAAATATCGGTAACAACATCGCCACTACTATCACACCGATTGTAACACCGACAAACAAAATAAGCATAGGTTCTAAAAGAGAAAGAAAAAGATCTATTTTACTTCGATTCTCCGCGAAATAGAGATCTGCGAGATTTTGCATCACCAAAGCGACTTCACTAGTCTCTTCTCCCAGCGCAATAGCCTGAATGAAAGATTTATCGACATGTTTTCCGTATTTGGAAAGTGAAGCGGAGAACTTCTTTCCCTCGACAACCTCTTTGGAGGCTTTGATGAATTCATCTTTTATTACAACATTATCCAGAATATTAGAAGCCAATTTTACGGCATGTACGAACGTAACTCCTGACTTCACCAAAACCGATGTAATATATGAAAATCTGGCGAGCTCAAAAGTCTGTATAATTTTTCCAAAAATAGGAAGCGAGAGTAGAAACTTATGATACATATATTTAAACGCTCTATTGGTACGAACCAAAAACTGAAAAATAGCGGCTATAACGATAATAATTACGGATATATGCAGCCAATACGCACCTAAAAAATCTCCGACGGCAATTACCGCTTTCGTAATCGAGGGAAGCTCCTGTTTCAACTGTGTGAACATACCCGTTATCTTCGGCACGACGGTCGTGAGCATAAAAGCTACCATCATAACCGATATTATTATTATAAACATAGGATAGACCAACGCCTGCTTAACTTTCCCTGCTACTTTGTCTTGTTCTTCGACAAAGCGAGCCATCTCAAAAAGCACCTCGGCTAAACTTCCGCTCTCTTCCGCCACTTTTATCGACTGCTTGTAAAATACGGGCAATTCTATTATTTCTTGAGATTCTAGTGAAGCGTAGTAGCTCTTCCCCTCATCCATACTATTTTCCAAAGAGCTTAAAAAATCGACCATCAAAGGCTCATTTTCATACTGCGACTTGGCAAGACGAATAACATTTACTATAGGAATTCCACTTCTTAGATAAATCGCCAGATTTCTTGAAAGGTTGGCAAGATTTTTCGCACTTAGTTGTCGTTTTCTTCGGAAATTGATCTTATCCCAAAAAGATGCACCGCTCTCTTCGATACTTTGATAAATGATTCCTTTTGATTTAATTTTCCGTCTAGCTTCGTTTAAATCCGCCGCCTCTATGCGCGCTTTGACTTTTTTCCCGTTTTTGTCAAAACCTTTGTATAAAAAGATCATTAGTCTTTAAGCCCTACGCGAATGACCTCTTTTAAAGACGTAACACCGTTTAGCATAAGCCCCAAAAGCTGTTCACCGATAAGTTTCATCCCTTTATTTCTCATCGCTTCTCTGATCTCAAAATCGGTCATCTTGTTTTTCAACATGATCTTCACTTCATCGTCCATTATCAAAAGCTCACCGACCGCTTGTCTGCCGATATATCCCGTAAAATTACATTTTGGACATCCGACGGGATCAAAAACTTCCACATCGTCTTTTATATTAAACTCCATCCTTATATCTTTTGGCAGCGTGCCTCTTTTTTTACAATCTTTGCAAAGTTTTCTAACGAGTCGCTGAGCCAAAACACCTAATAGCGAAGAACTTATGAGAAAATCGTCCACACCCATATCCACAAGTCTGGTGATAGCGGCCGCGGTATTGTTGGTATGTAGAGTGGATAACATAAGATGACCCGTTAATGCGGCTTGTATCGCAATCTCCGCCGTCTCTTTATCTCTTATTTCACCGACCATTACGATATCCGGATCTTGTCTTAAAATAGATCTAAGACCAGCGGCAAACGTTAGACCTGTTTTAGTATTAACCTGTATTTGGTTTATATTGTCGGCCTTATACTCTACGGGATCTTCTACGGTAATTATATTTTTATCCGGCGTGGCCACAGTCTGCAAAAAAGTGTGAAGCGTCGTTGATTTACCGCTTCCGGTAGGTCCTGTCACCAAAATCATACCATGAGAATGTTCAAGCAGTTTTTCAAACTCATTTTGCAAATTTTTCGTAAATCCCAATTTCTCAAGCGTAGGAATATCGCTTGATTCCATTAATATCCGCATAACGACTCTTTCACCATAATACGTAGGAAGAACGGAAACACGAATATCGAGATCTTTACCCGCTATTTTCACCTGCGTACGACCGTCTTGAGGAACTCTTTTTTCGGAGATGTCGAGATTTGAGATCACCTTTATCCGGCTTATGACGAGCGCTATTATATTTTTGTCAAGATCGACATGTTTTACCAATACGCCGTCAACTCTGAAACGAACCACACCTCTTTTTTCATGTGACTCTATATGTATATCCGAAGCTCCCTTTTTAACAGCCTGATAAAAAAGAGAGTTGACAAATTTAATTATCGGAGCGGACTCTTCACTAGTTAATATATCACTACTGTTTTTCAAAAATTCCGTAAGAGAGATATCCTCTTCGAGAAGCTCGCTTTCACTCTCTTCGTTTATCGTCGAGGAGAGCTCTTTATCCGTCTTGATCTCCAAAAAGCGATGATAGAGTCTGTCATACGAATCCTGATCTACAAAAGCCAAAGGATACTTAACATCCAGCTTCGATAGTAAGTTGAATCCGTCAACCAGATGCTCGGGATGCAAAACAATAAACTCTTTTCCCTCGATCTTCGTAAACAAAAGTGAGTTTTTGACACAAAGATCTATATCGATACCGTTTACCAACTCGGGATAAAGATCAAGATTATTAAATTCAAAAACATTGTTTAATTTCATAAATGAGTCCTAATAAACTTCATCGATTTTGACACGCTCTTTTGATATGACGTTACCCTGAGCATCTTTGACGACTCTATAAGCTCTTTGACGCTCGTCTATTATAATCTCCTGAGTCGGTTTATCGCTTTGAAATCTATTTGAACTCTGATGAACGGTCGTTACTATTTCGTCTTCATGTAAAATCTCTGGATTTATCGCCTCGACTTGAAGCTCAGGAGCTATTTGACTTTCGTCAATAATGAGAGGTTTACCCTCTTTTAGTTTTTCATCAAGCTGAGTCGCCAAATCCTTCTCCACCATCTCAAGGCGTCCAAGAGCTTCCTTGAGACGACTTAAATCTTCACTTCTTTTGACAATATATGGAGTTATCATGATCACCAAAGAGATCTTATCGACATTTTCGGTAGTATGCCTGAAAGGAATTCCCAAAATCGGTATATCTCCAAGAAGAGGGATTTTCGTTACCGTCTTACTTGTTTTATCTTTGACCAACCCTCCTATTATGACGGTTTCACCGTTTTTAACAATGGAAGTAGTTGAAACTTCTCGCTTCGTCGTAGTCGGAAGCCCAACCTGTCCTCCGATTACATCCTCCAAAATAGCCTTTACATCCAATGCCACTTTATTATCTTCGGAGATTCTAGGTTTAACTTTCAAAGTAAGACCTATATCTTCTCTGGAATAGTTTTGCCGTGTTAGAGATGTCGCATCCGAACCGGTAGTCGTTTGGGTCAAAACGGATTCGGTTCGTCCGACATACAAAGATGATTCTTTGTTATTTATACAAAGAACGGCCGGTTCGGAGAGTATGTTCGCAACTCCGTTTTTATCAAAAAGAGAGATAGTCGTGCCCAGAGCCAAAGCTTTCGTAACTTTAGGAATATCGAAATTGGTACCAAGAAGCGACGCTACCTGAGCGATAGCGTCCGAGCCGTCCAGACTCCCCAACACTCCGCTAAAACCGTATATACCCGAATCGTTCACGATACCGCTTAAAAGCGAATATTTCACCCCGAGTTGTTCAGCTTTGTTTTTACTTATTTCGACGATTTTAGCCTGTACATAGACTTGTTGTCTCTCTACGTCCAGCTCTTCTATAACGCTTCTGATCTCTTTAATTTCACGATCGGTCGCATAAACCACTACCGCGTTGAGCTCGGTATCTACCGTCACCGTCGGCTTATTTTTTCCGCTTACGGAGGGGAGTGGCTCATTTTTGGAAACTACCGGCTGAGACTGTCTGTTTTTCGATTCTTTGGAGCTTTTGGAACCGACAACTTTCGGTTTTGCTTTTGCAAACGTTAAGCTATCGGAACTTTTGTGTGACTTTGCGAAACTCTTATCCGATAAAAGTTTCTCTAAAGTTTTCACTATTTCCGCCGCATCGGCATTTTTTACATAAATTATCTCCATATGTTTATCAACCGTCTCATTAGATCTATCCATATTCCTAACTTTAGGAATAAGTTTTCTTACATTCTTTTTAGAACCCACTAAAACGATGGAATTACTTGCATCATCGGCAAAAACACTGATCTTTTGTGTCTGTATTTTATTATCGAACATAGCGTTCGCCAACTTTTGCACTTTAGGCAAAACCGATTTGGCATCGGCGTTTACCAGATATACAAAATGAGCATTAGGTTTTACTGTACCGTTATCAAGTCTGCGGATAAGATTTCTTATAGTTTTTATATTTTCCGGGAAATCGGTCACTACGACCGAATTGCTTTCATAAGAGAGTGTAATCTTACCGTATTTACTCAAAAGAAAATTGACTTGTCTTAAAATCGTTCTGACATTTAGATTCTCAACCGGCACGACGACGGTTTGGACTTCATCTATTTTCGAATCTCCATATACCGGGGGAGCAGATTTTGGAGCATCGGCACTTCTTATAACCTGCAAAAAACCGTTTTTCGTGTCTCTTAACGTGTAACCTTTATTTGAAAGAACCTTTATGAGCAGATCATATATCTTATCTTTTCTGACAGGTTTGACGGAAACGAAATCGACGGTTCCTTGTACGTTTTGACCGATCAAAATATTTTTTCCTGTAATATGTGCGACCATCTTGATAAAATCGACTATCTTCAAATCTTGAAAATTTATTTTTACGGTATTTTGACTATCTTTGTGCTCTAATGCCGCACTTTGTAAAAAAAGCGCTCCTAAAAGCAGAAAAACGGTTACTAAATTTTTTATCATCTCATCCCCTAGTTTATACTAAATTCCAGTTCGATCTCACTGTCTCCACGAAGTATCGAAAGTGTCAAACCGTCTAAATTATTTATATTATTATAATACTTCATAACATCTGAAAGTGATTTTATTTCATTACCGTCAATACCTTTTATCACATCTCCGCTTTTAAGTCCGGATATATCGAAAAATGATCCTTTTTTAACATAGTTTACACGAAAACCGTCAATACGACCGTTTTTTCTGATCTCCTGAATTCTTATATTTTTCCAAATTTTATTCGGATTTTTTATGTACGACTCGACCTCTTGATGAGAGATAGTCACGGGCTCGAAAGGTTCCATACCCTCTTGTGCGCTCTCTTTAGCGTTTGTTGAACCCTTCGAAAAAGCTCTTTTGTTTCTACTCTCTTCGTCGATCACTACATCGTAGTGAACTCCGTTTTTGTCGAATACCGCTCTATTATCGTAAATTTCTATCAAAGTATATCCCACATACTTTTCACCTTTATGCAAAAATGTCGTTCCGAGATGATCTTCTATCACGATAAAACTATTCTCATTTTCAAGATATGTACCCTTTAGCTTGATATCTTTTATTCTATTTGCGGTCTCCATCTGCTTAACAACAGGTTTATCGTTACCGGATTCCAAAATTTTACCAAACAGGTTCAGGTTGTAATGATAAGAGAGATTTTGCGGAGTTTTCGAGGTGATATCGTCTTTTGATAAGAACAGAAACGACACTACCGCATACATTAACTTAACGATCGCAAACGGAAACAAAAGATAAATAATGAAATTTTTCAACAATTTATTTGATGAGCGATTCATACACATACCCCTCATCTCTTTTTCTAAAAAGTTCTCTAAAGATTTGCGATCGTTTAAAATTTTTACTCGGTTCGCAAATCAGTTTTATTTTTCCCTCTTTTAGTTTCAAACTCCCCCACACTTTTCCAAAATTTCCTTCCGCCTCGATCTTCACAACAAACGGGTACCACAAAGCTTGTGATATTCGAACGAAACCATCTTTTAGATCGAACACTCTTTTTACGTCTTTGCCGGAGCTTATATCTTTTGCTACCGCACTATTATATATAAGCCAAGGCTTGACGCTTATACTCTTGATTCGAGCCGATTCAATCCCGTCGTAAAAAAGTTTCGCATCCTCTATCTTTAAATCGATCAATCTATCTTTTAAACCCTCTTGAGAAATAGTTATTTTCCGCTCTTGCAAAACGGCTTTCAAAGTATAAAAAAGTTGCTCTTTAGGCATCAAAAATATCAAAGCCAGATAGGTCGAGAGTAAAATGAACAAAAACTTTTTCATTTTGCCACCTCCAATCTGACTTTCGCTTTTTGCGGTTGAACTCTCGTAATTTTAAGCTCTTTGATTTTTATACCGGAATTTTCGATCTTTCTTAAAAGCAAATTCAATTTTTGGTTATTTAAATTATCAAAATCGTAAACTACACTACCGGGACGACTCTTTTCATTTGTAGGTGATGCCACTCTTTTTAAAGTATTTATTAGCCTACGAGCACTTTTTTTATCGCCAAAACGCTTTTTTAACACACTTATCTCTTCAGCCTCTTTTTCAAATGTTACAAGTTGCTTCTTTTTTTGCAGATACTCTTCATACGAGCTCTTTTTATAACCGTTGGCAAGAAGCAAAACAAGCATTGAAACGACAGCGAAAACTATTAGATTTTTTTGACTCATGACGAAATCTTTATCGTTAAAATATCATCTTTTAAATCGCTTTGGACGATTTTATATTTTTTCGAGAGAGAGGATCTTATCTCCTTTTCTCTTCGCGCGTCTTTTACCTTAATCTCTATAAGAGCTCCTTTTTCATTCAACTCTATATTTCTTATATATTCATCTTGTTTTAACGGAATTTTGGAAAATAGATAGAGTTCATCTCTTAATTTTTTCTGTTTTTTATAAGTTTTGTAAAGATTGTTCTTGATACTTTTGAGTTGCATAGAAGTTGCCGGTAGATCAAGTTTTTGTATCATACGGCTTTTTTGTTCCTCGATTTTCGCGGCCTCCTTTTTATATCCGATCGATTCCAAAACCAAAGCGCTAAAAATCAAAGCTACCGCCGAGGCCGTGAAGATAAAAGTTTTTTTATCGATAGCCTCCTCTTCGAAAGTGCCCAATTTTATTTTATGACGCGATAATTTTCTATTTTGCGTCAAATCCTCGATACGAATCTTCGGGTCGGTACAGTTTCTTGGTATTTGTATCAAAAGACCGCCCATATTTACAAGCGAACTATCGCTATCTATCGCACAACAAGCATCAAGATCGCTAAACTCGTATTGAGAAAAATAGATAGCGTCAACTTTCGCTTCATCGATAAAATAGTCGTTTATCAACTGTGATAGATTCTCTTTATCATACGCTATGATAATAAACTCGCCGCCGACTTTGTTAACTTCGTAACTATAATCTCCATCGGGCAAATTTCCCTCGAATACCGACTGCGCGAGTTTTTTCGCCTGAGCCGTACTTTTTACGGGAAGTTGAACTTTTTTCACCCAGTAAAACTGAGGGGAGAGGATAACGCTGTAACGCCCCTTTTTTCTAGGCTGCATTTTTTGATGCAAAAAAAGTATATCTTTATTCTCTTGAAACAGATTCTTCAATACGATCTATCCTCTTGTGTATTATGTCATAATCAAATACCAACTCTTTTTCATATGAAGAGGTACCTAAAGTTAGATTACATTTTATCAAATACTTACTTTTTGTATCATTTGAGTCGAACTCACCGACTCTAAAAAGCTCTTTGATCTCTTTTAATTCGGGATCGTTTTGCATATACGTACTCTCCTCTTTGAACATAGCGCAATAATCACTATCATCTTCAAGAAGAGAAGACGGCAAAAGTAGAGAAAGCGGATCTTTAACTTCACTCTCACCGCTTTGCGTAAACGAAAAATCACTTTTACAATCAAGTATTCCCGTACTTTTATTTATATCGCCAAAATAGAAAAAATCCTCAACGCTTTGGCGATTTATTTTGAAAATATTTTTATCGCTACTCAGTTCGTAATATTTTTTGAAGATCTTTTTCAAATGATTGTAACTATATATTTTGCCCTGAGCGAAATCTATATCGTCGTTGGCGATTTCGGTTTCACTCCCCAGCTCAAGATCGTTTTTATCGACGGTATCTATCAAAAGATCGAGCATCGTCTGTTGACTCCTCAATCCGTAAAGATCGAAAAAGCGTTTCAACGGTCTGCATAATATTCGAGTCGTCATATTTTGGTCGCAATTGCCTTCGCTTGTGATCAAATTGTTCAAGAGCATGTTTAAATTTATCTTTTTCATGCGCGAATTCATTTCAAATCCTATCACGATTCCGGTTTTCGGTTCGGTTAAGGGAGGTATGTCGCTAGAGAGCAAAATTTCTAAAGTATCCGAATCGTTGACATCTTTTGTAATGGAGTTTAAAATAGAATTAAAATCTTTAAACGTTAAAGAAAATTGATTTTGAGCGTCGATAACGCTCACTTCATCAAAACTCCTTTGTGAAATAGTAAGCGTATATAAAACCAAAGCGGTAATAATAGCGATAAAACCAAGTGTCATCATCAAAACAATCGCTTTTCTCACATATATCCTTTTAGAAAAGATCAGCAGATGCTGCGTGGTATTTTACATTATCGCTCTTATTAATTCTAAAGCTATTTTTACTATAATATATGTCTTATTTTATAATAAGAATCTTAAATTAAACTATTTATATCTGTGCTTTACATTCAAGCGTATAAATAGCCATTTTATAAAGGAATGACTCCAATGAAAAAAGCTTTCTCTCTTATTGAGATCATGATCGTCATCATTATACTCGGACTTCTTGCGGGTCTCGTACTACCAAATCTATTGGGACAGAGCGAACAGGCGAAAAAGAAAATAGTCTGCATTCAAATGCAAAGCATCAACGACGCTCTTAAAAACTTTAAGTTACAAAACGGTACTTATCCCTCCACCGAAGAGGGAATAAAAGCGCTTATCCAAAATCCCGATCCGGAAAAGTACAAAAGCTATCCTGACGGAGGATTTCTCGACTCCAAAGTTCCGGTAGATCCGTGGAAAAATCCGTACATTTATATAAACAACGACGGAGATATAGATATGATCTCCTTGGGCGCCGACGGTAAAGAGGGCGGTAGCAAAGAAAATGCGGACATCTCGTTTAAAAATTGTAGGTAATTTTACAAGATGAGGTCAAAACCTCATCTTACGAATCGCATACTCTAAAGCGCCATCTTGTGTATAAACAAACAGATAATTAAAATTAAGCGAATCTATTTTTTCTAAAATCTCTTCATCGCTTCTATAATACAAAGGTAATTTTATACCCTCCACTTTTGTCTTAGGCGGAACAGCTACAACCGTTTTCGCCATCCAACCGCCGATATTTAGAGCATAGTTTCTAGCCTTTAATATATCTTCGAGATTGTCGCTTAAAATCACCACCTTATCATTTTTCATAACCTCTTGAACCGACGGTTCCGCGTCAAGAAATATCGGTTTAAAGTGCTTGGTGTAATCAATCTTGTCGATACTATAAGGTAGTCCGTACTTATCGCATAAAGCGACGGCGCACCTTAGAGCATCCAGATGAAAAAAAGAGAATTTCTTATACTGATATATATATTTATGAATCTTGAAAGTGGTTCTAAAGAGCGAATCGTCACTTACTATATGTCCCGGAGCCTTTTCATCAAAAAAAGTTTTTTTCTCTCTAATCGTGGTCAATAAAGATTCATCACTCCCTACAAAGAGCCTCTTGTTACTGTTTAAAATCAGTTCGAACGCTTTTTTATGATCGCTCGGTATAAACTCGATGGAGTTTTTTCGAGTAAGTATCATCTTTAAAAAAGTCATAACTTTTGGAGAAATCAATTCGAAAGATGCGTCATCTTCACCTATGACAAACGAGAGAAGAGAAAAGGACGACCTATCCAAATCCTCCACTTTTATCAAAGAGATTTCTAAAAAATCGTCTGCATCGATAAAGCTACCGCTAAAAACAAGAGCCGAAGCTCCATTTCGATTCGCCTCTTCGGCCTCCTCAAGATCACTTACGAAACAGACATCTCCTTTTTGCACTCTCTTTGCATAGCGCGTAACGCGAAAGAATTCATCATCCTCATCTCCCGATATTAGCTCGGCGTTTAACGCTTTTACCAATTCTACCAAGGTCATAAACGTTTACGCATCAGTCATACCGCCTTCGTATTGTACATCAAAACAGGTACGAACAACAACGAAACCACTACCGCCGCCACCGTACCGGAAATCAATGCCACACCCAATCCGCCGAAAATCGGATCGGTCGCCAAAAGTGCCGAACCAAGTATTATAGCGACTGCGGTCAAGAAAATAGGTTTTGCTCTTGTAGCCGTAGCTATCGCGATAGCTTCTCTTTTCGCAATCCCTTTTTGCTCCATCAAAGCTTTGGCGAAATCAATAAGCAAAAGTGAATTTCTGGAACTTATACCCATAAGAGCTATAAAACCTATCAAAGATGTCGCTGTTAAGAAAAACGTATCTTTAGTTACCAAATCGGCAACCCAGTGACCTATGATAACACCTATAATGGATAAAAAACTTCCTCCCAAAATAATACCGCTTATAGCAAAACTTTTATAATAAATCACAAGAAGCAAAAAGATCAAAACAAGTGCGGCTATAAACGCACCTCCTAGATCACGAAAAGTATCGAGAGTAACTTTCATCTCACCGTCCCAACGAAGCAAAAACTCCTCTTTCGTCTTTTTATCCGTTAAATAGAGATCGAACATATATGTACTCATACCTTCAACCTCTTTAACATCGTAATCTTTACCGAACTCTTCTATCATTTTCTCTCTCGCATCCAAAAGCGGATAGACCTGCGACTCCATATCGGTCTCGGCTATAACGTTTAACATTTTTTTAAGATCTTTCGAGAAAATCGTGGGAGAATTTTTCACCTCGACGATATTTACAAGCTCGTTGACCGGAACCATCATGCCCTTTTTATTCATGAGTTTAAGTGCCGACAACTTCGCTTCAAGAGCTTTCTTCGATCTAGCCTCCAAAGTCTTGGAATCATCAAGTATAACGAACAAAGGTATCTGATCCGGTGAGTTTTGCGAATTTTTTACAGCTACCGCCATACCTTCGAAAGCCAAATAGAGTATATTATTTAGCTGCTCCAGCGAAACACCGGATCTTGCTACCTTTTCGGAATCGGATATGAGCTCGTATTTGGTGTAAAACTCATCTTGCATAATATCGACATCGACAAGACCTTTTGTCTTTTTAAGGATTTCCTGCACTTTCATCGCCATATTACGCAGCGATTTTCCATCTTTCGCAAAAACTTCGACAACAATCGATGCCATAGTCGGGGGGCCGGCAGGCTGTTCTATCATCTTTATACTAGTATCTTTTAGTATGGATTGACATTTCGAATGAATTATAGGTCTTAATCTGTGAACCATAGTGTATGAAGGCTCGTCCCTATGATGCTTGTCCGTAAGATTTACGACTATCTCGGCAAGATGTTCCCCCTGCTTTAAAGAAGATCCCTTCACCAAACCGGCATAATCAAGTGGTGCTCCCTGCCCGAGAAAAACCTCGGCGTTGAGAACCTCTTTTTCATCTTTTAAAACATCTATAACACAATCGGTTATCCGCTTGGTTTGTTCGATCGAGCTACCGGTAGGCGCATCGACATATATGGAAAAGGTATTAGCGCTTTTACCGGGAAGCATTCTTGCAAGCACCATTTTCGTAGGAAGCATCATAACGGAAGCTCCAAGAGCCCCTAGAGTTATCAATATAACGGCGATTCTTTTTGATCTTTTACCGTTTATATCGTAGATCAGCTTTTCCAACCACTTCATGACTGCTCTCCACTTTTTTGTTTATCTTTTTGAAAATGATGGTGATGATGGTGCATTTTCGGTTTTTTCAACATTTTATTCGCTAAATACGGCGTAAATATATAAGCCACCACAAGCGACGCAAAAAGCGCTACCGGAACGTTATAAGGTATCGGTTTCATAAATTCGCCCATCATTCCTCCCACAAACGCCATCGGTACCATCGTCAATATAATAGCCAAAGTCGCTATATTCGTAGGTGCACCGATCTCATCGGTCGCCGTGATCATAATCTCATCCACTTCTCTATCCACCGCATCGTGTTCATGCATATGTCTGTGAATGTTTTCAATAACGATAATAGCCGCGTCCACCAAAAGACCCAAACTCAATAAAAAGGCAAACAGCGTAATTCTATTTATCGTTTGTCCCGTCAAATAAGCGATAAAAAGAGTTACCGCCAAAATAGCCGGAACGGTAAAAGTAACGATCAAAGACTCTTTCCAACCCAAAGCTATAACCAAAACGATAGCGATAATTAAGATCGTAATCAACAGATGGCTAACAAGTTCGTTTACCGCTTCATCCGCCCTTACACCGTAGTTTCTGGTTATCATATATGATACGCCGGCATTATTGAGCTCGTTTTCATACTTTTTCAACTCTTCCAAGACGCTCTCGGCAACAACCACCGCATTCGTACCTTTTAGTTTCGATACGCTCAAAGTTATCTGCTCTTTTTGTGTAAAATTCGATTTTTTATTTTTATGAGCGCTCTTCATAATCGCAATTTCAGCGGATTTGTAATTTTGTTTATCGTATGACGCTTCCACTTTCGCCACATCTTTAAGATAGATGGGTGAACCCATATATGAAGCTACGATCACGTTTTTTACATCCTCGACGCTGTTGATAGCATTTTTGACTCCGAAAATCACCAACTTATTCTCTTCGGTTCTACCCTTGACGTCGGGGACATTGACGGCCAACGCCTGAACCGCCTTTGTGATCTGCCCCAAAGAGAGATGATATCCCGAGAGTTTATGCAAATCCACCTCTATGTTGTACTGCTCTTTATGCTCGCCCTTTAGCGTAGTTTTGGAAACGTTTTCGACACTGTTAAAATCGTTTTGGATCTCACGAACCAACTTAAAAAGCCCGACTCTATCGAGAGTGGAACCATCTTTTTGATAAAAAGCCAAAGTCAAAATAGGAACATCTATATCTATGTCAAAAGGACGAATAAGCGGCTGCATGGCTCCTTTTGGGAGTTGATCCATATTTTGCATCACTTTATCGTATAGTTTCAAATTCGAATCTTCACGATTCTCTCCGATTTTATACATGACATTTACAATTCCGACATTATCCGCCGACATACCGTAAATATGCTCGATTCCGGAAATTTCTCGAAGTTTCCTCTCTAAAGGTTTTATGATAATATTATCTATCTCTTCAGGCGTCGAACCGGGCAGAGGAACGATAATCGTACCACCGCTAATAGCGATTTGCGGATCCTCTTCTCTTGGCATCACGACCAAAGAGAGATACCCCATCGCAAGTAAAAAAATCGCGAGAATCGGCGTCAAAGGATTATATATAAATATTTTCGCCAATTTACCGGCAACATCGGTTACCGGAATGTCGGCCACTTTATCTTTATCCATAGAATTTCCTTTCTACTCTTGTATGGTCACTTTTGTATAAAGACCCGGATAGACTACTTTTCCTTCGGTATCAAAGGATAATTTGATCTTAAACGTATGAGTCATCGGATTGGAGCTCGGAATTATAGCCGATACTTCCGCTTCATTGTCGATATTTACCGAAGGGATGTTGACTCTCACTTTTTTACCGATTTTAATATAGTGAAGATTTTTCTCGGAAATCTCGGTAACGATTTTCAAGCGGCTTAAATCGGTCAAGACCATCGCAGGCATTCCGGGTAGCGCCATCTCTCCGGAGTTAATGTTTTTTTGGACTATAACACCGTCGTTCGGAGCCTTTACTTTTAAATAATTATATTGATTCAAAACTTCCTGAAGTCTGGCTCTTGCTTGTTGAACCTGCTTTTTCGCGACTTTCACCATATCTCGAAGATTTTTCTCCATAAGCTCTATACCCTCGTACTGGGCTTTGGAGATAACCCCTTTTTCGCGAAGCCTCTTGTTTCTTTGAAGATTTAAAAGAGCGTTTGAATGTTGATTTTGGTACATCTGTAGCGATAGAAGCGCTTGCTGGATCGCAAGTTCCACTTGAGCTCTCGCACTATCGATCTCTTTTGTATCGATCTCGTACAAAAGATCACCTTTTTTAACTCTGTCACCTTCCGATACTTTTACATTTTTCACAAAACCCATATAACGACTTGTAATCATTTTTCTATTATCGGATACTACCGTACCCGAAAGTTCAAGCTTTGCCGCAAACGCGTATGAAGCGAATACCAACGACACTATTATCAATCTTTTCATCATCTCTTTCTCCTAATATGCTAATCTATAAATTTCTAAGATTTTCTGATTTCTGACATTTTGCGCTTTTAACAAATTAAGAAGCTTCTCGATCTGAAGCGACTGCTTTATCACGACATCGTTAATTGACGCAAGTCCCTCTTTGTATCTCTCTTGATAATTATCGTAAATCTCTTGCGCTAGTTCAAGCTCCTTTTTGAGACTCTTGATCTGAACATTCGCATTGTTTATCTCGGTCTTTATCTTCTTATATTTTAGAGTTATACCTCGTTTTGCAAGTTCAACCTGTCTTTTTACCTTAAGTCTTTTAAGTTTCTCCTGCTCAAGCTTATTGAGATCGACTCCCCCGTTAAAAAGATTCAACTTCGCCTGCACGCCGAAGGTATATCTGTCATGATCTTTAAAATCACCCAAAAAGGTATCGTCGCTACTACCGTATTCGATGAACGCACCTACTGTCGGTTTAAAGGCGGAATTGGTGACATCGATCATTTTCGACTGAATCTCAAGCCCTGTTTTCGCTTTTTGTATGTCCGTATTTCTCTTCAAGACCTCTTCAAGAGGTATATCTTTTTCAAATGTATCCAAAGAGACATGTTTGATCGACTTGACGTCATGATTTAATAAAAAACTCAAAAAATCATACGAAAGTTCCTTGTTCGCTTTGGCCTGAAAAAGCATTCTTCTGACATTCGACAATTTAGACTCGACTTCCAAAAGATCGGTCTTTTTCGCATAACCCTCTTTTTTAAACTCTATAGTCGCGTCTCTTAGACGGATAATATTGCTCTGGATAGTTCCAAGATCCAGAACGAATTTGTCCAACAGCGATATATCGTAATACGTCTTTCTTATTTCGAAAGATTTCTGAGCGATCACTTTCTCTTTATCCAGTTTACTCATCTTCAGCATATCTTTGGCGATCTTTTTGTAGTTGGTCAATTTATTACCGGTATAAAGAGGTATCATATATGTAAATTTTAGATCGAAGTGATCTCTGGCATCCGGATAATTCAGATCTTTCGGAGCGGTGGATAGAAGTTGACCCGCCATTTGAGGATCGTTCATGATATTCGCGAAAGCCGCAAAATCTCCGCCCGACATTTTTATCGCTTGTCCGACACCTCCTAAAAATTCACTAAAACCGAAATCACCGAAATCCGCCTCCCGACTTTGAAGTTTAAAGCCGAATACGTTACCGGCATCGTTACTTCGAAGCCCCATTAAAGTAGCGTCGATTTTACCGAAATTGTAACCGTTGGCGACTTTGACGCCGAGCTCGGCGATTTTTTTATCGAATTCGGCAATATCTATCTCAAGATTTTGCTCATTCGCCAATCTCAAAGCCTCTTTCAACGACAAGTCGGTATAAGGTTCGCCCTCACCAAGACTCTCTGCCCGCAAAAAAGAGAGTATCAGTACGAAAATAGACAAATATCTAAACGCCATTGAGTCTCCTATATTTATATCCGAATATGCGTATTCTCAACAAGACGAAAAAGCTCATCGAATATATTATTTTTTAATTTCGTTCAAATCCTCAGAAGATACTACAAACAAATGAATACAAACCGCCAATAGGCGTTTGAACGGAATATGGCTATTCATGAGGATTCGATTGTAAAATAGTCTGAATTTTACATCAGTTATACTTACAGGAGTATTAGAAATGGCGTTTTAACTATAATTTTTTCATAGTTTTACCGTTATACACAAAAAAGGATTCTATTTACTTATATAAAGGGATAAATCCCCTTATATTACGGCATAAGATACCCAATTGCACTCGGTTATGGATGAGAGTTCGTTCAAGATATCTTTGCTTATCTCTTCATCGACCAAGATTACTGCCAATGCCGTACCTTTGTCGTTTCGTCCCAATCTAAAATCGGCTATATTTATATCTTTTTCACTAAGAAGCGTGGAAATTCTAGCTATAACTCCTCGCTTATCCTCATTGGAAAAAAAGATCATCTTGCCTTTTGGTTTAAAATCGAGCTTAATATCGTTTATGTTGACGATCTTTTCATAATCATCCATAAAAACGGTACCGCCGATTTTAATACTCCTATTTTCAGTCGTAAGAGATATCTCGATTTTATTTTTATATTCGCTTTGATTCGGAAGCTTCGTGCTTAATACATCTATACCAAGCTCCTGTGCCACAAATTCGGCATTTACGTAATTTATCTTCTCACCGAGCGACTCTTTCAAGGCACCCACCAATGCAAAAGTACGCAGACTATCCACAAACTCCGCCACATCTCCCTGAGCTTCCACCTTGAAAGTCTTGATATGGCCTATATTTATTTGAGCGGCAAGATATCCTATCTTTTGAGCCAATTCGAGATAAGGCTTGACAAATGAAGGAAGTTCGCTCTCCTTTATAGGAAGATTCAAAGCGTTTGGATAGCTCGTGCCTCTTACGGCACTTATCGCCTGCTCGACGGCTTGTGTCGCTATCTTTTCCTGCGACTCGTAAGTATTCGCTCCAAGATGAGGCGTTACCGAAATATTTTCCAAATCAAGCAACTTATTATCGACAGCCGGTTCTTTAGTAAAAACATCTATACCGGCATATGCGATCTTTTTACTCTTCAATCCTTCATACAACGCATCTTCGTTATAAAGTCCGCCTCTAGCGCAGTTGATCAAACGAACACCGTCTTTCATCATTTTTATCTCTTTTTTACCGATCATATCTATCGTTTCTTTGTTTTTGGGCGTATGAATAGTTATAAAATCGCATGCGAGAATATCGTCGAAATTTTTCGTATATGTTACACCCATATCAAGAGCTTTTGCAGGATCGATATAAGGATCGTAAGTTATTACGTCCATTTCGAACGAGAGGGCTCTTTTGGCAACGCGACTCCCTATATTTCCAAAACCTATAACTCCGAGTTTTTTATCTTTAAGTTCTATTCCATACCATTTTTCTCTTTTCCATATGCGATCGAGTTTAAGATGGTTGTTGGCGTTTGGAAAGCTTCTTGCTGCGCTAAGCATATGAGCCATCGTAAGTTCGACTGCCGCTATAGTATTTGCGGTGGGCACATTCATAACGATTATACCCTTTTTACTACAACCTTCGATATTGACGTTATCAACCCCCACACCGGCTCTAACGATCGCTTTGATATTATCGGCTCTCTCGAGAAACTTTTCGTCAACATCTGTTGAACTTCTCGTAATAGCTACATCGTACTCTCCGATCATCTCCAAAAGCTTATCTTTTTCCATATCGGAAGCGTCGATAAAGTCGATATCCGTTTGCGAGGCGAGTAGATCGAGTCCCTTTTGATGAATTTTATCACAGACTATAATTTTTTTCGTTTGCATTTATTCCCCTGAATTAAGTTTTAGATGATAGACGGTTCGCGGATAAGAGAAGATATTTTGTTTTTTATGAAGTTGCATTTTATATATCCAACTGTCGCTTTGGTTTATCTCTTTTACGACAGCCCTAAGATCCGAAAAATTTATATCTCCATATCGCGCACTCGGATAATCTCGCTCGATAGAAGTGAATCTATATATCAAAACCACCAAAATCACCGTCGCGACCGAAAGCGACGCAATGGTGATATAGTGGTATCTCTTCGGCATAAACTACTTAAGCTGGTCTTTTAGAACATCTCCGAGAGTCGTTTTTGTATCGTCGTTATACGAATTTAAAGCCTCTTTCTCTTTAATACGCGAAACTTTTTTCACGGAGAGTCTGATTCTGTTTTTTTCCACATCGATAAACGCGATAGCCGCTTCCAACTCTTCACCGATTTCAAGATCGTCGGCTTTCTTCTCTCCTAAATCTTCATGACGAATCAAAGCGTCAACTCCATCTTCAAGCTCTACAAAAACTCCGAAATCTTTTATATCCCTAACTTTCGCTTTTACGATTTCGTTGGGTTTGTGATTTTTCGCAAATTTTTCTATCGGACTCTCTTCGAGATCTTTTTTACTTAATGAAATCTTTTCATTGTCATGATCGATTCTTACGATCTTAACTTCTACTTCATCACCCTCTTTCAAAAGAGTTTTCGCTTTTACGCTTCTATCCCAAGAAACATCTTCGTTATGCAATAGACCTTCAACGCTACCGATTTTTACAAACGCTCCGAAATCGGTAATAGTCGTCACCACGCCTTTAACTATATCCCCGTTTTTATGCGTTCTTTTAAACTCGTCAAAAGGTTTCGGCAAAACATTTTTCAAAGAAACGCGAAGTTTTTGCTTTTCAAAATCCATCTCCACGATTTCGACGTCGATCTCTTCACCTACTTCAAGATAATCTTTCGGATGTTTGATATTTTTATCCCATGAAATTTCCGATACATGAAGAAATCCCTCCACATCGTTTCCAAGATCTACGAATACTCCGTACGGCTCGATATTGCTCACCTGTACCTTCACGGCGTCACCCACTTCAAGCTGCTCTTGAAGATCGTCCCAAGGATTCGGCGTAGCGGCTTTGATAGATAGTGAAAGATGTCTTTTGGCTTCATCGTAACCGATCGCCTTAACGGGTACGACTTCACCCTCTTCATAAAGCTTCGAAGGATTAACCGGACCTTTATAACTTATTTCACTGTAATGAACGAGCCCGTCAACTCCCCCTACATCTACGAACATACCGTAACTTGTGATTTTCTTTATAACTCCCTCTTTAGGTTCGTCGCTGGCAAGAAGAGAATCTATAATCTCCTTTTTATTGGCGCGATCCGCCTCAATGAGAACTTTTCTGGATCCTACGACGGAATTGTTCTCTTTATCCACCTTTAAAACTTGAAGTTTGACTTTTTTTCCGATAGTTGATTTCGTATCTTTGAGGTAAGCTTGAGATTTCGGTAAAAATATCTCTATACCTTCATCGCTCTCCACGATAAATCCACCCTTGTTTTTACCGATGATTTTACCCTCGAGGACAACCGGCTCACCTTCGGGATCGTAACTTTTTATAAAATCTTCAACTTTTTTCGTTCTAAGAGCTTTTTTATACGAGAGACCGGGACGCTCGTTTCTATATCCGGTGATCATGACGGTGATTTTATCGCCTGTTTTGAAAAGAAGCTCTCCGTTTTCATCAAGGATTTCGTCTCGTCTGAG
>Ga0256914_1000828_pt1 | contig 29802 bp, 23 predicted proteins | sample HulkmetaG_FD_191571 | JGI IMG/M metagenome (GOLD analysis project Ga0256914, IMG submission 191571) | Hydrothermal chimney microbial communities from Main Endeavour vent field at the Juan de Fuca Ridge, Pacific Ocean - Hulk | ecosystem: Environmental > Aquatic > Marine > Hydrothermal vents ... | reverse complement strand
TGCGGAACCGGTCCGAACTAAACGATCGTCTCTTTAATCTGGATCGGTATTACGGAAACCGAAGTATTATTTTTGTTTCCTGGGGCGTTTACGGCTTTGGCGCCCTGGCGGGTAACGATCGTTTACGCACTTTGGGACGTAATTTAACCGAGGCGGTTATTTTTTCCGGTGCGGTTACCGGGGGCATTAAATATTTGCTGGGCCGTCGTCGTCCCTATGCGGGGAAGGGAAATCTTTTTTTCCGCCCTGTGCATTTTTTAGGCAACGATTACGAGTCGCTTCCCAGTGGGCACACAACGCTGGCTTTTGCCTTTTCTACGGTAATGGCCCATGCCCGGCAAAACATTCTCTGGAAAATGTTCTGGTACGGCTCTGCCGGGCTGGTGGGTGCCTCACGCGTTTACCACAACCAGCACTGGATTTCGGATGTGGTGTTAGGCGCGTTTATCGGCTATCACGTTGGGCGTTTTGTCGTGCAGTTTAACCGCAAAACGCAGGGACGCATTTTCAGCATGCGCGTGCAGCCTTATTACAGCCCGAATAAAGTTGGGATACTCTGTGTTTTTTAAGTTGCTTCGGTTGCTACTTCACTTGTTAAAGGCAAAACAGCCACGCCAATTAAAACAAATAAAAATATTCTTCCGAACGATGTTCGACTTTTTGATAAATGATTTTTCGAATGGTTTCATATTGCAGATAAGGATATTCGTCTTGTAAAATTTCCAGTGCCTGCTGGGTTGAATAGTTTTGACGAAGTTGTTTAAAACGCTGACGAATCTGGAAATCGCGTACGCCTTTTTCCCGCAACAGATTATGATCGATTAGAAATTTGAAAATAGAGTCGGGAATGTGGGGTTTAAGAGGATTCTTCACCATGTTACACCTCCAAATAAATATTCACGTAAAAATGATGGTAACAAGGTGAAGCTAAAAGGCAATCCTCCCTAAATTTGCTTATTTGGTTTGATTCTGTGAAAATTCAATAACAAATTTAGTTAAAAAAAACAATAATGCAAGGGAAAAATTTTTCCCCTGCCAAAGGCGCTTGCGATGGGTACAGGACTTCTGTAAATTTGAGCTTTTTAAATTCAATAAGAACAAATGCAAAGATAAAGGAAAAGATATGTTAGACTTGAAATTCATCCGGGAAAATCCGCAGCGGGTTAAAGATGGAATTAAGGCCAAGGGCGAAATGGGCGATGTGGACAAGGTGCTGGAACTGGATGCCGAACGCCGGGAAATTATTCGTAAAGTGGAAGATTTAAAAAAACAGCGCAATGAAAATTCCAAGAAAGTGGCGCAATTAAAGAAAGAGGGCAAAGATGCTTCGTCGGTTATTGCCCACACGCGGTTAATTTCGGATGAAATAAAGCAATTGGACGAACGTTTGAAACAGGTGGAACAAGCGTTAAACGACCAGCTGAGCCGCATTCCCAATTTGCCGCACAAAACCACTCCCATCGGGAAAGACGCCAGCGAAAACGTAGAAGTAAAGCGCTGGGGAGAAATTCCCCAATTCGATTTCGAACCGCTCGACCATTTGGCATTGGGAGAGCGCCTGGATATTTTGGATTTTAAACGGGGCGGCAAAGTGACTGGCAGCGGCTTTCCGGTGTACAAGGGCGATGGGGCGCGTCTGGAGCGGGCTTTAATCAATTTTATGCTGGATGTGCATATCGAGAAGCATGGCTACACAGAGGTTTTCCCTCCGTTTTTGGCCAATCGCGCCAGTATGTTTGGCACCGGCCAATTGCCCAAACTGGAAGATGACATGTATTACATGCCCAAAGACGATCTCTTTTTAATCCCCACGGCAGAGGTACCCGTTACCAATTTGCACCGGGACGAAATTTTAAACGCGGATGAATTGCCCATCAAATACGTGGCTTATTCTGCGTGTTTCCGACGCGAAGCGGGCTCTTACGGAAAAGAGACTCACGGTTTTTTGCGTGTGCATCAGTTTAACAAAGTGGAAATGGTTAACTTTGTCCGCCCGGAAGAATCGTACGACTTTCATGAGCAGCTTTTGCGCGAGGCTACGGAAATTCTTGAAATGTTGAACATTCCCTACCGGGTGTTGCTTTTGTGCTCGGGCGATTTGAGTTTTGCCGCGGCCAAGTGTTACGATATCGAAACCTGGTCCCCGGCCGAGCAAAAATGGCTGGAGGCATCCAGCGTGAGCAATTTCGAAGATTTTCAGGCACGCCGTGCCAACATTCGCTTTCGCCCCGAAAAAGGAGCCAAACCGCAATTCGTACACACGCTCAATGGGTCGGGGCTGGCTACCTCGCGGCTAATGGTTTCGTTAATGGAAACCTATCAAACGGACGAAGGAACCATTATCATTCCCGAGCCTTTACGCAAATACATGGGTGGGCAGGATGTCATTCGCAGAAAGTACAAAAAGTAAAAGGTAAATTAAATGCTGCGCACGGTCTTGGTATTCGCATTTGCGGTGGTTCACACGCTCTGCTGTTCGTTGGCGGCCATTCTGTTCGGCCTGTTTAAGCCCTATTCCAAAATTGTCAATGGGGTCATTCGCCTGTGGGCCAGAGGCATATTAAAAGTGGCCGGAGTAAAGGTGCGGGTATTCGGTGCGGAAAAGCTGCACCCCGACCAGCCCTACATTTACATGTCCAACCATCAGGGCGATTTTGACATTTTGGCCCACGTGGTAAGCATCCCGGGTACCATGCGCTTTATTGCCAAACAAGAACTGTTCCGCATTCCCGTTTTTGCCCAGGGCATGCGCGCCGTTGGCATGATTCCGATTGATCGCGGGAATAGCATTAAGGCGCGTGAGTCGTTAAAGGAAGCGGCGGAAACCCTGCGTAACGGGGTTTCGGTTATTATTTACCCGGAAGGAACCCGCACCTTGGACGGCGATATTCTTCCGTTTAAAAAAGGCGGGTTTATTTTGGCACTGGAAGCGGGCTTGCCCATTGTGCCTACGGTAATTACCGGTTCGCTAAATATTAAGCCCAAAGGCAAATTTCAGGTAAATCCGGGAACAATTGAAGTGCACTTTTTGGATCCGGTGGATGTTTCGGCATATTCATTAAAAACGCGCAATCAATTGGTTAAAACCGTGCGCGACATGATTGTGCAGCATTACGAAAAAATACGCAAAGAATAGCTGCGAAAAAACGCCCCCTTTTAATACACACACACTTTGTCACGGCCGGTTTGCTTGGCGTTGTACAAAGCCGAATCGGCCATTTTTATTAACTCCACATGATCTTCACTATCTTCCGGACAGGCGGCTACGCCAATGCTAATGGTCAACCGGCAGGGCACCCGGTGGACTTTATCGGGGAAGGGGTACACCTTAACCAGGTGCCGCAATTTTTCGGCCAGAGGGAGAGCATCCTTTTTGGTAATGCCGGGAAGAATGATGACAAATTCCTCTCCGCCGTAACGGGCCACCACGTCGGTTTGACGGGTGTTTAATTCCAGCAAGCGAGCAATGGTGCGCAAAACGTTGTCGCCTTCCACATGGCCGTGCAGGTCGTTGTATTCTTTAAAGTAATCGATGTCGATCATAAGCAGAGAGAAGGGCGTGTGGTAGCGCTTGGTGCGGGCTACTTCTTTTTTTATTTCACGGATGAAAAAACGATAGTTGTACAGGTTGGTCAGGCCGTCGCGAATCGCTTCTTCCGATTTTATTTTGTACAGATAATGCAGGCGATCGAAAAGCTGCATGTTTTCGTAAATGATGGCCACGGTTTGCAGAAAGGATTTGAAGATGCGTATTTCGTAAGTGGCAAAATGTTTTTGGGGATGGGTTTTGTCCATGAACAGCACGTAATGTTCGTCGATGGCAATATCCAGATCGGCCTCAAAATCGTCTTCTTCTTCCTGCAAATGCTGAATTTTGTGGCGTCCCAATTCGTGCAAATAGCTGATAACGAAAGAAGTAGAACGGAAGAATTTGCTTATTTTCTGCAAGCTTTCTTCCACAATTTGATGTTTGTCTTTAACCCACAACAGGCCGCCTTCTTCCCGAATAAGCTGGATAAGCTGGTTGCCAAAAGGCAACCGGGCCTCTTTGAGCTTTTTGGGCACTTTGCCGTAGTAAGAATGTGGTGTTAAGATATTTTCGGAGGGATTGTAACGAAAAATGATGCAGCGATCCAGATGAAAGCCGACCACCATTTGCTCGGGCAAAACACGGATTAGCTTTTGCGGGTCATTAAGGCTGCGCAGGTAATTGGCCAGAGAATTCAGGTAGAACAGCATGTCGTTGTAATGCGCCAGCTCTTCGCGGGAAGCGATTAAGTCGGCATTTAAACGGGAGAGATTTTTGTTGAGGGCTTCCAGTTCCGAAACCTTACGTTTTAAGCGTTCGACCAGTTCGATGTTGTAACGTTGTAAAAATTCCTTTTCGTATTCCGGCGGAACCGACTCGCGTTTTCCGGCCAAAAATTCTTCCAGTTTGATGATGAATTCGTTGACATTGATCGGTTTGCTGATGTAGCCGTCACACCCGGCCGTAAGCACGAGTTCGCGTACGTTTTCGGTGGCAGCTCCGGTCAGGGCGATGATGGGAATGTCGTGCAATTCCGGCAGGCTTTTTAAATGGGTGGTTACTTCGGAACCTTGCATGTCCGGAAGCATCAGATCGATGAGAATCAAATCGGGCTTGTGCAGTTTGGCCAGCCGAATGCCTTCCAGCCCGCGGCTGGCCTGAATGTAGGTGTAGCCCTGATAGCGAATGATGTCGGCCATTAGGGCGCGTGCGTCGGGATCATCCTCGATGTAGAGGATTTTTTTGTTTTTTCTGCTCATGGCATTGCAGCACTTTATTGTGACTGGGACTCTTCAAATTTGCAAACGAGCAAGGTCATGTCGTCGTCTTGTGCCTTTCGGGCGCTGAACTTCTGAACTTCTTGAATGATGGCTTTCCGGATGTCGTAAACGTTTTTGTCTTTGTTTGCCTTTAATGTTGCGATTAGGCGTTCTTCACCAAACTCTTCGTTTCGGGCATTCATGGTTTCGGTTATGCCGTCGGTGTAAAGGAGCAGGATGTCGCCTGGGGTAAAGTTAAGCTCTTCTTGGCGATATTCAAAATTTTGTAGAAATCCGATGACGATGCCCCCGGTTTGTAAACGAACGATTTCACCGTTTTTTCGCAGCAAAATGGGGGCGTTGTGTCCGGCGTTAGTGTAAATAATTTTTTTGCTTTCCGTGTTGACCACGGCGTAAAAGAAGGTAACGTAGTTGTTTTCGGTAGTGCTTTCGTACAAGAGATTGTTCAGGCGATACACAATGTCGCACGCGGTCATGAAGAATTGTTTTTGGCTGCGCAGGCCGGCCAGCACCAGAACCATGGTCAGGGCTGCCGGGGCGCCTTTTCCGCTTACGTCGCCGATGGCTAATCCAACGGTGTGTTGGTCGTAACGGAGAATGTCGTACAAATCGCCGCTAACAATTTTGCTGGGCAGGTTGGTGGCGGTAATTTGCAGATGTTCAATGTGCGGGGCGCGCTGTACCAGCAGGGCCTTTTGTACTTTGCTGGCGTTGATCAGTTCGTGTTCCAGCGCCTGTTTGGCCAGCATAATTTTGAATTGTCGGGCATTGTGAATGGCAATGGAAGCCATTTGAGCAAACAATTGAAGCAGGTCAACCATTTGCCGGTTAAAGTAGGCCAGACGGTCGCTTTCCAGACAGATGACGCCCAGCACCTGATTGTCAAACACCAGGGGAATGGAAATTTGCGAACGGGTTTCTTTGCGCAGCGGAAAGTAGTGCGGCGCATAACGAACGTCGTCGATTACTTCGATTTGCTTGCTTTGCACCACCCAGCCGCAGGAGCCCTGCCCCACCTTTAGGTGAATGCGTTTAATCGATTCGGGGTCGTAGCCGTCGTAGCTGGCGTTTAAAAGCCGTTTGCCCTGGCGATCCAGCAGGAAAATGGCGGCTGCGTCGTAGTGGGTTACTTTTTTCAAATTTTTGAGAATAAAGTCCAGAATTGTTTTGATATCGAAGCTGGAAAGAATGGCGCGTCCGACCTCCAACAATTTGCGCATCTGGTAATTGCGGTTCTCCAGATCCACGATCAGTGCGGTGTTTTCCAGAATCAAACCGGCCTTTTTCTGGATCTTTTCCATCAGTTTCCAGGCATTGCGGTGATGGTAAAAAGGAATGCGCAGATGGTTAATGAGCAAAAAAGCAAATATTTGATTGTGCCCGCGAAAGGGGAGCATGGAGACCAGATCGGATTTGTGAGCAAGTTGAATGAATTCGTTGGGCAGTTGAGTGCGGCCCAAATTATCAATAAGCAGTTCGTTCAGGTCGATGCCGGACAGATGTTCCGCTTTCAGATCGAAGGCAATAAATTCGGGGTCATCGATGCGGACGTAATGCGCTAAAAAATATTTGTCGTCTTCCAGAATGTAAAAGGCGTAGGGTAAATCTTCGAATAGCAGATCGAAACTCTGGTAAAGGTCTTTGATGACTTCTTCGTAGTGTGTGGCCCGGTTCAGGTCGTTGTTCAATTGTTCCAGAATGCGCACCGCTTTTGTGGCCCACAGGTACGAACGGGGCAACAAAATTTTGCGGAGATCGTTGAATAATCTTTCCTGAAAAAGAAGCAAAAAAAGGATAGTAACGGTTACGGCAAGAAAATTGGAATGCAGAAAACGCGTTAAAAGAGAATCGATGCCAAGGGCGATCAGAACGACGACAACGAACAGTAAACTGTGTTCCAGAAATTTTCGGTTAACCAAGTACCCCTCCTGAATTTAATGGCGAATTTAGAGAAATTAAAGGCAAGATTCAATTTTAACCCCAAAAGGTCAAATTTGTTCTGTCTTTTATCCGGCGCTGCGGAAAAGTTTGTGTGAAAGGCACAAAAGCACAAGCGGACCCTTTGGGCGGCGGAAGCGCTTTTTCATCCTAATGATTGCGTTTGATGGAAAGTACGGTAATGTCATCGCTTTGGGGTGCGTTGCCGGCAAATTGTTTTAGCTCCCGAACCAGCTGCTCATTGAAATTTTGGCAGGTCAGGCGGGGGGCATGTGTTTTAAGAAAACGGATCAGACGTTCTTCGGAAAATTCTTCGCCTTTTTCATTCATGCATTCCGTGACACCATCGGTAAACAGGTGCAAAAATGTACCCGGGGCAAATTCTCCCTGTCCGATTTCGTAGGAGGCATTTGGGGTAAAACCCAAAATCAACCCGCCTTCGTTTAACTCGTCAAGCCGGCCGTTGGGATGCAGCAGGTAGGGCGGGTTGTGCCCGGCGTTTACGTATTCAAAGCCGGCGGTTTGTACGTTGAGCTTCATGATAAAAAAAGTAATGTAACGTTCGATAGAGGTGTTTTTGTAAATCAAATGGTTTAACTTGGAGGTAATTTGCGCCAGAGAATAGTGTTCGTTGCACAAAGTGTGCAATCCGGCTTGCAGATTCGACATCAGCAGGGCGGCAGGCATTCCCTTGCCCGAAACATCGGCAATGGTAAAAATGACTTCATTCTCGTTAACAGGAATCAGGTCGAAGTAGTCACCGCCTACCTGTTTGCTCGGAATATTTAAACCGTGCACATCAAAGCCCGGTAGTTGGGGGAAAGAAGAAGGCAGCAGTTTATTTTGAATGCTGCGTGCAATATTGAGTTCTTCCTCCAGCCGCTCTTTTTCGATGGTCTCTTTGATCAAACGGGCGTTTTCGATGGCGATCATGGCAATATTGGCCAGTGTGGAAACAAATTCTAATTGGTTCTGCGCGTAGGGCTGCTGATCCATCCGTGGGCCTAAAAAGATGAAACCGCCGATTTGCCCTTTGATGTCCATCGGTACGACCAATTCGATGGAATAGGATTGCAGGGAAGACAATTCGGGAACATTGTGGGTTATCTGCGGCTGCTTGAGTTCCGTAAAGTTTGTACATTGCTTCAAAATGGTCTGGCATTTGTCTTCCGGGAAAAGGCGTCCCTTGCGAAAAGCCAGTCGCCAGTCATTTCCTTCTTTAAGGATGATGCAAAACTGGTTGACCAGCATTTGGCCCATTAAAGAAAAGGAGAGCTGTTTTAAGATGCCTGGTTCGTCGAAAATCTGGTTCAATTCTTTGCCAATTTCAAAAAGAGTGTTGAGCTCCTGAATTTTTTGATCCAGAGAACGGTTAAGCTGGTTGAGCTCTTCGAACATTTGAGCGTTTTCGATAGCCTGTGCGGCGATATTGCCGAGTGAAGAAAGAAACTGGATTTCGTCGTCGGTAAAGGGTTGGCCGTTTAGTTTTTTGCTGAACCCGATGAATCCCTTGTGGCGGTCGCGAAAGAGCAAAGGCAAAAGAAGCTCGATTTTCAGTTCATGCAATTCGGAAATCCAGTCTTCGGAATACTCGGTTTGCGAGAGAATTATCGGGCCTTCCGGCAGACGGGAGATGTGCCATTCTTTACCAAGCCACGGGGCCGGAATGCCTTTGGCGTGGGCCAGATAAAAGAGAGCGTCGTTTTTACGCAAGATGGTTATTCCCCGGCTCATCATCATTCGGCCCATGGGGATAAGCAGAATGTTATCGAGAATGGATTTGAGGTTCAGGGAGGCATTTAGCAACTGGCTCAATTCGAACAGTGCGGAAAGCTCCAAAAGGCGCTTGTCCAGCTCGCTGGAAGGGAGCTCGTCTTTGTGGCGTTCGAGAAAGCTACTAAGGTAAGGTACTTTCATAAAATCCCTATGGCTTTGATCGAAATTTAATTAATCGTACTTCCGTTTTTTTACCCGGTTCAATGTGGAATTGAACCTCATCCATCAATTTTTTCATCAGGTGGATGCCCAGACCTCCGGCCTTGGCGTTTTTGACATTATGGCTGATGTCCGGTTGCTTGATTTTGGCTAAATCGAACCCTCCACCATAATCGATAACGGAAATGGTAATTTTTTTGCGGTCGATACGAATGCGCAAATCGATCATTTTGGATGCATCGTAGCGGTAGGCATGCTTGATAACGTTGGTACAGGCTTCGTCCACAGCCAGCTCGATTTGCTCGATCTTTTCTTTGTCGAACCCCGCCTCTTTGGCCAAACGGCGGATAAAATCGCGCACGATGCCCAGGTTCTTTGTCTCAGCCGATACCTGAAGGCGGTATGTTTCTGTTTTGTCTTTTTTCATGTTTTTCATATTTAATATTTCGTAAAGATGACTAAAAAGTTGCTTAATCGGTCGATTTAAATTTGTCAATGGCTTCTTCTTCTGTTTCGAATATTTCGAACAGTGCCGGGAAACCCAGTAAATCGAACACCTTGTACACACGTTGCGACATGTTGCTTAACTTAATATCGCCGTCATTACTTCGCACTTCTTCGATAAAGCCCATAAAAACGCCCAAACCGGCGCTGCTGATGTATTCCAGATCCCGAAAGTTTACGACAATTTTGTATCGTTTTTCGTCCAGTACTTGCTGCAGGGCGTTTTCAAACTGGGGAACGGTGTGGGCATCCAAAAATCCCGAGAGATAGAGAACCGTTACATCTCCTTTGTCTTCGCGTTTAACTTGAAATACGCTCATTCAATGCCTCCGTTTTATCTGATTGTTTGTTTTCCAAAGATTTATTTTTCGATGGTTCACTTTTTTCGTGCCGTTTAAGGACGATGAGAGTCAAGTCGTCGTGCAGGTTGCCCTTTCCGGCAAAGGCGAAAACGTCCTCAATAATGCGTTTGCTTATTATTTCGGGCGTTTCGGTATGGTATTTTAACAAAATTTTGGAAAGCCGTTCTTCGCCGTATTCTTCCCTTTTTTTGTTCATGGCTTCTGTCAACCCGTCGGTGTAAAACAAGAAGACATCGCCGGGATGGATTTTTAGGTGGTATTCTTCGAGCAGACGGTCAAAAATTTTACCCCGATCCAGCCCCACGGCAATGCCCGGTGGCTGCAGCAAATGGACTTTGCGGTTGAGCGTATTGTAATGCAAAACCGGACAGTGCCCGGCACGGGCAAAACGCATCTGGTGTGTTTGGGTGTTTAGGTGGGCAACCAGCAGGGTGATGAAGGATTTCTTTTCCATGGAATCACCCAGCACACGATTGGCATAGCTCAATATTTCGGAAGGCGAAAGGTAATGCTGGGCCATCGACTGGATAACGCCCTTTGTCTCGGCCATGTAAAAAGCGGCCGATGTCCCTTTGCCGCTCACGTCTCCGATTACCAATTCCAGATTGCCATTTTCGCGTTCGATAAAATCGTAGTAGTCGCCCCCCACTTCGTAAGCGGTAATCATAATGCTTTCGAGCGCATAGGAGGGAGGTTGCGGCGTGTGCTGGGGCAGAAGGCGCAACTGGACTTCCCTGGCAATTTGCAGTTCCCGTTCCAGACGTTCGCGTTCAAAAGATTTTTGCAAAAGTTCGGCATTTTCGAGAGCAATGGCTACCTGGTTGGCAAATGCTTCCAGAAGATTGACATCATCGGGATCGAAGCCAAAGGTTTCTGACTTGGCTGCGTACAAAATTCCAAAAAATTGATGATTAACGCCGATAATTGGAATGCCCACCAGAGAAGACACAGCTGCTTTAAGCCCAAAAAAGTAATTCTGTCCGAACTCTTTGTGCAGATCATTGATTACCAGCGGACGTTTTTCCCGGGTGATTTTTTGATTAAATTCTCCCAGAATTCCGTGATTGAGCTTTTGCATGTCGCGGGCGGAAAGATTTTTGGTCGCCGCGACGAACAGGGCCTTCTTATTCGGATCGAACAATTCGATCCAGGCATAATTCGAGGCCGTAACTTCCAGAATCAAATCCGTAATCAGACGCGAAAGTTTATTACGATCTAATTCTCCGGAGATTGCACGACTCAAATTTTGAAGGCTGGCAACTTCGCGCATTTTTCGTTCGAACACGCGCGCGGTTGGCAATTGGAGCAAAAAATTTAACATGGCGAGTAGCGTATAAAAGAGCAGAAAAAACCACGAGGCATTAATAAAAACACCCAATGCCAGGCTGTGGTAGGCTACAGGAAGATCGTAAGCATAGTCGAACAAATACGAAACGCCCCATATCATAAAAAACGAGGCAAAGAGATAGTAATATTTTTCTTTGCGGGTTAAATAGGTAATCCAGCTATTGCGGGTGCTTAATAAAAAGATGAAAATAAGCGCCAGACTGAAAAAAGAGTTGTTATACGCACTTTTGCCATTAAAGGACAAATCCAGAGGAATTTTAAGGATAACCGTAATAAGTGCCGTAAGAGAGATGAGCACGATGGTGATGATAAAATAGAGCCGGGTTCTCTTCTTGTATTTAAAAAGGATTAAATTGCGAATGGAAAGAATAAAGGCAACCATGGAAAAAGAACCGAGCAATGCGATCAGGTTGGCATACAGAATGGTATTAAAATTATTGGCATCCGGAGGAAAGTCGGTAATGATAAAAACAGGATTGAGTAAAAGCTTTAGCAGAAAAACAATCAGGTATACGGTGACGAGATTGACCACAATGTAAAACAGGTTCTTTTTTACGCGACGTTCGGAAAAAATGCGAAAGGAACGCAAATAAAAGTAGATAAGGATGACGTTAAACGAAACCAGTCCCTCGTGCAGATATTCAAGGCTATTAAAATAGCCCAAATCCCGCACATGCAAATAATCGAACAAAAAAGTGATGAGAGTAATCGGCAAAATGCCGATGAGTACCAGATGCTGTTTTAGCTGTTTAAAATTAATGCGTTTCATTCGATGTAAACCTTGTACGGATAAGGCGCTTTATTGAATCGTCCTAATATCCTTCCATCCGGGTAAAGATGAACAAGCTGATGTAAAACTTTATCGGCAATGACCAGATTCCCGTTAACGGGATTGATGGCAAAATCGGTAATGTATTTGAACCCCTGCCAACTATTCAGACGAGCACCCCGGGCGGAAAGTTGCAAAATTTTTGCCTGCTCATCTAAATTGATCGCAACAAAAAGCGTTTGATCCAAAGGAGACGGGCGTACAATTTCCATCCCTTGCAGGGTGCACACCCAATTCAGGCTATCGGTCAAGACGGAAAAACGATACAATGCGTTGCCCTGGGGCTGTTCGTCAATAAAATAAACGAACCGTTTGTCCGGCGCAGCCTTTAAATCGATTAATCGATTGAAGCGCTGCCCCTGGTATTGTGCGATGGTTGTGCTACGCTGCCCCTGGGCATCGTAAACAACAATTTGTTTGGTGCGCGCATCCAGCACAAAGGCATTGCCGTTTTCATCAAAAGCCAGGGCCACCGGCTTCCCCAGACGATTATCCAGTAGTTGCGGTGCACGAATATTGTCGGCGGAAAAGCGGTAGAGTGCGCCGGAAGAATCAGTAAGCCAGTACATCCGGGAAAGCGGCTCGTAGGCACAGGCGTAAGGGTAGCGTACGGCCGTCAGCTCATCGTAAAGCTCTCCGGTGCGCAGGTCAAACAGCTCTGCGTAATGGTAAGCCGGGTAGGTGAGCACCCCTGTGTGGTGCCTGCGATCCATGGCCAGTGCCTGCGGAATCCAGATGGCGTAATGTGTTTGCAGAGCAAAACGCAGATCGTAAGAAAACTTTAGAATGTATTCGTTCCAGCGATCGAGGAGCCAAATTTTGCCCGGCCCGGGGGTAGTTTGCAAAACGGGCGTAGGGGGCGATTCGCCCGATTCGCCGATGAGCGTCAAGTAATAGGCGTAAGAATGATCGTATTGAACAGAAGAATCACCAAACAAAGTTTGCCCGGGCGGTAAAATGGCCAGGCCGGAAAAATTTGTCTCTCCCTCAGCGCGACGATACAGATGATAGCCTTTAATGGACACATCGTAGGTGTTGTACCATTGGAGGGTAATCACCGAGTCTGCCGAACGCAAATAGAGCCGCATGTTCAATGTGTCAATTCCGCTTTTCGGGTCGAAGATATTGGAACGATCGCGGACCGAACATCCGAAAAATGCGGAAAGAAGCAGCCAGAAAGCAAAAAGAAAAACTACAATTTTATTGGAGAGTACCATCAAACCACCAAAAGTTAGCAATGAAAAGCCCAAAACCGATCAGGCGGTTTTGAGCTTTTAATAATGGGGTTTTTAAATTAAAACGTTTTTTTGACAATTGCATCAATTTCGTTAAAAACCTCATCGATGCTTTTGTTCCCGTCCACCGAGACATAACGTCCCATCTTTCGGTAGTATTCCCGCACCGGGGCCGTCTGTTCGTGGTAAACCCGCAAGCGTTGATGGATGGTTTCCGGATTGTCGTCGGAGCGTTGCACAATGCGCCCGCCACACTTGGGGCAAATGTTGTCCGGCGGGGCAGGATTCGTGACCGGATCAAAAATGGTGCCGCATTTTTCACAAATACGCCGCGAGGTCAAACGCTTGATGATAACGTCTTCGGGTACGACAATTTCGATGCACAAGGGAGGGGGCAATTGCTTTTTCTCAAATAATTTGGTCAAACCGTCGGCCTGAGCCTGGGTTCTGGGAAAGCCGTCCAGAATAAATCCCTTTTTGCAGTCATCTTCGGAAATGCGCTGTTCGATAAGGCCAAGCATTACATCGTCGGGTACCAATTCGCCTTTGTCAATAATGGCTTTGGCCTTTTGGCCCAGCTCCGTCCCCTGACGAATCGCTTCGCGCAGCATGTCGCCGGTAGAAATGTGAGGAATACCGTACTTTTTGCTCAGGTTTTTTGCCTGGGTACCTTTGCCAACGCCGGGAGCACCGAATAAAATCAAGTACATTTCATTACTCCTGTGATTTAAGTTCAATGTTTTTCCGGAAATATTTATTGCTTTAATTTAACGGATTTCTGAATGCGATGTGTATTCTTCCTGATCATTTGGTCCAATTCTTCGAATGAAAAATCCATGACCGGGTATTTCCGCCAGTTTTTCAGATCGTAATGCCACCATTCTGTGCGAATCGGTTTGAAACCGTGCTTCTCCATGACCGTGCGTAAAATCCAACGATTAATGCGCACCCTGGCCGGGAGTTTCATGTAATCATGATGGGCCCGTGGCGTAAAAGCGTCGAAGCCGGTGGGCATTTCCAGTTCGTGCCCGCTGGAATCCACTAAAGTTACATCGACGGCCGACCCCCGGTTGTGACGGGAACCATGTTTGGGATTGGCAACATAGCTGGGATTGGGTAAAATTTCCCACATTTTCTTTTGTACGCTCAAAGGCCGGTAGCCATCAAAAATTTTTAACCCCAGCCCGATGCTTTGCAGTTCTTTTTGCACCTCGTTCAATTTTAGTGCGGCTTCTTTGACCAGAAAACAGCGTGCCTGCGGGTACACGGCGCGATGCAAAAAGTTGTTGGGTGTGGCGTACCGAATGTCCAGAATGATGGACGGATTCATCTGATGTACGTCCACAAATTCGGGGATGGGGGTGCTACGTTGTGCGAGCAGAATGGTGAATGCGAAAAGGGAAAAAATAACAAAACGTTTCATGGCTTTGGTTCCACCTTTACCATTTTAAATGTGTTTAATTTTTTGTTAAATTAAACATTTTGCAAGACAAATGGAATTTAAAAAATATTTGTATTTTTTTTAAATAAATTATATTTTGGATATTGAGTAATTATCATTAGCGAAGTTTTGGATATGAAAAAGATTAAAATCGATCAGATAATTATTGTTTCCATTTTTTAGGTGCAACCCCTTATTCCCTCATGCGGAATAAGGGGTTTTTTATTAAATGCGAAAAAGGATTCAACAATATGCTTAGGAGGACACGATGGAAAGAGCCAATCTGGATTGGGAGAATTTGACATTTCAATACGTAAAGACCGATTATCATCTGGAATATTATTTTAAAGATGGTAAATGGTCCGAAGCGAAAATCGTAGAAGGCGACACCATCCAATTGCATATGGCGGCTACGGCGCTGCATTACGGTCAGGAATGTTTTGAAGGCTTAAAGGCATTTGAACAGGCCGACGGTACGATCAGTGTTTTTCGTCCGGACGAAAATGCCAAACGCATGGTAAATTCTGCCAAAAAGATTTTAATGGAACCATTTCCCGAAGATAAATTTTTGGAAGCGGTAACCAAAGTTGTGCAGTTGAACCGTCGGTTCATTCCGCCGTACGGTACGGGAGCCAGCTTGTACATTCGTCCTTTGCTGTTGGGCGTATCGGGCATTGTGGGCGTGAAACCATCGCATGAATACATCTTTTTAATTTTTGTTACGCCCGTGGGACCCTATTTTAAAGGCGGACTTAAACCCATTCGCTTGATGGTGATTGAAGACATCGATCGTGCGGCTCCGTTTGGCACGGGCGATGTGAAAGTTGGCGGAAATTACGCCGCAGGCATGCGGGCCACCAAAAAGGCCAAAGAGCACGGCTTTGACGAGGTGCTTTATCTGGATGCACGCCACAAAAAATACATCGACGAATCGGGCCCGGCCAATTTCTTTGGAATTACAAAAGACAACAAATACGTCACACCGAAATCGACCTCGATTTTGCCCAGTATTACCAACAAGAGTTTGCAGGTTATTGCACAGGATTTGGGCATGACCGTGGAACGGCGTCCGGTAGATGTGGAAGAGATTTTTGATTTTAAAGAAGCGGGATGCTGCGGAACAGCGGCGGTTATTTCGCCGGTAAAAAGCATTACCTATCGTGATCGGGAAGCGGTTTATTTGCAAGATGATCAGGTGGGTGAAGTGTGTCATAAATTGTACGACCAATTGCGCGGCATTCAATTAGGCACGGTAGAAGACAAATACGGGTGGAATTTTAAAATTCCGATGGATTGATTTTTACGGTTGGAAAAAATGAAAAGGGAAATAGATTAATCTATTTCCCTTTTTTTGATGGCTGAGGCCGGTAAAAAACTCTATTGAAAAGCTGAATAAGCGTACCGATTACCTGAGCGATGTTTTGCAACGGTTCTTTGATTTCTTTGGTGATGGTGTATTCCAATTGAGCGACATCTTCGACGGTTTTCTGGGCCGTGTCCACAATGCCGTCAACGCGCTCGGAAACCGTGCGCACATGTTCCAGAATTTCCGGCAAATCTTTATTTACGGCATCGAGGGTTTTGTTAACTTTGCCCAGGGTGTCTCTGAACCGAATAACCACCGGAATAAGCAAATAAACCAGCACCGTGAGTGAAAGTAAGAAAATAACGAATGCAACTTCCCAGACCATTGGATGAACCCCTTATTTGAAATTTTAAATTCCGAACTTTCCAAAACAGAAAGGAAAGCCCGGAAATGGTTATGCCAAGAATGTTTGAAGATCAGGATTTGGTTGAACGTTTGGCGCGCGTTTTCTTTTCGGTTTTTTCTTCCTGCGGTTTTTCTTCGTCGGCCGCATTGATTTGTTCTTCGAAATCGCGTTCTTCCTGAGCCAGATCATCGTCTTTGAAAGCGGCCTTGCCTTTGTCCAGCGTTTCGGAGATTTTCTGCCGCAAAGTATCCAGTTCTTCTTTCAATTTGGTCAATTCTTCTTTGGCTTTATCATACAGTTCTTCGCTTTCGTCGCGAATGTTGTCACGAAAATCGCGTCCGGGTTTGGGGGCAAACAACATGCCCAGTGCCGCGCCGATGAATCCGCCTACCAAAAACCCTTTTACAAAGTTGCTTCCGCCATTGTCATTAGCTTCCATAGAACCCTCCTAAAGTTTTGATTGTTTTCATTGAGCAAGTTAAACAAAATTTGCCGGTAATTCAATAATCGTATCCTTTTTTAATTTGATGAGAAAAAAAGGGTGGCGGGGGACAACAAAAAAGCCCGGCACATGCAATAAATGGCCGGACTTTGGGTGTTTATCATTTACGCGAAAAAGTCAGGCACTGGCCGCCAGGCTGGGCGTACCGATTGCCTGCCGGTATTCCGCCTGCAGGGTATCGAACAGTTCTTTGACCGAAATAATGCGGTCTACGCGGTAGGCATTGGAGCCGGCAAAGGTGAAGCCTTTCAGCAATTCGCCTTTTTGGGCGTAGGTTAAGGCATCGGCAATGCAATAGGGCGTGGTGCGGTAATCGCAGGTTTTCAGACATTTCCAGGAACATTTAAAGGGCTTTTTCTGCCCGGCCTTTACGTCGTCCAAAAATTGGTTGCGAATGGCCCGGCCGGGGAGTCCCACCGGACTTTCAATAATCACAATATCTTCTTTTTTGCTTTTGATGTAGGCCTGTTTAAATGCATCGGAAGCATCGCATTCGTCGGTAGCGACAAACCGTGTGGCCATTTGGATGCCTTTGGCGCCCAGGTCGAGAAACCTGGCGATATCGGCTCCGGTGTAAATGCCGCCGGCCGCAATTACGGGAATTTCACGATCCCATTGTTCTTCGAAACGACGCATGGTTTCCACCACCTGAGGAACGATATTTTCCAGCTGAAAAGCCGGGTCGTCGATTTGTGCTTTTTTAAAGCCCAGATGGCCCCCGGCTTTGGGACCTTCGACCACCACCGCCTCGGGAATGCGGCCGAAATTTTTACCCCAGTATTGAAAAATGAGCTGGGCGGCCCGGGCCGAAGAAACGATGGGCACAAAATGCGTGCGGATTTTGCGAATCATTTCCGGGGTGTAACCTTTGGGAAAATGAAGCGGTAAACCGGCACCCATGAACACAATATCGACCTGCTCTTCGATGGCCGTGGCCAGCAGGTTGTCAAAATCGCTCATGGCTACCATAATATTCAGCCCGATCACCCCATTGGTCATCTTGCGTGCTTTGCGAATTTCCTGACGCAAAAAATAGGTGTTAGCCTCGCGAAAGTGCATGTTCTCTTTTTTGAACAAAACACCTAAAGCGACCGAGGAAATAACGCCGATGCCGCCCTGATTGGCAACCGCCGAAGCCAGCCCCGAAAGCGAGATGCCAACGCCCATTCCACCTTGAATGATTGGGGTAGGCAATTTAAAATTGCCAATGCGCAGGCCGGGCATGTTTGAGTACTGCATGTTGTAAACCTTTCCGTTGGTTCTTTTACATGACGAGACAAAATGAGCTTTGTCTCCGAATTGCTAAGCTAAATATTGGGCGAATTTGATGTGGAGAAACCGTTAAAACGGTTTCTCCCGTAATCCGCAAATAGCTTAAATTAAAGTTTACAATATTTTTGCGGAACGGTTTGTAAAAGTTTTGTAAAGTTCCGCTTTGTTCCGATTGCATTGCACAGGGTTTGCTTTTAGATTGCTCCTTACACACAATAAGGGAATGCGTCGTATGACAGAATACATTCTGGGAATCTCTGCCTTTTATCACGACTCTGCCGCGGTGCTGCTGGGCGATGGGGAAATTGTGGCGGCGGTTCAGGAAGAGCGTTTTTCGCGCAAAAAGCACGATCATTCCTTTCCGCAGCAGGCCGTTGCCTATTGTTTGCAGGCGGCGAACATTGCGCCGGAAAAGTTGCGTGCGCTCGTATTTTACGAGAAGCCGTTCGTCAAATTTAACCGCATTCTGGAAACCTATTTAACCACGGCGCCACTGGGCTGGCGTTCGTTTGTCATGGCCATGCCGTTGTGGCTGGGTGAAAAATTGTGGATTTCGGAAATCATTCAAAAGAAACTGAATTACAAGGGAAAGGTTTTATTCGCCGAACACCATGAATCGCATGCCGCCTCGGCATTTTTTCCTTCGCCGTTTCGTCAAGCGGCAATTTTAACCATGGACGGCGTGGGAGAATGGGCGACCACCTCCATCGGACTGGGCAGAGACGGCCGGATCGAACTTTTGGCCGAACAACATTTTCCGCATTCATTGGGCCTGTTGTATTCGGCTTTTACCTATTTTACCGGCTTCAGAGTGAATTCCGGCGAGTACAAGTTAATGGGACTGGCCCCTTACGGTCAGCCGCGTTACGCGCAACGCATTCTGGACGAGTTGATCGATTTGAAAGAAGACGGTTCGTTTAAGTTGAACATGCGATATTTTAACTACTTAAGCGGTCTGACCATGACCAACCGGCGCTTTGCCCGTTTGTTCGGCGGAACACCGCGCAAGCCGGAACAACCGCTTACCCGGCGGGAAATGGATTTGGCTGCCTCGATTCAGGTGGTGACGGAAGAAATTGTATTGCGCATGGCCCGCCAGGCAAAGCGGCTGACCGGTGCCAAACATCTGTGCTTGGCCGGTGGCGTTGCCTTGAACTGTGTGGCCAATGGCAAACTGCTGCGCAGCGGGTTATTCGATGACCTTTGGATTCAACCCGCGGCCGGTGACGCAGGGGGCGCTTTGGGAGCCGCCTATTTGGCCCATCACCACTATTTGGGCAAAGAACGCCGTGTTTTTAACGGAAGCGACGCTCAGAAGGGGTCATATTTGGGGCCGGAGTTTTCCGATGAAGAAATCGGGGCGTTTTTGCATTCGGTGGGAGCACGGTTTGAAAAATTGGAAGAAAAAGCACTTTTGCAGCGCACGGCCGAACTACTGGCACAAGGCAAGGTGGTTGGCTGGTTTCAGGGACGCTCCGAATTTGGCCCGAGGGCTCTGGGCAACCGTTCCATTCTGGCCGACGCCCGCCATGAACGCATGCAGGAAATTTTAAACTTGAAGATAAAATTCCGGGAAAGCTTTCGTCCCTTTGCACCGGCGGTAACGGAAGAAGCGGCTCCCGATTGGTTCGAAATCGACCGTCCGAGTCCTTACATGCTTTTGACGGCCTATGTGCGCAGGGAGAAAAGATTAAATCTGGCAGAAGACGAAACGAACGCTTCGCTTAAACAGCGTTTGAAAGCGAAGCGCTCTTTGATTCCGGCGGTAACCCATGTGGACTTTTCCGCACGTTTGCAAACGGTCAATGCCAAAACCAATCCGCTGTTTTACGGGCTGCTTAAAGCTTTCGAAAAAAAGACCGGCTGTCCGGTGCTGGTGAACACTTCGTTTAATGTGCGGGGCGAGCCCATTGTGAATACCCCGCAGGAGGCTCATGCGTGCTTTTTGCGTACGTACATGGATGCGCTGGTGTTGGGATCGTTTTTGTTGTTAAAAGAAGACCAGCCGGAAGACCATTTAAAACGTTACCCAAAGGAGGCCATCGCTCTTGATTAAGCAAAATTCCGTTCCGTCAGGCAAACAATTGCGCACCTTTTTTGCAAGCCTCTTTTTGGCTGCCGCCGTGCTGGCCGGACTGGGCTATTTTTCGGGGAAACCGTTGCTTTTGTTTGGCATGGGTGCTTTGACGATCGTACTTGTTTTAATCCAGCCTTTTCCCGCGGCGCGTCTGGGGTTTTACCGCTTGTGGATGGCTGCGGGCAAAAAAACGGGCGATGTGACCTCGCGCCTGATTTTGAGCATTATTTTCTTTGTGATTTTTACACCGGTGGGGCTGCTTTTGCGATTGTTCGGACGGCGCCCGCTGGATGTGCGCTTCCGGGACGGGCGATCTTCGTATTGGAAAAAACGGCAAACGCCCCGGAGCGATCTGGAGAAAATGTATTGAGGCCAAAGCCGCCTACAAAGAACCCCCACCGCGATTGGTTGGAAAACCTCACGGTGGAAGGTTGCCTCTAATTTTTGAACAGGTAGTCGTAAATCTGTTCGTAATCCTTAACAAAAATCAGTTCAAAGCCATCCAGCAGTTCCTTGCTCAGTTCACGTACGTCGGGTTTGTTCTCGGCGGGCAGAATGATGCGCTTAATGCCAAAGCGTTTGGCCGCCATTAATTTTTCTTGCAAACCGCCAACGGCCAGAACTTTTCCCCGCAGGGTAATTTCGCCGGTCATGGCCAGATCGGCCGGCAGGGGTTGCTTTTTTAGTGCCGAAATCAGGCCGCTGGTCAGGGTAACCCCGGCCGAAGGCCCGTCTTTGGGTACGGCGCCTTCGGGCAAATGGATGTGCACTTCGTAGCGGGAAGTGAAATTCTGATCGATTTTAAATTTACGGTAACGTGAACGGATGTAATCCACGGCAATCATGGCCGATTCTTGCATAACCTCGCCTAACTTGCCGGTCAGGGTCAGTTTGTCTTTCCCGGGAATTAAATTGACTTCTACCCGCAACAGGTCGCCGCCAAAGGGCGTCCAGGCCAGTCCCGTAGCCACGCCGATTTCTTTTTTGCCTTTGAGTTTGCTGGTAATAAACTTGGGCTCTCCCAGAAATTTGCTCAGATTGCTTTTGCCCACCACAATTTTTCGTTTACGCGGATGGTTGGAGAGCATGATGACCGCCTGCCGGCAAATTTTGCTGATTTCCCGCTCGAGATTGCGCACTCCGGCTTCCATCGTGTATTTTACGATGATTTCGTTAATGGCCTCGTCTTTGATTTCCAGCTCATGGGAATGCAATCCGTTGAGTTTGAATTGTTTGGGAATTAAATATTGCCTGGCAATGGCCAGTTTTTCGTAATCCAGATAGCCCGGCAATTCGATGATTTCCATGCGGTCCAGCAACGGTTCGGGAATGGCATCGGGATAGTTGGCCGTGACCACGAAAAAGACTTTGGACAAATCGTATTCGATTTCCAGATAATGGTCAATGAACGAATGGTTCTGTTCCGGGTCTAACACTTCCAGAAGGGCCGAGGCCGGATCGCCGTGGTAATCGCTGTTTATTTTGTCCACCTCATCCAGTAGAAAGACGGGGTTAATGGTTCCGGCTTTTTTCATGCCCTGAATAATTTTTCCCGGCATGGAGCCGATGTAGGTTTTGCGGTGGCCGCGTATTTCGGCTTCGTCGTGAATGCCGCCCAGCGACATGCGCACGAAATTGCGCCCCAGCGCACGGGCGATGGAGCGTCCCAGAGATGTTTTGCCCACTCCCGGCGGTCCGGCCAAACACAGGATGGGCCCTTTTAACTGTTTGACGCGCTGCAACACGGCAATGTGTTCCAGAATGCGTTTTTTGGGTTTTTCCAGCCCGTAATGGTCGGTGTCCAGAATCTTTTTGGCCCGGGCAATGCTGATTTCATCTTCGGTTGTCTCTTTCCAGGGCAGGTTTAAAATCCATTCCAGATAGGTGCGAATAACATTGTATTCCGGGGAGAGCGGGGGAATTTTGGCCAGGCGCTCTAACTCTTCGTCGACTTTTTTCCGGGCTTCTTCCGAAAGTTTTTTCCCGGCGAATTTTTCACGTAAAATGGCAACATCGCTGCCTTCTTCGGCTTCTTCACCCAGCTCTTCCCGAATGACGCGCAGTTGCTCCTGCAAGAAGTAGTTGCGCTGGGTTTTGACCATTTGGTCGCGAATTTTTACGTCTAATTCCGATTTCAGGCGGAGAATGTGATTTTCGTGAATAAGGATATCGATGAGCATGCGCATGCGATGCAAAAGTTCCCATTCTTCCAGAATCTTTTGCTTTTGGGCGAGGGGAACATCCAGATAGCCGGCGATAAAATCGGTTACCTTTTCCAGATCGTCGATTTGATTGACCGAGAAGATGATTTCCTCCGGCAAATCGTCGTTCATTTTAACGTAATCTTTGAAAAGGGAAACCAGCTCGCGTTTAAGGGCTTCGGTTTGATCGGTAATTTGGACTTCGCCAAACGGAATGAAAAAGGTTGCCCTAATGATATTTTTGTGTTTGCGATACCGAACGACTTTGCCGCGAATGATGCCTTCGACCAGTACTTTGAGCAAGTTGTTCGGCAGGCGCACAATTTGCGCGATGCGTCCCATCACGCCAAAGCGGTAAAGGTCGCGGGAGGTAATGTCTTCCAGGGTGGGATCTTTTTGCGCCACCAAAAAAATGAGCTTGTTTGTTTTCATGGCCCGCTCAACGGCCTCGATGGAATTGGGGCGCCCCACAATGAGCGGTACGACCATGTGGGGGAAAAAGACCAGGTCTTTTAAAGGAAGAACGTTTAAAGTGTATTCTTGGGTCAAGTCGATTTCAAAAATTTCCGTATCTTTCATGGCCATGCACCTTTGTTTTGAAATGCAAAAAAAAGCGGAGCAGAGCTCCGCTATGTGATGGTTAGGATGTTCTAAGTGTTCTTAAGCGCTTTTCTTTGTCCGGGCAAACTCGTAAATCGGTTCCTTCTTTTCGGTAACCACTTCTTCGGTAATGACGATTTTTTTCAAACCGGCCATGGACGGCGCTTTGAACATGATGTCCAGCATGATGTCTTCCATGATGGAACGCAATGAACGGGCGCCGGTTTTGCGTTTAACCGCTTTTTTGACGACGGCCTGCAAAGCCTCCTCGCGAAATTCCAGTTCAATGCCTTCCATCTTCATCAATTGCTTGTATTGCTTAACCAGAGCGTTTTTGGGTTCGGTTAAAATGGTGTACAATGCTTTTTCGTCAATTTCGTTCAGGGTACCAACCACCGGTAAACGTCCGATGAGTTCGGGGATGAGTCCGTATTTAAGCAGGTCTTCCGGTTCGACCATAGCGTACAATTCGCTGGTAGAGAGCGATTGGGTATTGCTCAGTTTTTTCTCGAAGCCGATTTTCTTTTCGCCAATGCGGCGCAAGATAATTTCTTCCAATCCTTCGAAAGCTCCACCGCAAATGAACAGAATGTTTTTGGTGTTAATGTTGACCAAATTTTGTTCCGGATGTTTACGCCCGCCTTTGGGAGGAATGCTGGAAACCGTTCCTTCCAAAATTTTGAGCAGAGCCTGCTGTACGCCTTCGCCCGACACATCGCGGGTGATGGAAGGATTGCCATCTTTGCGCGAAATTTTGTCGATCTCGTCGATGTAAATGATGCCGCGCTCGGTTTGCTGCACGTTGTAATTGGCGGCATGGTACAGGCGAACGAGAATATTTTCCACGTCTTCGCCTACGTAACCCGCTTCGGTTAAAACGGTGGCATCGGCAATGGCAAAGGGAACGTGCAGAATTTTAGCCAGCGTTTGGGCCAGCAATGTTTTTCCCGTGCCCGTCGGCCCGATCAGCAAGATGTTGCTCTTTTCGATTTCCACATCGTCGGCCTGATCGATGTGGCTGATGCGTTTGTAGTGGTTGTACACGGCCACGGACAGAATTTGCTTGGCGCGATCCTGCCCGATGACGTATTTGTCCAGTTCTTCCTTAATCTTGTTCGGCGGAAGCAGATCCTGCCGTTCTTGAATGGAAGCCTGTTTGCGGTGGCGCATGATAATCTCGTGCGCACTTTCCACGCAGTAGTTGCAAATGTGCACGTCCGGGCCGGAAATCAGGCTTTCCACCTCATCTGCAGACCGCCCGCAAAACGAGCAGCGGAAGATGGGATTGCGGAAATTTTTAATGCTCATTTTGTTTTTCCTTTTGTTGCCGTATCGTTGGCGCGCGAGGTCAAAATTTTGTCCACAATGCCGTAGTCGAGCGCCTCTTGTGCGGACATAAAGTAATTACGATCGGTGTCTTTTTCTATTTGTTCTACGGATTTTCCGGTAGCTTCGGCCAAAATTTCGTTCAGCACCTGCTTAATGCGTAAAATTTCGTTGGCAGCAATGGCAATGTCCGAGGCCTGACCTTCGGCGCCACCCAGCGGCTGATGAATCATAATACGGGCGTGGGGCAAGGCATAGCGTTTGCCCTTTGTCCCGGCTGCCAAAAGCAAAGCGCCCATGCTGGCGGCCTGTCCCATGCAGGTGGTTACCACATCGGGTTTAATGTACTGCATGGTGTCGTAAATTGCCAGTCCCGAAGAAACAATACCTCCGGGTGAATTGATGTACAGGTAAATGTCTTTGTTCGGGTCCTCGGCTTCCAGAAAAAGAAGCTGGGAAATAACCAGACTGGCAATGTTGTCATCAATGGGAGTGCCCAAAAAGATGATGCGTTCTTTGAGCAGTCTGGAATATATGTCATACGCACGTTCCGTACGCCCGGTTTGTTCGATTACGATGGGAACCAAAGGCATTCGTACGCTCCTTTCTTGCGTTCGTTACGTTTAATCGAGCACGATCTCGTTTTCTTCGATTTCGGCATTTTCCAATAAAAACTTCACTATTTTGTCGTAAAACAGATCGTCTTTCATGTGTTGTACCTGATGGGTGTTCGCCATCATCTGTTTGCGTTGTTCTTCATCTTTAACGAATTCTTTCAGAAAATTCTCCACTTCTTCGTCGCTAACCTGAATGTTTTCTTTTTCGGCGATGGCTTTGGTCAGGTAGAACCACTTAACCATGGTTTCGGCATTGGGTTCGTAAGCGCGGCGCGCATCTTCTTCCTTAATTTGCGGGTTACGCTGCATGGCGCTGCGCACCATGTGCTCCAGATAGTTGTCGATCAGGGTCTGCGGAATTTCGAAGGGATTTTCCGCCAACAAGGTCTGGATCAGGTCGTCTTCCAGGCGTTTTTTGGATTCGTCTTCGTATTGGCGTTCCAGATTTTCACGGATGCGTTTTTTGAGATCATCTACGGTTTTCAAAGATTCGTCGCCCAGTTCCTGGACGAATTCATCCGTAAGTTCGGGGATTTTTTCTTCCATGATCTCTTTGACGGTCATTTCGTACACTTCTTTTTTGCCGGCGTAATCTTTCTGAGGAAAGTCATCCGGGTACACTTTTTCGACGCGTTTGGTTTCGCCTTTTTTGGCGCCGATGAGCTGCTTTTCGATTTCTTTGTCGAACAATCCCTCGCCGATTTTGATGGTCACATCGTTGTATTTACGTCCCACGATGGGTACGCCCGTTTCATCCAGTTCTTGCATGTCCACGGTAATGCGGTGACCTTCTTCTACCGGGCCGTCCACAGCGGTTACTTCGGCGCGTTCTTTCAGCAGTTGCTGAATGTTTTCATCGACCAGTTTATCGGTAATAACGTATTTGTCGCGGACTAACTTGATGCCCTTGTATTTTTTGAGTTCGATTTCGGGCAGGGTTTCGACTTCGATGGTGGAAATTAAATTGCCTTCTTCGTCAAAATCCACGCTTTTGGCTTCCGGGGTGCCGATGAAATCTATTTTTTCTTGCTGTGTCGCTTCGAACAAGCTCTTTTCCACGGCGCGTTCCAGAGCGTAACTTTCGATGATGCCGGCGAAACGGCGTTTAACCATGGTCAGAGGGGCTTTCCCTTTGCGGAAGCCGGGAATTTGTGCTTCTTTTCGGAATTTTTTTGCTTCTTCTTCACGAATCGCGTCCAATTCATCCTTGGGCAGTGTAACTTTTAGCTCCTGTTTCGAACTGGAAATTTTCTTAACTTCGGTTTTAACCATTATATTTCAACCTCCTTTATCAGAATCGAATAATTTAAAACCTTGAAATTTACTTCTTTTTGCAGGCAAAAGCAAATTGGGAAAATAGCTGTTAAAAGGCGGGAAGAAAGAAAATTTTCGGGGCATTCTATTTTGCGAAAACGAGATCGCTAAAGAAAGATACGCTATTTCTTCCAATCGTCAAACAAGGAAAGTTGTCCCTCGTTCTTTTTGGGCTTCGCTTTGCGTTGTTGCCTTTTTTGTTCCAGTAATTCCTGTTCGATGGCATCCAGAAAAGAGCTCCGCGGATTCTGGTAGGTGCGCCCGAACAAAAAGCGTTTCCGTGCGTGAGTCAGAAACAAATAATCTTTGGCCCGGGTCATGCCCACGTACAGCAGACGGCGTTCTTCCTCGGGATCGGCCCGTCGATTTTCGAACAGGGCGTAGGGCAAAATGCCCTGTTCGCAACCCACGATAAACACACACCCGAACTCCAGGCCTTTGGCGGCGTGCAGCGTCATCAGGGTAACGCGTTCGACATTGGGCTGGTACAAATCCTGCCCCTGACCCAGAAACGCCCAGCGCACAAAGGCTTCGAAGTCACGACCGAACGGCTCGGCGAGGTCTAACAGTTTTTTGAACAATTTTTTGTCTTTGGAGCTTTGGGGCTTGATGATGTGGGAAATAACGATTTCCAACCATTCGGTTACGGTTAATTTTTGGGGCGTGTAATTTTGCAGCAGTTGCCAGTCGCTGCCGTTAATGTTGCGCTGAGACAGGGTTTGCTTTAAATACGATCCGGTAGGCGCAAGATGGGCGCGTAAAAGGTCGATGGCGGTGCGAATGGGTTCTTCGTGCAGCCAGGAATCGTGTCCGACCACCTGATAGGGAATGGCGTGGTCATTCAGGGCTTTTTCCAGCGGCGGAATAAGCTTGCTAATTCGTACCAAAACGGCGAAATCGGCGAAGGAAGAGATTTTACCGGCGTGTTCGCCTTCGCTGACGGCGCTGTCCATGGAAAAGAAACGCACGCCGCCCATCATGTCTTCGATGGTACGTGCCACAAATTCGGCTTCGCTTTTTTCGCTGGCCTCGCTTACCAGAGAAATTTTTACGCCTTCATTCAAACCGTTCAGAAAGCTTTCCTGCGGGCCGCCCTGCAACACATGCGCCGAGGCCTTTAAAATGCGATTGGTACAGCGGTAGCTAATTTTCAGATGGAAAAGCCGGGCCTGGGGAAAATCGTGTTCGAAGCGGTGAATAAAGGAAACGTCCGCACCGCGGAAGCCGTAGATGGCTTGATTGGGATCGCCAATGGCAAATAAATTGGGTTGGGCGCCGGAAGTTAGGATGGTGAGCAGGCGGTATTGCCCGGGATTTACATCCTGATATTCATCCACCAAAATCCATTGAAAACGTTTGCGGTAAAGGGCAGCCAGTGTCTCGTCGCTTTCCAGAAGGTTGACGGTTTTAAAGATCAAATCTTCCAGATCTACGGCATTTTGTTCTTGCAAAAATTGTTCGTACCGGGCCAGGATGTCGTGTGTTTGCGGATCGGGCAGGTCTTCCAGAAAAAGCTTGTAGCGTGCGATGGCCTGTTGGACGGCGTTTCGGGTCTCACCCTCCAGCCCGATTTGAGCCAGGAAATTTAGGCGGTCTTGTTGATCGAAGATGACCAGGGGGGTGGTCCGGTTAATCGCCTGCGCCTGTTCGGTTAAAATTTGCAGACCAAGGGCGTGAAAAGTGGTAACGGTGATTTTGCCCACTGCCTTTTTGTTGAAAATGGTTTGCGCCACGCGTTCGCGAATTTCTTCCGCCGCTTTGTTGGTAAAAGTGATGGCCAAAATTTCTTCCGGAGGCACATGGTTGTGTTCGATCAAATAGGCGATACGCCGGGTAAGCACACGCGTTTTCCCGGTACCGGGACCGGCCAGCACCAGGGCCGGTCCGCGAAAGTGACGTACGGCTTCTTTTTGCTCGGGATTTAGATCGCTGAGTAAGTGGTGTTCGCCTTTGGCGTTAAAGAGGGTCGCTTGTTCTCCCTGTTGCTTTTGTTTTTCTTGCTGCAACCGGCGGAATTCTTTCAGATCGAAAGGAATGGGACGCGCTATGTGATATTGCGTGGGGGCTTCTTGCACCAGGCTGCCGAAAAGGGTTTTTTGCGTGGTCAGGTGCTGCCGTTCTTTTTCGTCGAACACGTGAATCTGACCGTATTCTCCGTCGAAGCCTTCTTTGACGAAAACTTCACGGTTGCGCATCCGTCGGATGCCTTCTACTACGATTTCGTTGGTTACGTGCGCAAGCTCGTCCAAAGGCATGTTGAGCAGAATGTCGAATTCGGAACCGCCTTTTTGAATGAGCGCCTGGTAAGCCTGAATTACTTTTTTGCTGTTGGCGCTAACGCCCAGAATTTCGGAAAGCAATTCTTTTAAGGGAATTAAAGAATGGAAAGGTTTTTTATCGCTGCGCTGTTCGATGTCGTCCCGATCGGACAGTTGGGCTACGCGGCTAAGTACGCCAACGGTTAGTTTTTTGCCGCAAACGGGGCAGATGCCGTTATGTTTGAGCGATTCCAGCGGATCCCAGACGATGCCGCATTTACGGTGTCCATCGAAGTGATATTTTCCTTCTTGCGGATAGAATTCTACCGTGCCCAAAAAAGTTTCCTCCGCCGGGTTTTTCATGGCCCGGATCATGGCGGGGTAGCTGAGATCGGAGTCAAACAGGTTGGCCTCGCGGCCCAATTTTTCCGGGGAATGGGCATCGGAATTAGAAACCAACGTGTATCGATCCAGGAAACTGCACATCCAGTTCATGGGCGGATCGGAAGAGAGTCCGGTTTCGACGGCGTGGATGTGCGGGGTGAGATCTTCGAAGCATTCTTCGATGGAATCGAATCCCGATTTGGAACCCAGAACGGAGAACCACGGCGTCCAGATGTGGGCCGGAATGAAGAAGACGTTTTCGTTTACTTCCAGTACCAGTTCCAGCAAGTCGCGAGCGTCCAGCCCGAGAATGGGCCGTCCGTCGGAGGTAATGTTACCGATGCGGGCCAGCCGGGCTTGAATGCCCTCGACTGTTTCGAAGTCGGGGGCCAGAACGACGTTGTGATTTTTACGGACTTTACCATTCTTTTTGTAAATGTTGCTGATTTCTGCGGTAAGTAAAAAACGCATGGGACGATCGGGGGCGCCACTGATGCGCAGTTCATCTTTCAATTTGAACAGTCCGGGTTCGGCCGGTTCCAGTTTTTCTTTGAGTTCTTTGGTCCATCCGGGATGGGTAAAGTCTCCGGTGCCAACGACGGAAATGCCTTTCATGCGGGCCCAGAAGTCCAGTTTTTCGGGTACCAAATCTTTGCTGGTGGCAATGGAAAAATGCGAATGGATGTGCAAATCGGCGATGAAGCGCATAATTAAGTTCTCCACACTAAATGTGTAAAGCAAATTTTAACGCAAGAGAGGTTTGAGTGCAATTTTTTATTTTACGGATGATTCGATCGATGGACCTGAAAGGTGGAAAAATTAACAACAGATGCCGTGATTTTATCGTCCGGTACAATCTGGTTAGATGTTAACTTTTCCGAATTCGGAGAAGAGAATAGTTGACGGAGAAGGGGAAGCTTTTGCCCGCAGTTTCTGGCGGCAGCAGTGCGGTTTCGCGAAGTTTTTGCGTGGCTTTTTACGGGCTGGCGCTGATTTCCGCCGCCTTTAGATTTTCCCAAAATGCGCCTGTTTCAATTTTCCATTTTGAATCCCACTCTGATTCGATTGAAACTTTGTGTTTTTCACATTGCACGAGTCTAATTTATTTCGGTTTCAATCCCACTCTGATTCGATTAAAA
>Ga0256914_1000827_pt1 | contig 29824 bp, 28 predicted proteins | sample HulkmetaG_FD_191571 | JGI IMG/M metagenome (GOLD analysis project Ga0256914, IMG submission 191571) | Hydrothermal chimney microbial communities from Main Endeavour vent field at the Juan de Fuca Ridge, Pacific Ocean - Hulk | ecosystem: Environmental > Aquatic > Marine > Hydrothermal vents ... | reverse complement strand
CGAGCGCGCCGAAGGCGCCGTGGGTGGCGGTGTGGGAGTCGCCACACACCACCGTCATGCCCGGCAGGGTGGCCCCCTCCTCCGGCCCCACCACGTGGACGATGCCCTGGCGGCGGTCGTTCATGGGAAACTCGGGGATGCCGAACTCGCGGCAGTTGGCGTCCAGCGTCTCCACCTGGATCTTCGACACCGGGTCCTGGATACCCGCCGAGCGGTCGGTGGTGGGCACGTTGTGGTCGGGCGTGGCCAGGTTGGCGCCGGGGCGCCACACCCTGCGTCCGGCCAGGCGCAGCCCTTCGAAGGCCTGGGGCGAAGTCACCTCGTGGATCAGATGGCGGTCGATGTAGAGCAGCGCGGTGCCGTGCTCGTCCACCCGCACCACGTGGTCGTCCCACAATTTGTCATAAAGGGTCCTCGGCTTCATGGTCGGCATCCGGCGCTTCGTGATGACCAGGCAACCTTAGCGGGCTAGAATCAATTACGCAAATTCATATTTTTCATTCATTTTATTACCGAATTGCATAGATGGAGCTGGCGGCACTGCAAGCGTTTCTCACTGCGGCCGAGGTCGGATCGTTCTCTGGCGCGGCCGAAAAACTCTTCCTCAGCCAGCCGGCCGTGAGCAAGCGCATCAAAGGGTTGGAAGAGGAGCTCGAAGTGCGACTCTTCGACCGCATCGGCCGCCGGGTACACCTGACACCCGCCGGGCGTCTGCTGCTGCCCAAGGCCCGCGAGCTGGTGCTCCAGGCCCAAGACCTCAAACGGCTGGCCGGAAACCAACGGCACGGGGTACGCGGCTCTTTGATCCTGGGCACCAGCCACCACATCGGCCTCCACCGGCTGCCTCCGGTGCTCAAAACCTACCGCGCCGACTGGCCCGAAGTGGAACTGGACCTGCGATTCATGGACTCGGAGGCCGCTTGCCGGGCGGTGGAAAAAGGGGAATTGGAGCTGGCCGTGGTGACGCTGCCGCCCCGGCCCGCCGAAGAAACGCCTCTGGAATACCGGCCCTGCTGGCACGATCCCCTCGCCTTCGTGGCGGCGCCCGAGCATCCCCTGGCCGAGGAAGACCACGTCTCCTTGGAACGGTTGGTCCAGTACCCGGCCGTACTTCCCGGGGCCGCCACCTACACCCGAGCGGTCTTGAGCCGGGCCTTGGCCGAACACGACTTGAAGTTGATTATTGGAATGTCCACCAACTATTTAGAAACACTGAAAATGCTCGTAGAGATCAATCTGGGTTGGAGCCTGTTGCCTCGCACCCTGCTCAACGACGGCAGCCTGCGGGAGCTGAAGGTGCCCTTGCATCTGAGCCGCAGCCTGGGAACGGTCGTCCATCGTGATCGCACCCTTTCCAATGCGGCCCGACTGCTCATGGAAGCCCTTCCGTCGCCCGATCCGGAATAAACTGCAAGGATCCCGTTGCGACACCGCTTTCGACCGATGACGCCGACTTCCCTCGTTCCGCTGCTGTGCTGTCTTCTACTGAGCGCCTGCGCCGTGCTGGGACCGCAAGCGATCCACCGAAGCCGAACCGACTACAACCTGGCCATCCAACGCACTTCCGACGAGCAACTGCTGCTCAACCTGGTGCGGTTGCGCTACCGGGACCGCCCGCTCTTTCTCGAGGTGACCGGCTTGACCACCCAATTTCGGTTCGAGCCGCGGGTGAGCGCCGGCTTTTATCAAGAGACCGGCGGTCATACCTCGACCCAGGCCGAGGCCCAATTCGAGTACGAGGAGAAGCCCACCGTCAGCTACACGCCGCTGCGCGGTAAAGAGTTCGTCCAACGCATGATGACCCCGGTGAGTTGGCGCACCCTGGACCTGTTGGACAACGTGGGCTGGCGGTCGGACCGCGTTTTGCGGGTGTGCGTCCAGAAACTCAACGGCCTGGGCAATGCGGTGACCGCATCAGGTCCCACGCCGGACAAAGCACCGCCGTTCAGGACGTTCCTGGAGGCCGTACGCTTGTATCAAAGCCTTCGGGAAAAGGAGGTGGTGGCCAGTTATCAGGCCAAGGCGGATGGCCAATTGGCCCAGTTCATCGCCTTCGATGCGCGGGCATCGGACCTGCCGGAGTACCGGCGTTTCACCCGGCTCCTCGGATTGGACCCCGCCAAGCGGCGATACCGCATCACGGTCAACGCTCAGCTTCCGCTGCCCAACCACCTCCAGCTCCAGACCCGCTCGGTGACGGGCATCCTCTACTTCCTCTCCCAAGGCGTGGACGTCCCGCCGGAAGACGTGGCGGCTGGCCGGGTCACCCTCACCCGGGACGAAGAGGGGCACCCTTTCGACTGGTCCGAAGTGCTCGACGGCCTGATCCGAATCCATTACAGCCGGCAAGCGCCGGACAACGCCGCGGTCAAAGTGCGCTACCGTGGGCACTGGTTCTATATCGACGACTCCGACCTGGACTCCAAATCCACCTTCATGTTGCTCGGACAGCTCTTCGCCCTCCAGTCGGGAGAGCTGCCCGGCGGAGCACCCGTTCTCACCTTGCCGGTGGGCAATTGATCCCGTCAGGAGGCTTCGGCCAACACCACCGCCCGACGGGGCGCCGGATGGCCTTCCACCGTGCGGAGGGGATCGTCCGGATCCAGAGCTTCGGACAGGGAGTGGAACCCCATCCAGTCCGTGCGACGCTGTTCTTCCGTGGTGGTGGGCGTCACATCCACCACCCGGACCTTGCGAAAACCGCACCGTGTCAGCCAGCGGACCAAGGCGGCGGGAGAAGGGATGAACCAGACGTTACGCATGCAGGCGTAGCGTCCGGGCGGGACCAAAACGGTGTTCTCGTCGCCCGGCACCACCAGGGTCTCCAACACCAATTCTCCACCGGACCTCAGGCATCCGCGCAACGTCTGCAAATGCTCCATGGGCGACCGGCGGTGGTACAACACCCCCATGGAAAAGACGGTGTCGAAGGCCCTCAGATCGGCCGGCACCGCTTCGATGCCCAGGGGCAGCACATGCACCGGCGGAGGTCGCCGTATGAAACGGCGCACGGCCTGGAACTGGATCAGAAACAGGAGATTGGGATCCAGCCCCAACACCAAAGCGGCTCCCGCGCCGGCCATGCGCCAGGCGTAATAACCGTTGCCACACCCCACGTCGAGCACCCGGCGCCCTTTCAGCGATCGGAGATGGGGCGCCACCCGCGCCCATTTCCAATCGGAACGCCACTCGGCGTCGATATGGATGCCGAACAGCTCGAACGGCCCTTTTCGCCAGGGCTGCAGCGCCCGCAAGCCACGCCGGATCTCCTCCCGGACGGCGGCCTCCAGCTCATGGGCGCGGCCCACCCGCACGCGGTCGGCATCCAACGCCAGATCGTCGCTCCGCACCCGGGGCATCGACTCGAGCACCAACCGCCAGCGCGCCAGATCGCCATGGCGGGAAGCGTCCAATGCCTCCTCCAGTTGCGCCGGCAACAACGCACCCCAGGGTTCCAAGGCCGGATCGCGGAAATGGCGGAACAGAGCCTCGCGTTCGATCACGGGCGGGCCACGAAAGAGGCGAAGTTGAAGCACTGGAACCACAGGTCCACGCCGCCGAATCCTGCTTGGCGCAGTCTTCGTCGGTGCACGGCCACGGGCTCCGGCACCAACACCTGCTCCAACGCCGCCCGTTTTTGACTGATCTCCAGTTCGCTGTAGCCGTTGGCCCGCTTGAACGCCTCGTGCAGTTCCACCAGCAGCCGGTCCTCCTCCGGCGTCGCCCCGGCGATCTTTTCCGACAAAATCAGCACGCCGTCGTCCCGCATGCCGCGACGGATGCGCCGTAACAGCGCCAGACGGTCGCCGGTCGGCAGAAACTGGAGGGTGAAATTGAGCACCACCACAGAGGCGTTTCGGATCTCCACTTCCCGCACGTCGGCGCAGAGCAAATCGACGCGCTCTTCGAGCCCGCGCTCGGAGAGCGCCGCACGCGCCCGGGCGATCATGGCGGGCGCCTTGTCCACCGCCAGGATGCGGCATTCCTCCGGCACGCCCGATTCGGCCATGACCGCGCTGGCAGCCCCCAGGGAACACCCAAGGTCATAGAGGCGTCCACCGGGGCGGGCATGACGATGGGCGAGCAAGCCGGTCATGGCCACGATGGTGGCGTAACCAGGCACCGACCGGGTGATCATATCGCCGAACACCGCCGCCACCCGCTCGTCGAAAACGAAAGCCTCCACCTGTTCCCGCCTGTCGGCGTAGAGGCGGTCCCGTTCAGAGAGACCGGTGGAACTCGTCTCCATAGTAGAACGTGATCTCTTCGTCGGCGGCGATGTCCTTGATGGCATAGAGGTCGAAACCGTCGAACTCGGCGTTGTAATCGGCGGAGTGGTTGAGATAGCGCAGCAGATTGCGGCCGCTGCGACCACGCCAGGTCGTCTCGTCTTCCGGGTTGTCGATCACCCAGAGCACATAAGGACCGTTGCGCCGGGCTTCAGGTCCCCAGTAGGTGCCGATGTAGGTACCGGCCGGGATGGGACACCGGGCGAACAGGCCGGTTCCGTGAATGGGCGAAGGGGCGGCATACACCCAGGCCTTGAGCTCGGCGTTTCGATAACGCAGTTTCCTGTCCATCAGAGCTTCACCGGAAGACTCTGGGCCGCCACATGCTCGCGCCGCCCCGGCACCTGGGTCCAACCCACTTGATGCACCGGAAGCCGCTCCAGATCCAACTCGGCATGCACCGCCCCCAAGGAACGCACCTGCCCCTCCTGCCCCTTCCACATGATCAACAACTTCTCCATCACATCAAGGTGCGCCACCCCTTCCACCGCCGCGTCCACGGCGTACACATGGCCATGGGGCAACAGATGGCGGGATTCCGCGTAGAGATATTCATGGACGTTGGCCGGGGTCACCTCACCCTGGACCAGCAATTCCTCCAAAGTGGGCAGAGTGACCGGGATCTGTGGACAGCGGGACACCACGTTGTGCAGTTGGGGATAGAAAGGAAAGCGGCCGCGCACGTCACTGGCGAACGTGAACCCCCTCCGCGCTTCCATGCCGAACAGATGGGCGTTGGGCTGCCAATGGGGCGCGGCGAAACGATCGGGAGGCTGACCCATGATCGCTTCGAATCTTTCCATCCCCAAGGCGAGCTGATGGCGGGTCCAATCGGCGTCGGCAAAGGCCGCCCGACGGCGCCACGCTTCGGGCTCATACCCCAGAAGACCGATTTCATGGCCGGCCTCCACCACCGCCTCCATGGCGGCCTCCGGCTTCATGCGCGGCGCCGGAGCACGCGCCAAAAGGGCCGCCGCGCGCCGCACCAACCCGCGAGGGGGGCGGAACTCCATGGCAAAGAAAAAAGTGGCCATCACGTCATGGGTGGCGAACAGTTCCAGCAGCCTGGGCACACCGACAGTGGCTGCCGTCTCGCTGGCCACATCCACTCTGAGGGCGACGCGCACGGAGAACTCCTAGAGGCTGCAACTGCCCCGATAGACGGCCATGATGCTCTTGAGCTCGCGCAGCACCTCGGCCTTTTCGTCGGCGTCCAGGGCATCGAGCTCGGGTGGAAACTGGCCGCGATCCATGCGTTCGATCTCGACCCAAAGGGCCTTGCATCCCTTGAGGCAGAGCCGCTCCACCCCCTCGTCAATACGTTTTCTGTCCATTCACGGCCGGCATCCGACGTTCGGCGAATGGCGAATTATGCCACAGCCGACGGGGTTTGCCGCCGACGACCGCAGACGGCCGCGGCGGCCTCAACCGGAGAGGGGGCCGGCCTGCGCCACAGGCGGCTTTTCCCGCCCCGGCGGCGCCGGCAAGAATTGCAAGGCGGTTTCACCCAACAACCGCCTGAGCGCGACCACCGCCTCGTCGGTGACGCGAATCCGCCACCCACTCCCCGGCTGGAGGTCCACCGCCGTCGCCCCGTCCTCATACCGAAAAACAAAGGGAACGCCGTCTTCCCGGCGCAACGGCGCCAACAGACGCTCGAGACGGCGAACCTGCTGAAGCGGATCTCCGCCGGCTTCGGCCAACCGCTCGGTATCGAGGACCAAGCGCAATTCGCCCAGCCGTTCATTGCGGTAATCCTCGAAGGACCAGAAGGCGTCCACCCGCAGGCCCAGAGTGTCACGATAGTCGTCATGGACCAACTGGCCGCGGACCACCACCACCTTGTCCACTTCCAGCGCCCGGCCGTAGCGTTCGAAGGCCTCGCTGAAGAAGGTGGCCTCGATGCGCCCGCTCTTGTCGTCCAGAAGCACCGAAGCCATCCGTCCGCGCTGGGTGTTGCGCCGGCTCACGGAGAGGACGAGTCCGGCCAGGGTCACCTCGGGACCTCGCCCCCGCCCCTCTTCGTCCAGGCGCAAGTCGGCGATGCGCCGTCCAATGAGCGCCTCGATCTCCGGCTGGTAGAAGTCGATAGGGTGTCCGGTGAGAAAAAGCCCCAGCGTCTCTTTTTCTCCCCGCAGGCGGGCCTCGTCGTTCCACTCCTCCACAGGCTCGGGCAGCAGCTCCAGGCTGGGCGCCGCGGCCGTGTCGGTGAATCCAAACAGATCGTTCTGCCCCGCCGCCCGTTGGGCATGGTGCTGTTCGGCCATCTTCAGCGCCAAGGGAAGCTGCACCATGAGAGTGGCCCGATTGGGCCCCAGTCCGTCGAGGGCGCCGGCGCGGATGAGGGACTCCAGCACCCGTCGGTTGCACTTGCGCAGATCGATGCGGCGGCAGAAGTCGAACAGATCTTCGAACGGCCCTTCCGCTTCCCGGGCGGCGACGATGCCCTCGATGGCCGATTCACCCACCCCTTTTATGGCCCCCAATCCATAGACGATGGTGCGTTCGCCGTCCACCGTGAAGCGGTGGTCGGAGCGGTTCACCGCCGGCGGCAGCACCTCCAACCCCATGTCGCGACACTCTTCGATGAGGTGCACCACTTTGTCGGTGTTGTCCATGTCCGCCGAGAGCACGGCGGCCATGAAAGCGGCCGGGTAATGGGCCTTGAGCCATAGGGTCTGATAAGAGACCAGGGCATAGGCCGCCGAATGTGATTTGTTGAAGCCATAGCCGGCGAACTTGGCCATGAGGTCGAAGATGTAACGGGCCGTGGCCTCGTCCACGCCCCGCTCCACGGCGCCTCGGACGAAGATTTCGCCCTGTTTCTCCATCTCCTCCGGTTTTTTCTTGCCCATGGCGCGACGCAACAGGTCGGCGCCGCCCAAGGTGTAGCCGGCCAACACCTGGGCGATTTGCATCACTTGCTCCTGGTAGAGAATGACCCCGTAGGTGGGCTTGAGAATGGGTTCGAGCTTGGGGTGGGGATACTCCACCTTGGCCCGACCGTGCTTGCGCGCGATGAAGTCGTCCACCATGCCGGATCCCAGGGGACCGGGCCGGAACAGGGCCACCAAAGCGGTCATGTCTTCGAAGCTGTCCGGTTGCAAGCGGGCGATGAGATCCTTCATTCCGTGCGACTCGAGCTGGAAGACCGCGGTGGTCCGGGCCGACTTGAGCAGAGCGAACGCTTTGGGGTCGTCCATGGGAATGCGCCCGATGTCCAGCGGCGGTTCCCCCTGGGCTTCGCGCCCGCGATTGATGGTCTGGAGCGCCCAATCGATGATGGTAAGGGTGCGCAGCCCGAGAAAGTCGAACTTCACCAACCCCACCGCTTCGACGTCGTTCTTGTCGAACTGGGTCACCAGGTTGGATCCGTCCGCTTCGCAGTAGAGCGGCGTGAAATCCGTCAGTCGGCCCGGCGCGATGACCACGCCACCGGCGTGCTTGCCCGCATTCCGGGTGAGCCCTTCGAGCTGGCGGGCCATGTCGATGAGCTCTCGCACTTCTTCATCGTTGGCGTAAGCCTGCTTGAGCTCCTCGCTCTCCTCCAGCGCCCGCTCCAGGGTGATGCCCAGGTCGAAGGGGATCATCTTGGCCACCCGGTCGGTGAAACCGTATGGGTGGCCCAAGACCCGCCCCACGTCACGCACCACCGCCTTGGCCGCCATGGAGCCGTAGGTAATGATCTGGGAAACGGCGTCGCGCCCGTATTTGCGCGCCACGTAGTCGATCACCTCATCGCGGCGGTCCATGCAGAAATCGATGTCGAAATCGGGCATGGACACCCGCTCGGGATTGAGGAAACGCTCGAACAGCAGCTCATGCTCGAGGGGATCGAGGTCGGTGATCTCCAGGGCATAGGCCACCAGGGAACCCGCACCCGAACCCCGACCGGGCCCCACGGGGATGCCCTGCGCCTTGGCCCAACGGATGAAGTCGGCCACGATGAGAAAGTAACCCGGAAACCCCATCTGCACGATGACATCCAACTCGGTGCGCAGCCGCTCGTCATAGGGGGCCCGACGCCGGGCGAAATCGGGCGCTTGCGGATCCAGAATCTTGCGCAGCCGCTTCTCCAGCCCCTCCTCGGCCAACCGCCGGAAATAGTCGTCCGTGGTCAACCCTTCGGGCACCGGAAAATCGGGTAGATAGTTTTTGCCCAACTCCAGCTCCAGCGTGCACCGGCGGGCGATCTCCACACTGTTCTCCAGCGCTTCCGGGATGTCGGCGAACAGCTCCGCCATCTCTTCGGGAGAACGCAAGTATTGTTGAGGCGAGTAGTCCCGCGGCCGTCGGGGATCGTCCAAGGTGCGCCCCTGGTGGATGCACACCCGGATTTCGTGGGCCTGGAACTGATCCGGCTCCAGAAAGCAGACTTCATTGGTGGCGACCACGGGCACCCGGCGGCGGGCGGCCAGGTCCACGCTGGCATGCAGGCACGCTTCCTCCTCCGGACGACCGGTGCGCACCAGTTGAAGGTAGTAGCGGTCGCCGAAGAGGGACAACCAGCCGTCGAGCAAGGCTTCGGCCTGAGACACGTTGCCGGCGAGCAACGCTCTTCCCACGTCACCCTGGCGTCCGCCGGAGAGGGCGATGAGGCCTTGGCACCGCTCCGGCGTGAGCCAGTCCCGCTCCAACATGGGGCGGCCCAGATGTTGCCCCTCCTGGTAGCCCCGCGACACCAACAGCCTCAGGTTGGCGTAGCCGGTGGCGTCCTGCGCCAGCAGGATCAATCGATGGGGCTGGTTCACCTGTTCTTCGTTGCGCAACCACAGGTCCACCCCGGCGATGGGCTTGACACCGGCCGCCAGCGCCGCCTTGTAGAACTTCACCAGGGCGAAGAGGTTGCTCTGATCGGTGAGGGCCACCGCCGGCATGCCCGACGCCGCCACTTTTTCCATGAGCGGTCCGATGCGCACCACCGAATCCACCATGGAGTATTCGGTGTGGAGATGGAGGTGGACGAATGCCTGAGTCATCGTTTGAAAAAGGCGGTACTTCGACCTCGGGTCGAAAAACGTTCACGGATTCCTTGACAAGAGGTCGTGGTCACTGCCCCACCCTCCCTCGCCGGCCGTCGGCGCCATCGACCACGGAACACGCCCGGCGCACGAAGCCCTGAACGGTCCGTTTCACCGCCGTCCCCCGTTGGGCTCCACGCCCCCCCGAAGCTCGAGAAGCCGCTTGACCGGCCCGAAGCTGCGGCGATGGATCTCGGTGACACCCAAGGTGCGCAGCGCCTCCAGATGCGCTCTCGTAGGATACCCTTTGTGTCCGGCAAATCCATATCCGGGATACAGGCGATCGAGCAGCGTCATCTCCCGATCGCGGCTCACTTTGGCGACGATGGAAGCAGCGCTGATGCACGGCTCGCGGCCATCCCCTCCCACGAGGGCCTCGGCGGTGCAGTGGAGCCCTTGCGGAATCCGATCGCCGTCCACCAACACGTGATCCACCCGCAGCGGCAGCGCCTCCACCGCCCGGCGCATGGCCAGCAAGGCGGCCTGGAGGATGTTGATGCGGTCGATCTCCTCCACTTCGGCCCGGCCCAGGGCCCAGGCCGACGCCTTTTCGGTGATCTCCGCATAGAGCGCATCGCGACGGGCCGGCGTGAGCTTTTTGGAATCGGCCAGCCCGGCGATGGGACGGGCGGGATCGAGCACCACCGCCGCCGCCACCACCGGACCGGCCAGGGGGCCGCGTCCCGCTTCATCCAGACCGCACACGATCATCGTTTCGCCTCCAACACCTCCAACACCACCTGAGCGGCCGTTTCATCGGTGGCCATGCGCAACCGGCGGTGGGCTTCGGCATAGACACGTTCGACACGCATACGCCGCTCTTCATCGAAAAAGAACGGCTCCAGCGCCCCGGCCAGTCGGTCCGGCGTGCACGCCTGCTGCAGCAGCTCCGGTGCCATGGGTTCGGGTGAGAGCAAATTGGCCATGGCCACCCGTTCCGTCTTCAACAAACCCAGGCCGGTGATGATCCAGTAAGTGAGCGGATGCATCCGGTAGCCCACCACCATCGGCCGCTTGCACAACAGGGCTTCGAGAGTGGCCGTGCCCGACGCCACCAAGGCCGCGTCCGCAGCGGTGAGCACTTCGGCGGTACGCCCCGGATGGACGGTGATCGGCAGGCCGGCGGCGTGACGGCGTACCAGCGCACGCAGACGGGCATCCGTGGCCTCGGTGGCGGTGGGAACGGCCACCCGCAGATCCGGCACACGTCCGGCGAGACGCACTGCTGCTTCCAGGAAAGGCGGCCCGATCCGCTCCACCTCGGCCATGCGGCTGCCGGGCAGCAGGGCGAGCACCGGGCCACGGCGCGGCAGCGCCAACGCCCGGCGTGCGGCGGCGCGATCCGGTGCCAGGGGATAGGCCGCCGCCAAAGGATGGCCCACGTAACGGGCGTCGATCCCGTGGCGCGCCAGGAACTCGGGTTCGAAGGGGAAGATGCAGAGCACGCGGTCGGCGGCGCGCCGCAACCTCTTCACCCGATTTTCGCGCCAGGCCCAGACGGTGGGACTCACGTAGTGTACGGTGGGAACGCCGCCCGCCCGCAGCGCCTTCTCCAACCCCAGGTTGAAATCGGGCGCATCGATCCCGATGAACAGATCCGGAGGGTGCGTCCGCCAGTGACGCACCAGGCCTCGGCGCAGGGCGATCAGCTCGGGCAGATGGCGGACCACCTCCACCAGGCCCATGACCGACAACTTCTCCATGGGAAAACGGCTCTTCAACCCTTGCGCGGCCATCCGTTCGCCGCCGACGCCTTCGAACCGCACGCCGGGCACCCGCGCATTCAGCGCCGCCATCAATCCCGCGGCGAGCCGGTCACCCGAGGGCTCGGCGGCGACCAACGCGATGCGCATCAGCGGACGATGCTGCGCGCGGGGTTTTCGAGGAACCGGGCCATCACCTCCAACACCCGGATTTCCCGCGCCATCGAGCGGATCTCTTCTCTGGCCGCCTCCAGCCGCAGGCCCGAGCGGTAGAGGCGGCGATAAGCCCGCTTGATGGCGCCGATCTCCTCGTCGGTGAACCCTCTGCGCCGCAACCCTTCGTGGTTGATGCCGCGCGGCGCCGCAGGCCGGCCGTCCACCATCACATATGGAGGCACATCCTTGCCGATGGCGCTGCCCATGGCGGAAAAGCTGTGGGCACCCACCCGGGTGAACTGGTGCACCAGGGTGAAACCGCCCAGTATGGCCCAATCATGGACCTCCACATGGCCGCCCAGGGATGCGGCGTTGGCGAGAATGGTGTGATCGCCGATGCGGCAGTCGTGGGCCACGTGGGTGTAGGCCATGAGCAGATTGTGGCTGCCGATCCGGGTGACGCCGCCGTCTTGCACCGTTCCGCGATGAAGGGTGGCGTACTCGCGGATCACGTTGTGGTCGCCGATCTCCAGCCAAGTCTCTTCACCGGCGTACTTCTTGTCCTGGGGGTCCTCGCCGACGGAGGCGAACTGAAATATCTTGTTGCCGCGCCCCATGCGGGTGTTGCGGGCGATGACCACATGGCTGCCGATCTCGCATCCATCGCCGATCTCGACCCCGGGGCCGATGACGCTGTATGGGCCGATGCGCACCCCTTCCCCGAGGCGCGCACTCTCGTCGACGATGGCGGTGGGATGGATCAAAGGGGCCTCGCAGTGCACATGATCTCTGCGGAAGCCGCCACCGTCCCCTCCACCAGGGCCTTGGCGTCGAACAACCAAACGCCCCGCCGCCGCTTGAGTAGCCGCGTCTCCAGATGAAGACCATCCCCCGGCAGGACCGGCCGTTTGAAACGGGCCTTGTCCACCCCGGCCAGCAGATAGACCTCGTCTTCTGCGCTCGGCTCGGTCTCCAGCGCCAAGAGGCAGGTGGCTTGAGCAAGAGCCTCGACGATGAGGACGCCGGGCATGACCGGCCGCTCCGGGAAATGGCCCTGGAAGAATGGTTCGTTGATGGTGACGTTCTTCAGCGCCAGCAAGCGCTCACCGGGCTCACACTCGAGCACACGGTCGATCAACAAAAAAGGATAGCGGTGTGGCAGCCGCGCCAGCACGCGGCCGATGTCGAGATTCGTCAAGATCAACTCCCGGACGGCTCAGGCCGTCTCCTGTTCCTTCCGCAACCGATCCAGGGCCTTCTCCAGCTCGCGGATCTTCTTGTTCATTTCGTCCAGGCGCTTGATGCGCGGCGCGTTTCTTTTCCATTGGCGGTGGGGCACGGCGGCCAAACCGCTGGAATAGACACCCGGCTCTTTGAGGGAGTGAGTCACCATGGAGAATCCAGTGACATGCACATTGTCGGCCAGCTCGATGTGGCCCACCAGCCCCACTCCGCCGGCCAAGGTGCAGTCGGCGCCGATGCGAGTGGAACCCGAAATGCCGGTACAGGCGGCGATGGCGGTGTTCTCGCCGATTTCCACGTTGTGGGCCACCTGGATCAGGTTGTCCAGCTTGGCGCCGCGGCGAATCACCGTATCGTGGACGGCGCCCCGATCGATGGTGGTGTTGGCCCCCACCTCCACATCATCCTCCAACACCACGGAGCCGAGCTGCGGCACCTTCTCCCAACGGCGACCGTCACGGGCCAGCCCGAAGCCGTCGCTGCCCACCACCACGCCCGGATGCAGGAGGCAACGGCGCCCGACCCGCACCCCGTCGAGTAGGGTGACCGAGGCCACGAGACGACTCTGCTCGCCGATCTTCACCCCCTGGCCGACCACGCAGTTGGGGCCGATCCACACCCCCTCGCCGATCTCTGCGTCGGGCTGGATGACGGTTCCCGCCTCCACCACGGCGGAATCGGCCACTCTGGCGGAATCGGCCACTACGGCTGCAGGATGGATACCGGGCGGCGGACGGTTCTGCACCTGAAAACAGGCCAACACCCGGGCCCAGGCCAGATAAGGGTTGTCGCTGACCAGCGCCGCAGCGGGGCAGTGCGCCCGTTCGTCCGGCGACAGGATCACCGCCGAGGCGCGGGTCTCGGTCAGCCGGTTGCGGTAGCGGGGATTGGCCAGGAAGCTGATGTGCCCCGGACCCGCCGCTTCCAGCGTCTCCGGACCGGTGATGCGAATGGCGGGATCGCCATCCAGTTCCGCGCCCGCCACTCGCGCCAGCTCGGCCAGGGTGTACCCCTCCGCCGACATGCCGGTCACCGGCGTTTCTTGAGCTCCTTGATCACCTTGTCGGTGATGTCCACCTTGCTGTTGGCCCAGACCACGCCGCTCTCGAGCACCATGTCGAAGCCACCTTGCTTGGCCACCTTGACCACCACTTCGGTGATCACCTTGCGCAATTTGGCCAACTCCTCGTTCTGACGGAGAGTGAGGTCCTCCTGAAATTCACTCTGGGCATTCTTGAGCTTGCGGCTGCGGGCGATGATGTCACGCTCCAAGCGTTTCTTCTCCGCCTCACTCATGATGGCCGCATCCCGCGCCAGCTTCTCTTTGAGCTTTTTGAGTTTCTTCTGTTCGGCGACCAACTGGTCGTCACGCTTGGCAAACTCCCTGCGGATGCGCTCCTTGATGGCTTTCACCTGAGGAGAAGCCTGCAGCACTTTGGCCACTTGCACATAGGCCACGCGAGTTCCGGCCGCCGTGGCCGTGCCGACGAAAGCCAGCATGAGGATGAGCGACGCCGCCAGCAGAGTCTTGAAATGGTTCACGTTGTTGCACTCCTCGTCTTTGGGTTGGTTCAGAATACGGATCCGAAACTGAACTGGAAGTTCTCCACTTCATCGTAATCCTTGTCGTTCAACGGCACACCATAGCTTATGGTGAGCGCGCCCATGGGCGAAAGCCAAGTGGCCCCCACCCCGACGGAATAGCGGATCTCGTCCCATTCTATCTTGTCCCGAAACACATTGCCCGCATCCAGAAACGCCGACAAGCGCAGTGTTTCGGAGAACTCTTCGAAAGGCGGCGGCATGAACAATTCGATGCCCCCGGTGATCTTGCGATTGCCGCCATAAGGGTCACCGGTGGAATCCCGCGGCCCCAGCGTATTGCTCTTGAAGCCACGCACGTTCTTCACCCCTCCGGCATAGAAGTGCTCGAAAAAGGGCATGGTGTGGGTCTTCCCGTAGCTGTCACCATAACCCAAATCGGCGCGCGCCGAGAAGACGAACTGACGATACAGGGGCACATAGTGGCGGAAGGTGTAATAGAACTTGTAGAACTGGAGATCGCTTCCCGGCAACGTCATGGCCAAGGTCGCCGTCTGGCGGGTTCCCACATTGGGGAAGATCGCACTGTCACGCGAATCGTGGCGCCAGGTGACGGTGATCTTGTAGTCGAGATAGCGATCCCCTTCCACATCCACGAAATCGACGATCTCGATGGGAGGATAGGAGCCCAACGTCAGGTCGATGAGCTCGATGGCGAAAGTGGCCGACAGCCGATTGAAATCGCTTATCGGTACGCCGTAGTTCACCGAGGCGATGGAACGGTCGGTGGAGTAGTCGGAAATGTTGAGTTCGTCGTAATTGGTCTTGCGATAGCTGAGGTTGAACCCGCGGCTGATGCCGTCGATGGTGGCATAAGGGTTGAAGTAGGAGAGCTGATAGTGGGTGTTGTAGCTGCTGGTGTTCAACGCCATGGTCACCTTCTTGCCGGTGCCCAGGAAGTTGTCTTCGGTGATGCTGGCAGTGAAGGAGAAGCCTTGGTTCTGGCTGTAGCCCACGCCCCCGGCGAGCGAACCCGAAGGTTTTTCTTTCACCGTCACCACCACATCGGTCAGATCGGTGGAGCCGGGTACCGCCGGCGTCTCCAAGGTCACGTCCTCGAAAAAGCCCAATCGCAGCAGCCGTTCCCGTGAACGCTGCAGCTTGGCGGTGGAGAGCCAAGCGTTCTCCATCTGCCGCATCTCACGACGGATGACGCGGTCGCGGGTGCGGGTGTTGCCCTTGATCTCGATGCGACGCACATAGACCCGCTTTCCCGGATCCAGATAGAACGTAATGGCCACCGTCTTGTTTTCCTCGTCCACCTCCGGGATGTGATTGATGTTGGCGAAGGCATATCCCATCTCACCCAGCTTCTCCGTGATACGGTCGGTGCTGTCCACCACCTGGCGGCGGGAGAAAGGCTCGCCCCGACGCAGATGGATGAGAGGGAAATACTCCTCAGGATCCACCACCAGATCGCCGGTGATGCGGATGTCGCTCAAGGTATAGACGTCGCCTTCGTCGACATTGACGGTGATGAAGATGTCTTTCTTGTCCGGCGAAAGGGTCACCTGGGTGGATTCCACCTTGAACTGGAGGTAGCCACGGTCCAGATAGAAGGACTTGAGCGCTTCGAGGTCACCGGCCAGCTTCTGGCGCGAGTAACGGTCCTCCTTGGTGAACCAGGCCAGCCAGCCGCCGGGGCGGGACTGGAACAGGTCCAGCAGGGTTTCGTCGTCGAAGGCATGGTTGCCCACGATATGGATGCCCCGGATGCGCGCGGTCTTGCCCTCCTGGATGTCGATCGCCACCGCGACCCGGTTGCGCTCCATCGGCGTCACCCGGGTTTCGAGGATCACGCCGTACTTGCCCTCGTTGTAGAACTGGCGCCTGAGTTCCTGTTCGATGCGCGCCAGCACCGAGCGGTTGAAGGTCCTCCCCTCGGCCAGGCCCGCGTCCCTGAGCCCCTTGAGCAAGTCTTCGGTCTTGATGGACTTGTTGCCTTCAATGTCGATCTGGGCGATGGCGGGCCGCTCGATCACCTCCAGCACCAGCACATCGCCTTCGCGCCAGGCCTGGACGTCTTTGAAAAAGCCGGTCTTGTAGAGGGTGCGGATGATGTTGCGCACATCCGAGGGGGTCACCCGCTCGCCGGGACGGACCGGAAGATAGTTGAAAACGGTGCCGGCCGAGATGCGCTGCAAGCCGTCCACGCGAATGTCGCGCGCCACGAACCCCTCTTCGGCCAAGAGCGGTGCCGTGCTCCACAAGAGCAGGACGAATGAGAGAGCGGTGAGACGGCGCATGGCGGCAAGGCGGAGCCGGATTCGACGTGGCGCCGTATTATATCGGGAAAAGCGCAACACCGGCCCTCACTCCGTGAGCCGCAGAATGTCCTGGTAGAACACCAGGACCATGAGCGCCAGCAACAACGCCAACCCCACCTGTTGGCCGCGCGCCATCGCCTCTTCGGATGGCGGCTTACCGGTGACCGCCTCGATGAGAAAATAGAGCAGATGTCCGCCGTCCAGCACCGGAATCGGAAGCAGGTTGAAGACACCCAGGCTGACGCTGATCACCGCCAGCAACTTGATGAAATGGACCAGCCCCGCGCTCACCGCCGTGCCCGCCGCATCGGCCATGGTGATGGGGCCGCCCAGGTTCTTCAGGGACGCTTGGCCGGTGAGGATGCGCCACATCACCTTGAGGGTGAGGGCGGAGAATTCCCAGGTGCGTTCGAAAGCCCGGGGGATCGCCTCGAGCGGCCCCATGGCGTATTCCACCCGGTAACGGGCCCAGAGTTCCGGCACGGGCCGGTTCGCCGCTCCAATACGGCCGATGGTGCCCCCCTCGCCGTCGTCCACCGCTTTGGGCGTCACCGTCAGCTCGAGCACCCGTCCCTCGCGCACCACCTTCAGCCGCAGGGGCTGGAGGGGGTGATCGCGGATGTAAGTGACCCACTCCACCCAATCCTCCACCGGACGGCCATCCACCTCCAGGATACGGTCGCCCGGCGCCAGCCCCGCCGCCTCCGCGGGTTCGCCCGGCAACACCCGGCCGATGACCGGCGGCACCTCGGGCACTTCGGGACGGAGACCCAACGCATCCAAAGGATTCTTCACCTCCGCCAGGTCACCGACGGCGTCGTGGGCCAGAACCCGCCGGTGCAACTTGCCGAACCCGTCCTTCACCTCGAAGACGATGGTCTCTCCTCCAGCGGATGCGGCGGCGAACCGATACAACACTTGGCTCCAGGTGGGGGTGGGTTCGCCGTTGATGGCAAGGATCTCGTCACCGGGGGCAAACCCGGCGGCCTCCGCCACCGAACCCGGGGTCACTTCGCCCACCAGAGGACGCAGGCCGGTCTCCCCCATCACCAGCACCAGCCAGAACAAGAGCACGGCGAACCCCAGGTTGAACAGAGGACCGGCCAGCACTACGGCGGTACGCACCCACAGGGGCTTGCGGTTGAAGGCGCGCGGCAGATCGGCCTCGTCCACCGCCCCCTCCCGTTCGTCCACCATCTTCACGTAACCGCCCAGGGGAATGGCGGCCACCACGTATTCCGTCTCGTCTCCCGGCCGCCGCCAGGTCTTGAGGGGGCGGCCGAAGCCGATGGAAAAGCGCAGCACTTTGACGCCCAGCCGACGCGCCACCCAGAAATGGCCGAACTCGTGGACCGTCACCAGGATGCCCAGGGCCAGAAGAAATCCGAAAACCTTCAATGCCAGGGACTCGATCATGCCCGATCCTCCAGCGCCTTCACCTGAGCCTCCGCCCGCCGCCGGGCTTCGGCATCCACGGCCAAGAGCTGTTCCAGGGAAGCAACCGGCGCCGCCGGCATGGCCTCCATCACCCCTTCGATGACGCGCGGAATGTCGAGAAAACCGATCCGCCGGTTCAGAAACGCCGCCACCGCCACCTCGTTGGCCGCATTGAGCACCGCCGGCGCCGTGCCCCCCTCGCGCACTGCGCGAAAGGCCAACCCGAGACAGGGAAACCGCTTCAGATCCGGCGCCTCGAAATCCAATCGGCCCACATCGAACAAATCCAACGGGGCCACCCCGGCGTCGATACGCTCCGGCCAGGCCAGGGCGTGGGCGATGGGCGTGCGCATGTCGGGATTGCCCATCTGCGCCAACACCGAACCGTCCACGTACTGGACCAGGGAATGGACGATGCTCTGGGGGTGCACCACCACATGAATGCGATCGGGCTCCGCGCCGAACAACCAGTGCGCCTCGATCACCTCCAGCCCTTTGTTCATGAGCGTGGCCGAATCCACGGAAATTTTGCGTCCCATGTTCCAGTTGGGATGGGCGCAGGCCTCCTCCGGCGTCACCCGGGCCAGCCGCTCGACGGGCCAAGTGCGAAAGGGCCCTCCGGAAGCGGTGAGCAGGATGCGGGAAACCCCTTTCGCCTCGAGAGAGCCCGATCCAGGTGGAAGGCACTGGTAGATGGCGTTGTGTTCACTGTCGATGGGAAGCACCGTCACGCCGGCGCGCCCCACCTCCTCCATGAACAGGCGTCCCGCCACCACCAGCGCCTCTTTGTTGGCCAAAAGCAGGCGTTTGCCCGCGCGCACCGCCGCAAGCGCAGGCGGCAGGCCGGCCGCGCCGACGATGGCCGCCATCACCTGAGCCGCCTCGGGATGGGTGGCCACCGCTTCCAATCCGGCCGGGCCGGCGGCCACCTCCGTCTTCAGCCCTTCGACTGCGAGCCGCCGCTCCAGTTCACGGGCGGCGTCGGCATCCGCCATGGCCGCCAGCCTGGGCCCATGCCGCCGACACAGATCCAGCATGGTCTCCACGTCCCTATGAGCGGCCAAGGCCACCACCGGGTAGCGATCGGGGTGGCGGCCGGCCACGTCGAGGGTGCTCCGACCTATGGAACCCGTGGCGCCGAGTACCGCCAGGCCGCTCATCCCTCGACCCCCAACAACCGCAATCCCGCCAGGAAGAAAGGCGCCGCCGCGATCTGGCTGTCGATGCGATCGAGCACACCCCCATGGCCGGGCAGCAGCCGGCCGCTGTCTTTGACCCCCCGCTCGCGCTTGAGCACGCTCTCCCACAGGTCGCCGCCGATGGAGACCATCACGGTGGCGACACACAGAAACACGGCCTGTACAGGGGACACCAGATCGAGCGGCGGTGTCAGAAAGACCAGCGAGAAGAGGGCGCCGCCGGCTACGGCGCCCAAAGCGCCAGCCACCGTTTTTCCCGGACTGATGTGGGGCGCCAGCTTGCGCCGTCCCCATCTTCGACCGGCGAAATAGGCGGCGCTGTCGGCCACCCAAATGAGCACGAGGAAAGCCATCACCAAAGCCGGCCCCCGAGGCATGGCGTGGATGGATACGAGCGCCAGCCAGGCACCGGATAGAAGGAACAGGCCACTTACGAGCCGTAAAGGCCGGCTGCCCCGAAAGGGTCGCGGTTCCAGCCGCCCAGAGAGAAGCACCACCAGGTTGACCAGCCACCATGAAGCCAGCGCCAGGACGGCCCAGGAAACCCATTCGGCCGACCGGTAAGCGTACAAAAACGCCAGCACCGCGCCCAGGATGAACAGAAACGCAACCCGGACCGGACCACTCTCCAATCCCGCCAGGCGGGTCAGCTCCCAGGCCGCTGCCAACACCACCAGTCCGGCGAGAAGGGCGAACGTGGAAGTGGGCAATCCCAACACCGCGGCGAAGACGAGGGGGACGAGAATCAACGCGGTGAACAGCCGCTGTGCCAGCATCAGCCCTCCTCGGGCTCGACGACGGCACCGAACCGGCGCTGCCGTCGTGCATAGTCCGCCAATGCGGCGTCGAAGGCGGCCTCGTCGAAATCGGGCCAGAGCACTTCAGTGAAGTAGAGTTCGGTATAGGCGCACTGCCAAAGCATGAAATTGCTGATGCGCCGCTCCCCAGCGGTGCGGATGAGCAGATCGGGATCAGGCACACCGGCGAACGACAACACCCCTGCGACCTGCGCCTCATCGATCTGGTCTGGTGTCAACATTCCGGCCTGTACCTGGGCAGCCAAACGGCGCGCCGCTTGGGTGATGTCCCACCGACCGCCGTAATTGGCGAACACCTGGAGCAACAGGCCGTCGTTGTCGGCGGTGGCCCGCTCTCCTTCCCGGATGAGCTGTTGCAGCTTGTCCGAAAAGGCGCTCAAGTCACCGATGACGCGCAACCGTACGTTTCCCTTGACCAGTCGCCGAATCTCCCGGTTGAGGGCATTGAAAAAGAGCTCCATGAGCATCTTCACTTCGGCCTGCGGCCGCCGCCAGTTCTCGCTGGAGAAGGCGAACAGAGAGAGCACCTTCACACCCCGAGCACCACAGGCTTCGATGACCCGGCGCACCGACTCCACCCCGGCACGGTGACCAAGATGGCGCGGCTTGCCACGGGCGCGGGCCCAACGGCCATTGCCGTCCATGATGATCGCCACGTGGTGGGGGATCCTCTCTTCGTTCGTACAGGCCGAAGACATGCGGGAGGACGCAACAAACGACGGCTCAAACCGCCATCAAGTCCTTTTCCTTGGCCTCCAGCATCTCGTCGATCTCTTTGATGTGCTGATCGGTGAGCTTCTGGATCACCTCCTGGCCGCGTCGTTCGTCGTCCTCCGTGATCAACTTTTCTTTGACCAGCTCTTTGAGTTCGCTGTTGGCGTCACGACGGATGTTGCGAATGGCCACCCGCGCCTGTTCCCCTTCCTGGCGCACCACACGGGTGAGATCGCGCCGCCGCTCCTCGGTGAGCGGCGGCATGGGCACCCGGATGACGGTACCGGCGGTGTTGGGATTGAGACCCAAGTCCGACTCCATGATGGCCTTCTCCACCGGCTTGACCATGGACTGTTCATAAGGCTGGACCACCAGGGTACGGGCATCCTCCACGCTCACATTGGCCACCTGCCGCAATGGCACTTCGGCGCCGTAATAGGAAACCGTCAGGTGATCGAGCAGGCTGGGATGGGCACGGCCCGTACGGATCTTGCCCAAGGCGTCGTGGAGCGCCTTGATGGTCTTGTCCATGCGCTCCGCCGCGTCCTTCTTGATGTCGTCGATCATTGGATTCTCTCCGCTACTCAACCAGTGTTCCGATGGATTCCCCCTGCAACAGGCGGCGCAGGGCACCCGGCCGATAGATGTTCATCACCCGCAAAGGCAGGCCGTGGTCCCGACACAGAATGAGCGCGGTGGCGTCCATCACCGCCAACCGCGCCTCCAGGGCCTGATCGAAACTGATACGCTCATAAAAGGTGGCCTGCGGATTCTTCACCGGATCGTCCGAGTAGACCCCGTCCACCTTGGTGGCCTTGATGAGCAGATCGGCACCGATTTCGATGGCCCGCAGGCTGGCCGCGGAATCGGTAGTAAAAAAGGGATTACCAGTGCCGGCGGCGAAAATCGCCACCCGCCCCTGCTCCAGATGCTCCATCGCGCGATGACGGGAATAGGACTCACACACCGCCTCCATTCCCAAAGCGGAGAGCACACGGGCATCCATCCCTTTGCGCCGCAAGTGGTCGGCCATGGCCAGAGCATTGATCACGGTGGCCAGCATTCCCATGTGGTCACCGGTGACTCGGTCCATGCCGCCCCCCGCCAGGCCGGCACCGCGAAAGATGTTGCCACCCCCGATGACCATACCCACCTGAATCCCGGAGGCCACCACCTCCGCCACCTCCTGCGCCAGCCGATCGAGCATCTCGGGGTCGATTCCGAAATCGGCGTCGCCCATGAGGGCCTCGCCGCTCAGTTTCAATAGGATACGGCGTGGGGCTGGATTGCCGTCGGTCATGGTCGGGAAGGTCTCGGTAGGAAAACCGGGAGGAATGGTATCAACAGTAATGCCGATTGTGTAGGGACACCCGAAAGCCGCAGGGGACGAAAAACGGCGCGGCCCACAAGGGCGCGCGCCGTCCGAAGGGAGACATTGGAGCGATCAAGTGCGCATCTGCGCCTTGACCTCCTCGGCGAAATTCTCCTGTTTCTTTTCGATCCCTTCACCCACTTCGAAGCGGACGAAACGGTTGACCTTGGCGCCTTTCTCTCCCAGCAGTTTGCCCACCTTGACGTCGGGGTTCTTGACGAAAGGCTGGCCGGCCAAGGTCACCTCACCGATATACTTCTTCATGCGGCCTTCGATCATCTTTTCGATGATGTTGTCCGGCTTACCGCTTTCACGGGCCTGGGCCTCGAAAATTTCGCGCTCCTTGGCCAACATCTCCTCGGGAATGTCCTTCTCCTCCACACACACCGGATTGGATGCGGCGATGTGCATGGCGATGTCCTTACCCAACTCGGCATCACCACCGGTCATGTCCACCAACACGCCGATGCGAGTGCCGTGGAGATAAGTGGCCAGGTCGCCTTCGGCCTGCAGACGCACGAAGCGACGCACGTTGATGTTCTCGCCGATCTTGGAGACCAGCGCCTGGCGCGCCTCCTCCACCGTGGTGTCCTCACCTTCATGCAGGGGCAGGGCTTTGAGCGCCTCCACGTCCTCGACGTCGCTGTTCAGCACCCGCTCGGCGACGGCGTTGGCGAAAGAGACGAAATTGTCGTCCTTGGCCACGAAATCGGTCTCGCAGTTGACCTCGGCCATGGCCACGGTCTTGCCGTCCTCGGAAGGCAGGATGACGATGACACCCTCGGCGGCGATGCGGCCCGCCTTCTTGGCCGCCTTGGCCTGGCCCGATTTACGCATGTTCTCGATGGCTTTTTCGATATCGCCGTCGGCCTCCACCAGCGCCTTTTTACACTCCATCATGCCGGCGCCGGTACGCTCACGCAGTTCCTTCACCAGAGCTGCAGTAATTGCCATGGTTCCACCTCTGAAAATTTCTGGAAATTTTGGATGTTCGTTCGGGGCCGGTCCGCTCCAAGCTGGAGCGGACCGGCCCGTCGATGCCGAGCCTCAGCCCTCGGAAGCCGCCTCGGCCTCATCGGCCTGCGGCGCTTCTTTCTGATCGGAGGCCACTGCGCCGGCCACGGCTTGAGCGGCCACGGCGCGCCCTTCGAGCACCGCCGCCGACGCCCCCTGGACATAGAGCTGAATGGCGCGGATGGCGTCGTCGTTGCCAGGGATGATGTAGTCCACCAGATCGGGATCGTTGTTGGTGTCCACCACCCCCACTACGGGAATGCCCAGCTTGCGCGCCTCGGCCACCGCAATGTCCTCATGGCCGGTATCGATGACGAACAGGGCATCGGGCAACCCCTTCATGTCCTTGATGCCGCCCAGGCTGCGCTCCAGCTTGGCCAGCTTGCGCCGGACGCCCAACGCCTCCTTCTTGGAGAACTTCTGATCCAGAGAGCCGTCCGCCACCATGGCCTCCAGCTCCTTGAGCTTGTTGATGGAAAGTTTGATGGTCTTGTAGTTGGTGAGCATGCCTCCCAGCCAACGATGATTGACATAGGGCATGCCGCAACGCTCGGCCTCTTCCTTGATCACATTGCTGGCCGCGCGTTTGGTACCCACGAAGAGAATCTTGCCGCCGTTGGAGGCCAACTTGCCGATGAAGTTCATGGCCTCCTCGTACAGGGGCAGCGTCTTTTCCAGGTTGATGATGTGGATCTTGTTGCGCTGACCGAAGATGTAGGGCGCCATCTTCGGATTCCAATAACGGGTCTGATGCCCGAAATGCACGCCAGCCTCGAGCATCTGGCGCATGGTCACTTTGCTCATGGGAATGCCTCTTGGATTTGGGGTTGAGCCTCCGCGGTTTCGGGCCCGCCAACCACGAAAACCCGTCGACCGGCGACGGGTTTTCCATGGCACCCGGGCGCGGCCCGTGGCGAAACCGCGTGTGTATTTGCCGTTTGGCGGCGCGTTTTATACCATAACGCGCCCTTCGCAACAATTCCCGCCCTGGATGGCCATCACCATCAAGACCCCCGAGGAGATCGAGAAGATGCGCGTCGCCGGCCGCCTGGCCGCCGAGGTGCTGGAGATGATCGAGCCCCACGTCAAGGCGGGGGTCACCACGGGCGAGCTGGACGCCATCTGTCATGACTATATCGTAAACGTGCAGAAGGCCGTGCCGGCGCCGCTCAACTATCACGGTTTCCCCAAATCCATCTGCACCTCGGTCAACCATCAGGTGTGCCACGGCATCCCCGGTGACAAGAAACTCAAGAAGGGCGACATCATCAATATCGACGTCACCGTCATCAAAGACGGTTACCACGGTGACACCAGCAAGATGTTCTGCGTGGGCAAACCCTCGGTGCTGGCCCGACGGCTGTGTGACGTCACTTACGAAGCCATGTGGCGTGGTATCCGTGTGGTCCGGCCCGGCGCCCACTTCGGCGACATCGGTGAAGCCATCCAGAAATTCGTCGAGGCCCACCATTTTTCGGTGGTGCGTGAATACTGCGGCCATGGCATCGGCCGGGGCTTCCACGAAGAGCCCCAAGTGCTCCACTATGGCAAACGCGGCACCGGCCCGCGCATGGAGGCGGGCATGACGTTCACCATCGAGCCCATGGTCAACGCCGGCCGCAAGGAGGTGAAACAGCTCGGCGACGGTTGGACGGTGGTGACCCGAGACCGCAAGCTCTCGGCCCAATGGGAACACACCGTGCTGGTCACCGAGACCGGCTGTGAAGTGCTCACCTTGCGCGAGGAGGAGAAGGCCGCCCTCGCCGCCGGCACCGGCTGATGCCGCTCACCCTGATCCAACGACTGGACCAGAGCCTCTCCGCCGGCACCCCCCTCCTTTCCGCCTACCGCGACGTGGTGCAGGCCAGCCGCCGGCGCCTCGCCGAACGGTTCGAGCGAGGTGATCCCGTCGAAGAGCTGGTCCACGAGCGTGCCGCCTTCGTGGACCAGGTGCTCATCCGCATCTGGCGCCGGTTCATGACGGATACCCCGGCCGCCCTGGTGGCCGTGGGCGGCTACGGCCGGGGCGAACTGCATCCGGCTTCCGACGTGGATCTGCTCATCTTGGTGCACGAGCCGCCCGAAGGGGCGAAGCGCGAAGCGCTAGAACATCTGGTCACCTTTCTTTGGGACGTGGGTTTGGAGGTGGGCCACAGCGTGCGCACTGTGGAGCAGTGCGTGGAAGAAGCGGCCCGCGACGTCACCGTGATCACCAACCTCATGGAGTCCCGCCTGCTGGCCGGCGACGATGGGTTGTACCAGGCCATGCGCACCGCCACGGGTCCGGATCGCATCTGGCCTTCCGATCGTTTCTTCACCGCCAAGCTGGAAGAACAGCGCAAACGCCACGCCCGTTACGAGGACAGCGCCTACAACCTGGAGCCCAACATCAAGTCCAGTCCGGGCGGCCTTCGCGACATTCAGATGATCGGCTGGGTGGTCAAGCGCCACTTCAGGGCGGAAACCCTGCTCGAGCTGGTCCACCAGGGGTTCCTCACCGACGCCGAATACCAGGCGCTCATGGACGGCCAGCACCTGCTTTGGAAGGTACGCTTCGCCCTCCATCTCCTCACCGGCAGGCACGACGACCGTTTGCTGTTCGAGCACCAGCGCACCATCGCCCGCCAGTTCGGCTACTGCGACGACGACGCCAACCTGGCGGTGGAAGCCTTCATGCAAGACTACTACCGCACGGTGATGGAGCTGAACCGCCTCAACGAGATGCTGCTCCAGCTCTTCCGTGAAGCCATCCTCGAAGCCGACCATCCCCGGGAGGTGACCCCGGTGAACCGTCGGTTCCAGGCGCTGAACGGCTACCTCGAGGTGATCGATCCCGCACTATTCGCCCGTTACCCCTTCGCCATGCTGGAGCTGTTCCTCTTGATGACGGAACACCCCGAGCTCAAAGGGGTGCGGGCAAGCACCATCCGAGCCGTGCGCGCCCATCTGCACCTCATCGACGACCGTTTCCGCAACGACATCCGCGCCCGCACCCTGTTCTTGGAGATTCTACGCCAGCCACACGGCATCACCCACGAACTGCGCCGCATGCACCGATACGGTGTGCTTGGCCGCTATATCCCCGCCTTCGGACGCATCATCGGCCGCATGCAGTTCGATCTGTTCCACGTGTATACGGTGGACGAACATACGCTCATGGTGGTGCGCAACCTGCGCCGCTTCGCCGTGCCCGAATTCGAACACGAATTCCCCCACTGCTCCGAGATCTTCCGCCGCCTGGCCAAGCCTGAGCTCATCTACCTCGCGGGCCTGTTCCACGACATCGCCAAGGGCCGCGGTGGTGATCACGCCGTGCTGGGCGAAGATGATGCACGCCGGTTCTGCCGCGATCACCACCTTTCGGAGTACGATAGCGAGCTGGTGGCCTGGTTGGTGCGCCATCACCTGGAGTTCTCCACCGTGGCCCAGCACCAGGACATCGAAGACCCCGAAGTGGTCCGTGCTTTCGCCGAACAGGTGGCCGACCTGTCGCGCTTGGACTATCTCTACCTGCTCACGGTGGCCGACATCCGTGGCACCAACCCGGCGCGCTGGAACTCCTGGACCGCTTCGCTGCTCAACCGCCTCTACCACAGCACCCGACGCTTGTTGCTGCAAGGACTGGAACATGCGCCCGGGCAGGACGAACTGGTGCAAGCCAAGCAGGCCGAAGCCCTTCGTCTCCTGGAAGGGAAGGGCTTCGACACGACACCTGTCATCGCACTGTGGCGGCAGCTCACCCTGGAGTTGTTCCTGCAAAGCGATCCGGATGAGATCGCCTGGCATACCGAACTGGTGCTCCGCCATGCGACTCGGAGCGAACCCCTGATCGCATTGCGCCTTTCGCGCAGCCGTGGCTGCGACGAGATCTTCATCGTGACTCCGGACCAACCCGGCCTCTTCGCCCGTTGCGCCCACCTACTGGACCGGCTGCGGCTCAACATCCTCGAGGCCCGCATCCACACCAGCGACGAAGGGATGGCCTTCAACAGCTTTTTCGTCCTGGAGCGGGACGATGGCCATGTGGAAGGCACTTACCGGCGAGAAGAGATCCTCGAGTCCTTGCGCCAGGGGCTGCTCATGGAGCGGACCCCCAAACCCGAGCCGCGCCCCTTGCCCCGCAAGCTGCGAGAGTTCAGCCGCCGCGTCCACATCCGCTGGGAAACGGCTCCGGACCGCCACGCCACGCACATGCATCTGCGCGCTCTGGACCGTCCGGGACTGCTTTCCATCATCGCTTGCACCTTGGCCCAGGAAGGCATCCGGGTACTCCAGGCCAAGATCACCACCCTGGGGGCGGAAGCGGTGGACACCTTCACCCTCACCGACGCGCAGGGTCTGCCGTTGGAAGATGCGGCGATCAGAGCACGGCTCGAACAGGCGCTGGCGGAACAGCTAGGGACTTGAGGGCTTGCGCGCCACCTCGTCACGCAAATAGACCGGCAACGCCGCTGCCGGCGCCACGCCGCCGCCGGCCTCCAAGACGAAACTGCCTTGCCGCGCCACGTCGCGGGCCTGGATCTTACGGTCGCGCAGCAGCCGCACCGGGCGGAATCGCGGCAGCAGCGCCTCGGCGTGAGCATCCCATCCACTGCCCAGAGCCACCCAATCCTCCCGCTGGGGCGCCCGCACCCGCGGAGGCGGCGCCACCTGCTCCGGCGCCATGAACCCTGCCCGACCATGCGGATCGAAGGTCACCGCAGCCCAATACAGCTCGCCCATGCGCGCATCCAAAGCCGACAGGACATGGGCTGCGCCGCACTCGCGCCGCGCCCCTTCGGCCAAAGCAACCAGGGTGGAGACCGGCGCCAGAGGCAGATCGGCCCCCAGCGCCAACCCCTGAGCCACTGCGGTGGCGATACGCACGCCGGTGAACGCGCCGGGACCACGAGAAAACGCGATGCCGTCCAGCTGGGTGAGCGTCAAACCGGCTTCGGCGAGAAGGGACGCCACCATGGGTAGAATTCGTTCACTGTGGCGCCGGGGCGTCTCCTCGTGGCGCCAGAGCAGCGTCTCCCCCGCCATCACCGCCACGGAACAGGCGCTCTCCGTCGTATCCAGAGCCAGGAGTTTCATGGATCAATGATCAAGCCGTGAGCCGTTCGGCCCGTTCACGCGCCTCCCGCCGGGCCGTCTCCAGGCGGCGGCGAAGCTCCCGTTCCAGGGTCTTGTACACGCGGATTTCGGCCCGCTGGTAGATGGTTTCAGGGATCTGCCCGGCAAAGGTGATCAAGGCATCACAAAAGGCCAGATCGGCCTCCAGGGAAGAGATCTGTATCTTGAACCGGACCGGCAATGGAACTTTGCGTGCCGCCATCGGCCTAGCATATCACCCCATCACCACCGGCTCGGAGCAACCGATGGCGACAACGGGAGCCAGCTCCCATTTTCATTGCAGCATCTCCCGCAGGTGGGCCGGCAGATTGATCGCCCCGTCGAAGCGGGCGCCGTCCAAGCGGGCGTTGACGAAACGTGAATCGGCCAGATCCGCCCCGTCGAAACGGGCGCCTTGCAGATGGGCGCCGTTGAGCAGGCTGTGCGTCACCTCCGCCCGGTCGAAACGGGCACCCTCCAGAGAAGCACCGGTGAGGGTGGCGTTATGGATCAGGGCGTCGCGGAAATCCGAGCCGATGGCCACCCCGCGGTGCATGAAGGCTTCCCAGAAGAGCCCGCCACGAAAATCGCTCTCCTCCATGGCGATGTCTTTCATGTAAGCCGAAGTGAAATTGGCCTCCTGCGCGCGAACCTCGTTGAGATTGGCGCCGAACAGATGGGTGCCCACGAACCGGGCATGATCCAGACGAGCACCGTCGAGGGTCACATGAAACAGGTCGGCCGAAGAAAAGTCGGCCATCACCGCGCGGCAGTCGGCCAGGTTGGCCCACTTCAGATCCGCCCCTTTGAGGCTGGCCCCGGTGAGGTCGCAACCGGCCATGCGGGCGTTGGACAGATCCACGCCGTCCAGACGCACGCCCCGCAGATCGGCGCCGGTGAGATCCCGTCCTGACAGATCGCAATGGGTCATGTCGGTGAACGGCCGGGGCCGTTCACAATCCCCTTTCGGCAGGGTGGCGGCCGCCGGCACATCCATCCCCAGCACAAAGAGCAACACGACGCCCGAGCAAAAAAAGAGACCATTTCGTACGGCCGTACCAAAAAGACGAATCACTTTCGCTTCTCCTTGCCCCCGGGAACCCCTGTGTTAGACTCGAAAGAGATCCGAGGTTCACTGGAACACAAGAAAAATCACAAAATTAGGGTGATCGTCCAAAATGTCGGAACAACTCGAAGCGCTGCGCCGCACGTCACCCTTCTACGATGGTAACGCCCCATTCATAGAAAGTCTCTACGAGTCCTGGCTGGAAGATCCTGCCAGCGTGCCGGACGCCTGGCGCCGCCGCTTTGAAGCCCTGCCCGGCAAAGACGGCGGCCTGCCTGAACCTTCCCACCGTCGCATCCAGGAAAATTTCCGTCGATTGGGCCGGGAGCGGCGCCCTTGTCCCGCTGGAGACGAGACCCTGGCAGCGGTGGCGGCGGCCAAGCAGGCTTCCGTGCTGCGGCTGATCAATGCCTATCGGGTCCGTGGCCACCAAAACGCAGACTTGGATCCGCTGCGGCTGAACACCCCCGAACCCTTGCCCGAACTCTCCCTCGCTTACCACAGCCTGGGAGACGAGGACCTCGACCGCGTATTCAACACCGGCTCCTTGTTCGCGCCCGAACGCATGAGCCTGCGCGAGATCCTGGACCTACTGCGCGCAGTCTATACCGGCACCGTAGGCTCGGAATACATGCACATCACCGACACGGTGGAGAAACGGTGGATTCAGCAGCGTCTCGAGACCTATCGAACACGTCCGGTGTTGGAGGCGGACGACAAGCGCTGGATCCTACGGCTGCTCACCGCCGCCGAAGGACTGGAGAAATACCTGCATACGCGATTCGTCGGACAGAAACGTTTTTCCCTGGAAGGGGGTGAAGCGCTCATCC
>Ga0256914_1000826_pt1 | contig 29840 bp, 29 predicted proteins | sample HulkmetaG_FD_191571 | JGI IMG/M metagenome (GOLD analysis project Ga0256914, IMG submission 191571) | Hydrothermal chimney microbial communities from Main Endeavour vent field at the Juan de Fuca Ridge, Pacific Ocean - Hulk | ecosystem: Environmental > Aquatic > Marine > Hydrothermal vents ... | reverse complement strand
TAGAGGTGTGGATGCCGGGACTTGGCGTGTATAAGGAGATATCTTCCTGTAGCAACTGCACGGATTTTCAGGCGAGGAGGGCAAATATAAGGTATAAACCTAAGGATGGCAGACCTGCGTATCTACACACCCTCAATGGTTCGGGGGTTGCTGTAGGTAGGACACTTGCTGCGATACTGGAAAACTATCAACTTGAGGACGGTAGGGTAAAGGTACCAGATGTACTTGTAGAATATATGGGAGGTGTGGAGGTAATTGGATAAGAAGCTTCTTTACGAAGGAAAGGCAAAGAAGGTTTACGACATCGGGAACAACAGGGTGCTTATGGAGTTTAAGGACAGCCTTACTGCTTTTAACGGCCAGAAGAAAGGAAGCTTTATGGGGAAAGGAGAACTGAACGCACGGATAACAAACAGGATATTCTCTTTGCTGGAGGGTGCTGGTGTACCTACTGCACTTGAGGAGTTTGTTGAGCCCAATTCTCTTGAAATGAAGGCATTGAAGATGTATCCGGTGGAGGTGGTTTTGAGAAACATTATAGCGGGAAGCATGGCAAAGAGGCTGGGTTTAAAGCAGGGAACAGAGCTGAAGATACCCATAATAGAGTATTACTTTAAGAGCGATGAACTTGGTGATCCGTGGATTAACGAGTCTCACATCTACGCTTTGGGTTATGTCTCCTCTACTGAGGAGCTTTCAAGAATGAAGAGCCTCACATTGAGAATAAATGAGATACTGAAGAAGTTCTTCCGTGATAGAGGAATGATACTGGTGGACTTTAAACTTGAGTTTGGGAAGTACGATGGAGAGATACTCTTGGGAGACGAGTTTACACCAGACACATGCCGTTTGTGGGATGCTTCGAGTGGAGATGTTTTGGATAAGGACAGGTTTAGAAGGGATATGGGTAAAGTAGAGTGGGGTTATGAAGAGGTGTGGAACAGGATCAAGGAGTAGGGAGGTGCTGTTATGGAGTTTAAGGTTGTTAAGATGCAAATACCAGAAGGGTGCAATATCATCGTAGGGCAATCACATTTCATAAAGACGGTTGAGGACCTGTACGAGATAATGGTTAGCTCTGCTCCGTCTGTGAAGTTCGGACTCGCCTTTAATGAGGCATCTGGCGCCTGTCTTGTGAGAGTAGAAGGTAATGATGAAGAGCTTAAGAAGGTAGCATCGGACAATGCGCTTGCGTTATCTTCAGGACACAGTTTCGTGCTGCTGATGAGAGATGCTTATCCTATAAATGTTCTTAACGCAATAAAGCACTGCCAGGAGGTTGTAAACATCTTTTGTGCTACGGCAAATCCTGTTGAGGTGGTGGTGGCAGAGACAGAGCAGGGCAGAGGTATTATGGGTGTTATAGATGGTTTTCCACCCAAAGGCGTGGAGGATGAAAACGGTGTTGCCTGGAGGAAGTCCTTTCTTAGGGATATAGGCTATAAAAGGGGATGATGGATCGTGAATCGGCAGGAAGCTTGGGCACTTTTGAACGAGTTTACGAAAAGCGATAGCCTTATAAGGCACGCACTTGCCGTTGAAGCGGGTATGAGGGCTTATGCGGAGAAGTTTGGTGAGGATGTGGAGAAGTGGGGTATAGCGGGCTTGCTTCACGATTTTGATTACGAGATGTATCCCGATAATCACCCTGCTGCTGGAGAGTCTATCCTTAGGGAGAGGGGTTGCCCTGAGGATGTAGTGTATGCCATTCAGGGTCATGCCTCGAGAGAAGGTTTCCCGCGTGTGCACCTTTTGGACAAGGTGCTTTATGCGGTTGATGAGCTTGCGGGCTTTATAGTTGCTGTTACTCTCGTCATACCTTCGAGAGAATTTAAGGATGTAAAGGTAAAGTCGGTGAAGAAAAAACTCAAGGATAAAGCGTTTGCACGGAAGGTTCACAGAGAAGAGATATATCAAGGTGTGGAGGAGCTGGGTATTCCATTGGAGGAACACATAGCGTTTCTGATAAAGGCGTTGGCTGACCGTGAAGAGGAACTTAAGAAGGAAGGATTGAGTATCCTGCCACCGAGATGAAGTACTTCATAGTAAAAAGAGGTAGTGCAAGGGTTTTAAAGTTCAGCAGGCTTGAAATGTTAGGAATGGTGTCCCACGGTTTTACCTTGACGCCGTGGGACTTTTCTTCCCGAAACCCAGAGAGGTGGCAACACAGGAGAGAAGTAGGTGAACTCCTGAGCATTCCCGTTGACAAGTTAGTTACACTAAACCAGGTCCATAGTAATAGAGTTGTGAGTGTGGATGAACCACTTTTAGAGCCTGTTGAAGGAGATGGACTTTTGACAGGTACAGTTAATCTACCTCTTGCATTGAGGTTTGCTGACTGTGTGCCTGTGTTTCTTGTTGACCCCATTGGGAAAAGTGTCGGTATCGTGCATAGTGGATGGAAAGGAACATTTAAGGGTGTGGTGATAGAGGCAGTAAAGGAGATGATGAAGCGGTTTCGTGCCGATGCCAAAAACATAGTTGCTGTTATAGGACCATCTATAGGGCCGTGTTGTTATGAGGTGAAGATGGAAGGTGAGTTTACGCTTCACACAGACTATATTAACCAACGGGACGGAAGATACTACCTTGACCTCTGGTCTATGATAGAAGACCAACTCATGCAGATGAATCTGAGAAAAGAGAACATAGAAAGCCTCCACCTCTGCACCGCTTGTAATAAAGACCTCTTTTTCTCCTATAGGAGAAACGGTTGCATGAAGAGGATGGAGGCTTACATTATGTTAGTATAAGTGGGCTTTTCTCCACAGCTCTGTTTTTGATATGTACACCTTGAAGGAGCTGAATCTGACCTCTCCTTTGCCCCCTGCTGCAATGCCAACTCTTCCATAAGGAAAGAGGGAGTTTATGGTTTGGAATATGCGTTTTTCGTGCCTTGCAGTGGATAAGTATGCCCTTAATCTGTTACCAATGGCACTTACCAGTATAGTAGAGAAGTTCATGTTCCCCCTTTTCCACCCGCCGGTTAGACTTTGCCAACTCCCATTGTAGGCACCTACATTGTAATTTCCACTGTTATCAACGAAGAAGAAGTAGAAGTGGTTGGTGTCCTTTATTCTGAATACTATGCCGTAATAGCCTGCAAACTTGTCTCCGCTCTCCTGCACGCCGCTAACTTCACAGAGATACTTTCTGTATTGAGATATCATTGTATTTGCGGCTCTTGGGGTGAACCAGTTGAAGTAGCCTTTTCTTTTTGAGGTTATGTAGAAGTAGCCTCCGTGTATGAATGCTCTGCCTGTGCCCGTTTCTCCGAGTGCCCAGTTGTTGTGGTTGTCTGTGAACATGTCGTCTATTGGCATTGGGTTTGGTAATTTTTTGACATCGGTTTCGGTTATTTTTCCTTTCATGCTGAGTTTGAGGGCTATGCTGAGTTGTTTTTTGGGGTCGTTTGCTGCGAGCCAGAGGATGAATTTCTTTTCTGGTAGGGAGAGTCCGTCTTTTGCGAACTTTGAGAGCATGGAGGAGACGGAGGGGTCTAATCCTCTTATGATGTTTTTGTATGGTTTTAGGAATGCTGATATGGAGCGTGCTTTTTTGGTGATGTAGTGTGTTTTTTTTGTGTTGGTTTTTTTGGGTTGGTATGGTGGTCTGTTTGTTGTGCCTTGGTTTGGGGGGAACAGGCGTTGGAGTGCTTCTGCGCACATGTTGTCGAGGTCGTCTTCGCTACTTCCTCTTACCTCGGCGCTTTTTTTACTGATGGCTGTTTGTACATTTATCAGTCTTACGCTGAGGATGAACTTGCTTCCCAGTTTCATTATGGAGCCTACGATTATGTAGTTTGCTCCGACGAGTCTGCCTATTTTGACGGCGGTTTTTGTGGATACGAGGCCGGACATTTGGAGTTTTTGTTCGTGTGCTATTTTTTGGAGGAGGGCTCTTTCCACTACGATGAATCTTCCGTCGTTTATGAGTCTTGTTCTCAGGAGTTCTGCAGCCGCTTCTCCGAGATAGCTTTCCACTCCCATGGGTCTTAGGTCCATTACGGCTATTCTTGGCTTGATTTTAGCCTCACTCCACTGAATAGACGATAGTAAGAGTACCAATAGGATAGCTATCGAAAGCGTTAAGACTCTGCTTCTTTTCATAATATTCACCTTCCTATCTTGGAATAAGGAAGCCGTAGTCGGTTTCGTCTTCGACCTCCTTTATCCATGTATTGAGACCTGTTATGTATGCCTTTCCTGTGATTTGAGGGATTACTGCTTCTATATTTCCTACCTTCGTCTTTCTCACGAGCCTCCCTTTGAAGACCGTTCCTATAATACTCTCGTGATAAAAGTCTTCGTTTAGCTTTAGTTTCCCAAGGTGGTATAATTCTGCCATCCTTGCACAGGTGCCTGTGCCACATGGAGACCTGTCGACAGAGGACTTTACAAATATTACTACATTCTTCATGGTGGCTTCGGGTGTGTCTGCGGCACCAGTAATCTCAACAAGCTCTACTCTGTCTATGTGGGGTAAAATTGGATGTTGGACTCTTATTCTCTGGTTTATCAGTTTGCGTGCCTCCATACCTATCGGTATTAGCTTAGGTATGTTTTCCATCTTTAACTCTATGCCAAGCTCCTTTGAGTCTATCACACCAAAGAAGTTTCCGCCAAATGAGATGTCAACATGCACCCTCCCTATGTTGGGAAGGTCGATTTCCACTGAATCGTAAAAGAATGCAGGCACATTTTCTATGGTTACCTCTTTTAATTCTCCCTCTTCCACCCTACCCCACGCCTTTACGAGACCTGCCGGCGTGTCCAGTGTTATCTCTGTGATGGGTTCTTTTACCTCAACCATGTTTAGCTTTATTAGAATGGAAGTTACCCCTATGGAACCGTGTCCGCACATATTAAGAGATGCTTCGGTATCCATGAACAACACACCGATGTCTGCTTCAGTTGTTGTGGGTTCCGTGAGAACTGCCCCAAACATGTCTCCATGACCTCGGGGCTCCCACATGAGCATCTTCCTTATGTGACTGAGTTTCTCTTCGAAGTATCTCTTTTTTTCCGCCATGGTTTTCCCCTTGATGTGGGGTATCCCACCTATGATAACCCTTGTTGGTTCGCCGGCTGTGTGGCTATCTACGACCGAGATTGCTCTTGCTATCTTCAAGGTTATCCCCCCTTATAATTTGATTGTAGCACATGAGAGAAAGTGTGTAAAGATTCTACCCATTTGTGTTATAATGGAGTGTAGGCTATAGAAAGGGGTTTGTAGCATGAAGTACGGTTTGGATATACACCTCTACAGTAGTGCTGTTGACAAGATAGATTTTTACCTGAAAGATGTGTTTTCCCTCTTTTCAGATGTCTTAGACTATTTGGTTCCTGGCGTAAGGGTGCACCATTCAGCAGTCGCTCTTATATCCTTTGACATCGCTTTGCAGATGGGACTTAGCAACGATGAGATAGAACTGGTTACGAATGCCTCTCTCATTCACGACATAGGACTTGGTGGCCTGGCTAAGAGGTTTGACAGCATAGAGGGCATGGAGCTCGACTACGAGCATTGCAGAGTTGGTTATGAGATGCTTAAAAAAATCCCGTGGGCTGGGAGACATGCAGAAATCGTTCTTCACCACCACGATAAGTGGATAGGTGATAACAAAAGCGGTGCGAAAAAGGATACTATACCCCTTGAGAGTAGGATAATATTTCTTGCTAATGAGGTAGCCATGCAGGTGTATACGGGGAGTCCGTATACCTTGCTTAACATGAAGGATGCGGTACTCAGGCGCGTTAGAGATTTAAAAGGCACCTATTTTGATCCCGATGTGGTTGGTGCTTTTGAAAAGGTGGCTCAACGGGAGGCGTTCTGGTTTTCCTTGAACCCGGTGGTGGTTAAGGAATTGGTGAAGAGCAGCATTCCGGGTGGGAAACGAGTCTTTTCCACACCTGATATTATAAGGACATATACAGTACTGGCAGACATAGTTGACTTTAAGAGTCAGTTTACCAGAAATCACTCTATCAATGTTGCACGCTTGGCGGCGCTTCTTGCGTGCAAGATGCATTTTTCTGAATTTGACATAGATATGACGATGCTTGGTGGTTTGTTGCATGATATAGGAAAGGTAGCTGTTCCTTCTTATGTCCTTGATAAGCCGGGTAGATTGACGAAAGAAGAGTTCAACATTATGAAGCTACACCCGTATGTTACTCATACTATACTGGCATCTGCTCCAAGCTTTGGCTTTGTTGATATGATAGCCTCTTTGCACCACGAGAAGCTCAATGGTAGTGGATACCCATTTCGCCTGACCAAAAGACACCTTTCCTTGGGTGCAAGGCTCATGGCAGTTGCAGACATATTCTCTGCTCTTCACGAGCGCAGGCCTTATCGTAGAAACTTTGGCTTTGCTGAGATTATGAATATCATGCTGGATATGGTGGCAAAAGGGGAGATAGATGCTGACATAGTAGATGTTCTTGTGGCGAACAAAGATGAGGCTATTGGTATTATTAATGAGGATCTTTCGAGGAGGTTTGATTGGTTTACTTAATCTGTTTTATCTCCTTTGCTGCTTGCTTTTGGAGTTCTTTTAATTCCTTGTACACCTCTTGAGTAAACACAGGGGAAAAGATAGGCATCAGTGTGTTGTTGTGTAGAAGGGGGTCGATGGGTTCTTTTAGTCCGTAAATATCTATTGTTGGTTTCCACATTGGGGTTCCTGGTATGGGAGAAAACTCTGAGAGGTATGGTTTTACGCCCTGATGATGGCAAAAGTCTATCGTCCTTTTCACTTCGTCCACCGTTTGTCCGGGCAGTCCAACCAGTATGTACGCAGAGATGTCGGTTATGCCTGCTGCTTTTAAGTGTTTTACTGCAGTTGAGAATTCGCCTGAAAAGACTTTTCCTCCAAGTGCTTTTTGTCTGTTGAAGTCTGCTGTTTCGAGGCCAAGGTATATGGATACGAATCCTGCGGACTTCAACAGGGTTGCAATCTCTTTATCTATAAATCTTGCATGGATTGCGTTTGGAGTGTGAAATCTAAGATTGGCATGGAGACTGAGTATGCCCTTTAGTATTTCTTTCATGTAATTGCTGTTGTAAAGAAGGGCGTCATCGTAGAATGCGACATCTCTAATGCCTAAATGTGTCATTTTCTCTATTTCTCTTACTATCTTCTTTGCACTCTTTGTTTCAAATCTTGAATGCAGGATAGGTGATGCACAGTAGGGGCATCTGTATGGACAACCAAGGGTGGTAGTCAAGACAGCATAAGTGGGATTAGGGAGTAGCTCGATGGCTGGTGCAGGCCACTCTTTAAACTCTTTATATTGCTTGAGCTCTATTTGTAATCCCGTGTGTTTTTGTATGATTTCTTGTAGTGCGTGGGGGTTGTGCCCTTTTATTACATAGTCGGCCCCTACGGAATGTCTTGCGTGTTCGAAGCATAGCGTAGGATATATTCCGCCTACTATGATGGGTGTGTTAGGGTAGGCTTCTCTCAAGAACTTTATGCTCTCTTTAGTACCCATGTACCAGTATGTCATTGTAGATGTGATAAGTATGAGTGAGGGTGCTTCTGCTGGTAGTTCCTTTTGTAGAGTTTCCTTTGGTATGCCGTACCTTGCAAACCTTCTGTTTATGTTGAGTTTCTTCAGAGGTGGTGGGGTTTCTACCACGATTCTTAGGTAGTGTCCTTTTCCATAGATAGACTTTCTTACTCTTGGTGGCATAGATGGGTGGTTCCTGTTGAGAAAGTCTATCAGTTGGACATCAATCCCATTTTCCTTTAGCATGGCGGCGATGTATAGCAAGCCCAAGGGTTTCATCCAGAAGTCGAAAGCGGCAAAATCGTATATCCATGGGTTGACTATAAGGATATATTTCATGCGGGTATTCTATCACACTTCTCTTGTATGAGCAAGTTGGTCAATACTGGCATGATAAAAGTATTTATTTGGGAGTATCTATGTAATTATGAGGCAAAAATCCTGTTTAAATCCATTTTTTTTGTTTTTGTTGTATTTATTTTGATTTGAATATATTCCTTACCTGTGTTATACTTACCCTCGCCCTTGAGAAAAGGGTGGTTTGACAAAGTAAAAAGGCGTGTTGACAAGAGCGGAAGCGTGTGGTAATATAGTAAGGCAGTTTGGTCCTTGAAAATTGCATAGGGTGTTTTTGGGCTTTAGGATATGACTTTGAGTTTTTCGAATGGAGAGTTTGATCCTGGCTCAGGACTAACGCTGGCGGCGTGCCTAACACATGCAAGTCGTGCGGTCTGGCTGGAATGAGGCCTTCGGGCTGATTTCTGGTTCAGATAGCGGCGGACGGGTGAGTAACACGTAGGAACCTACCCTCTGGTGGGGGATAGCATCCCGAAAGGGGTGGTAATACCGCATAATATCCCTTCGGGGATTAAAGGAGCCTTCGGGCTTCGCCAGAGGATGGGCCTGCGGCCTATCAGCTAGTTGGTGAGGTAATGGCTCACCAAGGCGATGACAGGTAGCCGGCCTGAGAGGGTGGACGGCCACACTGGGATTGAGATACGGCCCAGACTCCTACGGGAGGCAGCAGTGGGGAATCTTGCGCAATGGGCGAAAGCCTGACGCAGCGACGCCGCGTGAGGGATGAAGGCCTTCGGGTCGTAAACCTCTGTTCTGGGGGAAGAAGATCTGACGGTACCCCAGGAGAAAGCCCCGGCCAACTACGTGCCAGCAGCCGCGGTAATACGTAGGGGGCGAGCGTTGTCCGGAATCACTGGGCGTAAAGCGCGTTAAGGCGGTGTGCGTAAGTCAAGTGTGGAATCTCACAGCTCAACTGTGAAATTGCACTTGATACTGCGTCACTGGAGTGTGGGAGAGGAGAGCGGAATTCCCGGTGTAGCGGTGAAATGCGTAGATATCGGGAAGAACACCGGTGGCGAAGGCGGCTCTCTGGCCCATCACTGACGCTGTAGCGCGAAAGCTAGGGGAGCGAACCGGATTAGATACCCGGGTAGTCCTAGCCGTAAACGATGGTTACTGGGTGTGGGTGGTTATTCCATCCGTGCCGAAGCTAACGTGATAAGTAACCCGCCTGGGGAGTACGGTCGCAAGACTGAAACTCAAAGGAATTGACGGGGGCCCGCACAAGCGGTGGAGCACGTGGTTTAATTCGATGCTAACCGAAGAACCTTACCTGGGCTTGACATGCTGGTGGTAGGAGCCCGAAAGGGTGACGACCCCTTGGGAAACCTTGGGGAGCCAGCACAGGTGCTGCATGGCTGTCGTCAGCTCGTGTCGTGAGATGTTGGGTTAAGTCCCGCAACGAGCGCAACCCTCGTCCTTAGTTGCCATCAGGTAATGCTGGGCACTCTAAGGAGACTGCCGGCGATAAGTCGGAGGAAGGTGGGGATGACGTCAAGTCCTCATGGCCCTTATGCCCAGGGCGACACACGTGCTACAATGGCCAGTACAGAGGGCAGCGAGCCCGCGAGGGTGAGCAAATCCCTAAAAGCTGGTCTCAGTTCGGATTGCAGTCTGCAACTCGACTGCATGAAGCCGGAATCGCTAGTAATCGCGGATCAGCCAAGCCGCGGTGAATACGTTCCCGGGCCTTGTACACACCGCCCGTCACACCACCCGAGTTGGGTGCACCCGAAGTCGCCGGACCAACCCCTTTTGGGGAGGTAGGCGCCGAAGGTGTGTCTGGTAAGGGGGGTGAAGTCGTAACAAGGTAGCCGTACCAGAAGGTGCGGCTGGATCACCTCCTTTCTAAGGAGATTTGAAATGTTGCCCAAAACACCCTATGCTTTTATATGACTTGGTGCTCTTAGAGGGGATGTAGCTCAGTGGGAGAGCGCCTGCCTTGCAAGCAGGAGGTCGGCGGTTCAAGTCCGCTCATCTCCACCAAGAGTTTGCTTGTAGGGCCTATAGCTCAGTCTTGGTTAGAGCACACGCCTGATAAGCGTGAGGTCGGTGGTTCAAGTCCACCTAGGCCCACCAATAGAAAGTGTAGATGAACCTTGATAACTTAATAGAGGGAAGAGATGGACTAAGGTACTAAGGGTATACGGTGGATATCTTGGCGCCAGGCGTCGATGAAGGGCGTGGCTAACTGCGATAAGCTTCGGGGAGCTGTAAGCAAGCGTTGATCCGGAGATTCCCGAATGGGGCAACCTGCTACAGTGAAGCTGTAGCATCACCAGTTGTAATAGCTGGTGAGGGCAACCCGGTGAAGTGAAACATCTCAGTAACCGGAGGAAAAGAAATCAACCGAGATTTCCTGAGTAGCGGTGAGCGAAAGGGAAAGAGCCTAAACCGTATCTGTGTTAAAGGCTGTGGCCGTTGCAGATGCGGGGTTGTGAGGCATATTCGGGCTTGGCCACAGACAAGCCGCAGCAAGACACATTCTTAGCCGAAGCGTGCTGGGAAGGCGCACCATAGAGGGTGATAGTCCCGTAGGCGAAAAGAAGGTGTCGGCTGTGGAATATGTCCTCGAGTAGGGCGGGACACGGGGAATCCCGTCTGAATCCGGGGGGACCACCCTCCAAGGCTAAATACGACCTGGCGACCGATAGTGGACCAGTACCGAGAGGGAAAGATGAAAAGAACCCCTAACGGGGAGTGAAATAGAGCTTGAAACCGTATACCTACAAGCTGTGGGAGGGCTGAGAGCCTTTTGCAGGTTCGCCTGCATCAAAGGATAGGCCTGACCGCGTGCCTATTGAAGAATGAGCCGGCGAGTCACGGTGAGTAGCGAGGTTAAGGGGTGTAAAAGCCCTGGAGCCGTAGGGAAACCGAGTCTGAACAGGGCGCTTAGTTGCTCGTCGTGGACCCGAAGCCAGACGATCTATCCATGGGCAGGGTGAAGGCTGGGTGAAACCAGCTGGAGGTCCGAACCAGTGGTTGTTGCAAAAACCTTGGATGACCTGTGGATAGGAGTGAAAAGCTAATCGAGTCTGGGGATAGCTGGTTCTCCCCGAAATGCATTGAGGTGCAGCCTCGGGACTGAGTAATGGGGGTAGAGCTACTGGATGGGCAAGGGGCCAGAACGGCTACCAAGTCCAACTAAACTCCGAATACCATTACTTGTATCCCGGGAGTGAGACTGCGGGGGATAAGCTCCGTGGTCAAAAGGGAAACAGCCCAGACCGTCAGCTAAGGTCTCTAAGCATAGGCTAAGTGTTACAAGGAAGTGGAGACGCAGAGACAGCCAGGAGGTTGGCTTAGAAGCAGCCATCCTTTAAAGAGTGCGTAACAGCTCACTGGTCAAGTGTTTCTGCACCGAAGATGTAGGAGGCTTAAGCCTATCACCGAAGCTACGGACTTGCCCTTCGGGGTAAGTGGTAGGGGAGCATTCTGCTGTAGGACGAAGGAAGATCGTGAGGTCTTCTGGACGAAGCAGAAGAGAGAATGCCGGCATAAGTAACGTTAAAATGGGTGAGAATCCCATTCGCCATAAACCCAAGGTTTCCTGGGCAAGGGTGATCCGCTCAGGGTTAGTCGGGACCTAAGCTGAGGCCGAAAGGCGTAGGCGATGGAGAACGGGTTGATATTCCCGTACCACTCTCTCACCGCTTGAGTGATGGGGTGACGTAGGAAGGCAGGTCCGCGCACTGATGGAATAGTGCGTCCCTTCTCTTGCAGAGGAGTCTCAGGCAAATCCGGGACACCAAACTCTGCGGAGCGGGGGGAGGCTCTTTTTTGAGCCGAAGGGATTGGGCCCGTACTATCAAGAAAAACCTCTAACGAGGTGAGGAGTGCCCGTACCGTAAACCGACACTGGTGGGTTGGGGTAGTACCCTAAGGCGATCGAGTGAAACCTCGCTAAGGAACTCGGCAAGTTGGCCCCGTAACTTCGGGAGAAGGGGTGCCTCGTGTAGGGTGATGGTTTTACCAGAGCCCGAGGAGGTCGCAGCGAAGAGGCTCAGGCGACTGTTTAACAAAAACACAGGTCTCTGCTAACTCGTAAGAGGATGTATAGGGACTGACGCCTGCCCGGTGCTGGAAGGTTAAGGGGAGGGGTTAGGAAGGTTCGCTTTCCGAAGCTCTGAACCGAAGCCCCAGTAAACGGCGGCCGTAACTATAACGGTCCTAAGGTAGCGAAATTCCTTGTCGGGTAAGTTCCGACGCGCATGAATGGCGTAACGATCTGAGCACTGTCTCGGCGAGGCGCTCGGTGAAATTGTAGTACCGGTAAAGATGCCGGTTACCCGTGGCTGGACGGAAAGACCCCGTGAAGCTTTACTGTAGCTTGATATTGGATCTTGGTGTGGTATGTACAGGATAGGTGGGAGGCTGAGAAGCCTGGGCGCCAGCTCAGGTGGAGCCGTCCTTGGGATACCACCCTTATCATGCTGGGATTCTAACCTGCTGGAGTTATCCTCCAGGGGGACAGTGTCAGGTGGGCAGTTTGACTGGGGCGGTCGCCTCCTAAAAGGTAACGGAGGCGTCCAAAGGTCACCTCAGGCTGTATGGAAATCAGCCGTAGAGTGCAAGGGCATAAGGTGGCTTGACTGCGAGGGGGACGCCCCGAGCAGAGACGAAAGTCGGGCCTAGTGATCCGGTGGTTCCGAGTGGAAGGGCCATCGCTCAACGGATAAAAGCTACTCCGGGGATAACAGGCTGATCTCCCCCAAGAGTTCACATCGACGGGGAGGTTTGGCACCTCGATGTCGGCCCATCGCATCCTGGGGCTGGAGCAGGTCCCAAGGGTTGGTCTGTTCGCCCATTAAAGCGGTACGCGAGCTGGGTTCAGAACGTCGTGAGACAGTTCGGTCCCTATCCACCACGGGCGTAGGATACTTGAGGAGAGTTGCCCCTAGTACGAGAGGACCGGGGTGAACGAACCTCTGGTGTACCAGTTGTCCTGCCAGGGGCACCGCTGGGTAGCCATGTTCGGAACGGATAAGCGCTGAAAGCATCTAAGCGCGAAGCCAACTCCAAGATGAGGTATCCCACCGCTTTATGTGGGTAAGGCATCTGGAAGACTACCAGGTAGATAGGCTGGAGGTGTAAGCCCTGTGAGGGGTTGAGCTGACCAGTACTAATATGCCGAGGCCTTGGTCCATCTCTCTTCCTTCTATTTAGGTATCATGGTTAAAAGTGTGGAAAGCTTTTGGTGACCATTGCGGAGGGGAAACACCTGTTCCCATTCCGAACACAGTAGTTAAGCCCTCCAGCGCCGATGGTACTGCCGGGGCAGCCCGAGTGGGAGAGTAGGTCGTCGCCAGAGCTTTCCACTTTTTTTATATCTGTGTCAGTTTTTCTATGTTTTCTGCTGCCTTTCTTACCTCTCTGGGAGTGTCATCTGCAGAAGGCTTTATAAAGACATAAAGCACATTTGTCCTGCTTACTAGTGCTATGTGTATTACTCTCTTCATGTCAAATATCTCTTTTATCCTCTTGAAAAACCTATCAAACTCCTTTTTCTCCCTATACATGACTGTAAATTTCCTGTCTTCTATTTGTATTATCTCCTTCTGCAAGTATGTCTCTTCCTCTATGCGGGGTTTGAATATGTAGTAGCCCCTTCTTATAATCTGAATATCGGTTCGCACCTTTTTCTTTGGTCTAAACACTATGTAGAGCTTGTCGTGACGAGAAGTTATTAGAGATACTGGCATGTACAGTACGCTGTGTCGAGGGAGAAGAGTTAGCGTCATTTCTATCTTGTTTAGCGTATCGGAATCTATCTCGTAGTTTACTCTGAAACCTATGTATCCACCAAGCCATGTGTACAACTGATCTTTGGGACGCAACAGTTTTTCAAACTTCTTTGCAAAGTGTTCCATTATCATTAGATTTATCTTTCTGCCCTTGAAGAACTGAAGTGTAACTACTGCTCCGAGTACAAGCATTATCATGACCACATTGTTCATGTTCATATCAGCCTTGTTCCTCCCTCTTCTATTATCTCAACTTGCGTGAGTCTGTTTTCAAGAAGCCTTTCTTCTATCTTTTCTGCTACTTTTTGTAATATACGTGAAGATACCAGAAATGCTGCAGGGGACCTGCTTACCCTGTATATGTTTCTGAGATACACCTTTATGTATGGCTGGTTTACCTCCACCTTTCTAACCATACCGACGGAGACTATGTCCATGTATGTGATGGGTTCCTCTATGGTTGATAGCACATCTATTACCCTTTTTAATATCTCCTCGTCTGTGTAACGCAATTACAATCCTTCCTCTATGTATTCTTTGTACAGCTTGTATAATGCTTTTGTCCCTCTTGGTGAACTTTCGAGCAGAGGTATTTCTGTTATTTTTATCCCTGAAAATCTCTTGGCCATCTCTGAGATAACATATTCCTGCTCTTTGATCTTTCCGGCTATCTCTCTTGGAGGGTTTTCTATGCGCAGTACTTTGTTTAGGAAGATACCACCCACATGTATCTTGAACTCGTTCATGAATGTAAGGATGCGTTCGGTTTCAAACAGCGAGAGCTCCTCCGGTAGCGTTACTATATAGATGGTTGTATCCTGCGAAGATAATATTTCGTCTATCTCATGTAATTCTTTACCGTACTTCTTTAGCTCTATCATTATGTCATCTTTCTCCTCTTCCGTTGGTAGTTCCACTAACTCATCTCCTACTACTGCAGAGTATTCTCCTCTGACATTCTTTATCATCTGTCTCTTACTTAGAATACCCTTTCTCATCTTTATGAGCCGTTCTACCCAGATGAGGGTGAGTTTTGGGAGGGCTAACACCTTTTGGGTTATACCAGTGGGAGGGGTATCAAATATTAGTATGTCAGCCATTTCGGTGTGTATGGTCTTTTGTATGGACTCTAATATTGCGTATTCCTCTATTCCCGGGGAGTGTTTGAGAATGTCGAAGTATTTGTCTAAGTTCATTGTATAGAGATATCGGTATGTGGTCTTTAGCTTTTGTGACATTTCTGAGAGGTACTCCTTTATGATGCTTTCTGTATTTATTTCCACTGCTTTTAGCCTTTGGTTTACAGTTGTTGCCTTGTTTGAGAGTTTTACTGAGAGGGCATCTCCGAGGTTGTGAGCTGGGTCTAACGAGCTTAAGAATACGCTTTTACCTGATTCTGCTATACCCACACCGATTGCTGCAGATACGGTGGTCTTTCCAACTCCCCCCTTGCCTAATACGAACCTTATCTTCATTCTACCCCTCCTCAGTCTATGTCAAACATACCAGCAATCTCTCCAAATACATCATCCATCTCTTTGCTTCTCTTTGTCATTACAAATATTTCTCTCTGCATGTATGGTAGTATCCTTAGCAATATGCCGGTTGATGGTAAGGGAATTCCTATAAATGCCCCTGTGGTTATTATTGCAAATATGTTTTCGGTTTCTTGCAGGTCTTTTTCTATGATGGATGTGGAGCTCTCCTCAAGTCCTGAGAATATGCTTTTGAAGAAACCGACGAACCTATTTTTGCTCAAGTTTGTGTCCTTCTTTCTAATAAATTATTATGGGGGCCCTTTAAGAGCCCCCGTTTCAAGAGGTCAAAGGTACTCTTGCTATTCTGTTGGTTCTAAATCTGGATTCTTTCTCATCGCCTTTGTAAAGTCGGATATCAGCAGGAAGTTAAGTATGAGCATCAACACCACAAATCCGCCTACCGGGTACTGAATGGCAGACTTCAATACAGGTACTACCACGATTAGGTACCATATCAGCGCAGATGTTACTGTGATCCAGAGGAAGAACGCTGGTATGAGTATTGCATACTGGTAAACCTTCTTTGCCTTCAATATATTCCTTACCCATACAGCGGCAGTGATCATTGCGATAGATGCAAGCATCTGGTTTGCACCGGAAAATGCTGGCCATAATACGAGATAGCTGCCGCTCGCTGCCAGCCCTACTCCGAGCGCTGCTGCAATGGTTGAACCCACCCATCTGTTTGCTATTGCCTTGTACAGACCGGGTGTGCCCTTCTTTATAGGTTCCCATATCTCTGCCCATGCAAACCTTGCAAGCCTCGTGGATGTATCAAGGGTCGTTAGTATGAAGGCAGTTACCCAGAGCGCACCAAATACCTTTCCGAACGCAGCCGGTATCCCCAAGCCAGCACCCACAGCCTTTCCATAGCTTGCAACGAACATCCCTATAGCTCCTCCTACTGCGCTTGCTGCCTTCAGGTAGTAGTGACCTAAGTATACGGAGTCTGTCTGAAGCTTTGTTAGGTCTAAGTGCATACCCGTAATTTTCTTTGCTACGCCACTTAACACCATAAAACCAAATGCCCCTATGGATGCAATAACTATGGTGGAAAGAAAGCCTTCGGTGAACATTCCTGCATAGCCTACGATGAGCCCATGCGTTTCCTTGTCAAGTTGCTTAGAAGATGTACCGGATGCCACGACCGAGTGGAATCCCGACAGTGAACCACATGCAATTATGAGTGGTACGGTGGGCCAAAACGGGGAGGCTTGTCCTCCTATGATGTTTGGTGAGAATATTGTTGAAGATGCCCAGTTGAAGCCGTGGTGCGTTACTATGATTGCAAGGCCACCCATGATCAAACCTGCCCACAGCAGGTATGCGTTTAAGTAATCCCTTGGTTGCAACAGTACCCACACCGGTAGTGACGAGGCTATAATAATGTAAATTAAGAGGATTATGAGCCAGGTACCCCTTGGAAGACTCCACGGATGATAGAAGCCGAACCATATTGATCCTACCAGCAGTGCCAGTCCAACGATGGTTCCTCCTATGAGCCCCAGTTTGGTCCTGTAGAGAAGGAATCCGGTGATCAGTGCCACAAATATGAACAACATGGATATAGTGGCGGATGCCGGCACCTTTATGAACAGCTTTGCGGCGACCGCTGCGAATGCTGCTATAACGAGCAGTAGCGCAAAGTAGATAAACAACTCAAAGGAATAGCCTGTCCTTTTACTTATGATTCTACCTGCAACCCACTGGATAGATTTGCCGTCGTACCTTACAGATGCCATGAGAGCCATGTAATCGTGAATGCTCCCAATAAAGATATTTCCAAACCACACCCACAGTAAGGATGGTAACCATCCCCAAGCCATGGCTATCGCTGGACCGAGTATGGGTCCTGCACCCGCAATGGATGCAAAGTGGTGTCCATACAGTACTGCTGTTTTTGCTGGATAGTAGTCTACACCGTCGTTCATCCTGTTTGCTGGTGTGGCTCTGTTGGGATCTGCTTTTACTACCTTCTTCTCCCACATCTTGCCGTAGCTGAAGTATGCGGCGACGTAAATTAAAGCCCCTATAATGACAACAACTGATGTCATTTCAACACCTCCTTTTAGGTTTGCTTTAATCTGACCTTTAACCTCTTCAAGGTGAATTTTATCACTTTGGTATTGTTATGTCAAGCTTGAGACTATTTGCCCTCGTATGCCTCTTTTTTGTGTGTTTTGCTGGTGTTATAATTTAACAGATGAAGTTTATTGTGACTGCGGATTGGCACATCGAGGGATATGATGAAAGATATGAGGTAGCAAGGTGGATCCTCCAGAAGGCACAATCAGATGGTGCTACCGTGATCGTTGCTGGAGACATACTGGATAAGGGGATTAGAAGGCACGCCGTTTTGGATGACCTCTTTGGAGGGTTTGATGTACCTGTGTATGTTATAAGGGGAAACCACGATGTTTGCCTCTCGTCTGGCTATGTAACTTCCAGTAAGGTTTGTGTAGTAGATGAGCCTGAGGTTGAAGTCATGGGTGGAGTATACTTTATGTTTATCCCTTATCCCAGGAGTGAAAGCACACCCATGTATGGATATATAAAAAAGCTCTTTCACCGGGTTGAAGGGAAGAAGTGGATACTTGTCTCACACGGAGATTGGGTTAGGGGAAGTAATGGTGTGTATGAGGATGCTTACTTCCCACTGACGATAGATGATGTGAGGGAGTTTTCTCCTGCATTTGTCTTTTTGGGACACATACACAAATGGGGTTACGATGCAGAATACAATGTGTTTTACCCCGGTTCTCCTCTCCCTATAGCGAGGGATGAATACGGTGTGCATTACATTATAGAGTTCGATAGTGATGAAGGTAAGATTGTGCATGTTCCTGTTAGTGCTGCCCCTTTATACTTGAAGGAGGAGGTGTGCGTCGTTCCGGGGGATTACAGAGGCGATGTAGATAGTTGGCTTGAGAGTGTTGCTGCGAAGTACGAGGGTCATAAGGTAGCAGGGGTAGAGGTGGAGCTTTTCGGTATTACCGATTTGGATAGGAAGGCTCTTTCTGATTATGTGCATATGAAGGTTTCGTCCTTGTGGGAAGGTGCAGATGTCAAGATATATAACGGTGTTAGGCTTATAGAAGATGTTCCCGATGTTGTATTGAAGTTCGTGGAAGACATACGAAGTATGGCGGATAAGAGGACCGATGTTGACGAACAAGAATTGATGGAGGCTGTGTGGCGAGTTGTCTCAAAGGGGTTTTCCCGATAAAGGTGTTTTTCTCTTTTCTGTGGATTTTGCTTTTTGCGGACCTGTGAAGGGTAGAGATGTGCACTTCTACCCATTTTGCGTGGTATATGCACCCAATGAAATGGGTAAGACGTACATGGTGGAAGGGATCGTTAAAGCTGTTTTGGGCAGAAAAGCTGGGATAAAGATGAGGAATGGATGTGAGTATGTGAAGGTGAGGCTCCTTGTAGATGGCGAGGTTAAGAGTTTTGATGTTAACGGTGAGAGTGTGGTCCTCGACGAGGACCTGTTAAAGATGTCAGTTATCCGGGCAGGTGAGAGTAAAGTAGAGCTTTCCAACCTCGAGGCTGTGATTTATGGGGATTCGTTAAGCAGGTTGATGTCAGCAGTGAAAGAGGAGATGAAACTAACAGCCCTAAAAGAGGAACTCTCTAAGTGTAAGGAGCTGGAGGAAGAGCTTTCTGAGATAGAGAGGGAACTGTTTCTGTCTGGTGATGTCCCAAGAAGGCTTTTTGAAGTAGAAGAGGAAATGTCTTCTTTAGAGGAGGAACTGAGACGGTGGAGAGAAACCTTTTCTTATCTGTTTTTTAAGATACGGCAGAGACTTGAAGACCTGGACGAGGAACTTTCAAGTCTTCAGGATACGAGGATAGATGGGATTGCCTCACTTGTGAGGGAATACAGGTTGTTATTGGATAGGATTTCTGTACTGAAGGAGGAGGAAGCGTTACTCCGGAAGGAATACCACAGGTTAAGGATATCCAATGAATGGAGACGCTCAGATGTCGTTGTGGCGTTTTTGGGTATGTGTGTCTCAATAGCAGGTGCTGTTATTGTATTTTTTGCTTACTATGGGGTTCTTGGTGATTTTGTTCCATGGCAGCTCGTTGGGAGTGTGATTTCTGTGCTTGGTGCAGTTGTGCCTGCTTCCTTGTCGGTGAAGCTGAAAGATTTCAAGAGACAGGTTAGAGAGTACGAGAAAATGTATGGGGAGAATTTTGTCTCTGTTAGAGGGGACGAGACTTTGAATGGTGTTCGTGCGAGGCTTGAGTCCGTCAGAGGGGATTTGAAAGGTGTGGTTTTAAGGGTTAAGCAGTTGCTTGAGAACATCGAGTTGCGCTTTAGGGAGGTGGGGGTGGTTTCACGCTCCCCAGATGATTGGGAAGATGCCATTAGAGGACTGAGAGAAAGGAAGGCTCGCTTGCTGGAGGAGAGAGAAAAACTTCTAATGAGACTTTCTGACATGCAGTCCTCTGGCGTTGAACCTTTGGACCGCATAAGTGATGTCTTTTGGAGTGAACATTGGGACGGGAACCTTGTTGATGCCTATAACTGCATTAGAGATAAGGTTGTGGATGTAGAAAGAAGATTAGCCGAATTGAGAGACGAGCAGCGGGTGATAGAGAGAGGTGTAACCACTTTAAAGATGAGACTTAGTAGCCTTACTGGGATAGACATCGATGGGGATATGCTCTCTACGAGGAGGGCATTTTACAGTTTTCGTGATGAGTTAAGTCGGAGAATAAGGAGGATTAAGGCTCGTCTATTCCTCAGGGAAGACGGCATTAGGCTGATTGAGGCCTATAGGAGTAAGGCTGCGGATGAAGTTAGAGGTGTCTTGGAGGGAGTGGCGTTACCCATGTTGCAGGAGTTTGCTGATTATGGGGGTATAAGTGTCCACGAAGTAGGGGGTAGGAGCAGAGTTAACAAGCTCTTCTTGATGAAGGAGGGAACCGAATATTCAGTTGATGAGTTAAGCACGGGCATGTCTGAGCAGCTTTACCTTGCCGTAAGACTTGGAATAGTGGAGGAAAGGAGCAAAAAAAGGGGATTTTTCCTTTTAGATGACGCATTTCAGCGAACTGATTGGCAGAGGAGGAGGTTCTTGGTTAAGGAGTTAAAGGAGTTTTGTAATCGTGGGTGGCAGGTGATATACTTTACGATGGATTATCACATAAGGGCACTGTTTAAGATGGAAGGAGCAACTGTAATAGACTTATAAAGTTAAGGTAAAAGGGGGAACATCGATGGCTTTTAGGAGAGATGTGGGGGTTGATTTGGGTACATCCACGGTACTCGTATTTGTGAAGGGTAAGGGCATTGTTCTTAACGAGCCTTCTGTTGTTGCGTTTGATAAGTCAAGCAAGAGGATACTCGCTGTAGGGGAAGAGGCAAAGAGTATGATAGGTAGAACACCGGGCGACATTGTGGCGGTTAGACCCATGAAGGAGGGAGTAATTGCGGACTACGAAATAACCGAGAAGATGTTGAGATACTTTTTGAGAAAAGTGCTTGGAAGGTTTTCTCCTGTTCGTCCGAACATAATGGTGTGCATACCTTCTGGTGCTACCGATGTGGAGAAGAGGGCGGTCTTGGAGGCGGCGATGAGGGTGGGTGCAAAGAGGGCGTTTCTCATAGAGGAGCCAATGGCGGCGGCGATAGGTGCGGGAGTAAACATCTCTGAAGCCCGTGGAAGTATGGTTGTTGACATAGGGGGTGGCACGACGGACATAGCGGTTATATCCCTCGGAGGTATCGTTGTAAGTGAGTCTTTGAAGGTTGCAGGGAACAACATGGATGAGGCGATTTTTAAGTACGTGAAGAATAAGTTTAACCTTATCATTGGGGAACAGACGGCCGAAATAATAAAGAAGGAGATAGGTTCTGCTATCGGCGATGAAGATAAGGAGATGGATCTCAGGGGAAGGGACTTGATGACGGGTTTGCCGAAGTCCATAAAGATAACATCAAAGATGGTTTCGGAGGCTATAAGTGGGGCAGTGAGAAGGATAATAGATGGGGTGAAGATGGTACTTGAGAGGACACCGGCAGAGCTCTCTGCTGATGTGATAGATAGGGGGATAGTAATGACGGGGGGTGGTTCACTCCTGCACGGATTGGACAGACTCATAAGTGAGGCAACTGGCATTGCAACCTATGTAGCGGACGATCCCCTTACATGTGTGGTGAAAGGCACAGGGATGGCGCTGGATGTGATAGATTCGCTTCATGGAGGAATACTCTCATACTCACACAAGAGGTAGGTTGAGATGATAAAGGGATTATACATAGCTACTTCTGGTATGCTTGTGAACTCTGCGGAGATCGATGTAAGGAGCAATAACATTGCCAATGTGGACACGGTTGGTTATAAGAAGGAGAACATAGATGTGCGTTCGTTTCCGGAGGTGCTTATAGAGAGGTACAACGACAAGAGGGAGTTTCCACCGTTCTCCAAAGACAGGGAAATTATAGGGAGTATGGTACTTGCAACGGTCGTCAACGGCACATACCTTGATAAGAGTGAAGGTCCTATTCATCACACGGGTAATAGCTTTGACCTTGCACTTCAAGGACATGGGTTTTTCGTCGTTCAGGATGCAGAGGGCAATGAATACTATACAAGGGCTGGTAATTTTACACTTGACCGAGATGGACAACTTGTTACTCATCAAGGATATGTTGTGCTTGGGAGTGGAGGACCTATATCAGTGCCTTCTGGTGCGAAGTTTACCGTGGACAGCGCTGGAGATGTCTTTATAGACGGTACGCAGGTGGACAGGCTGAGGGTCGTGGACTTCAAGACGCCTACTTATCTGAAAAGAATAGGAGATAACCTTTATAAGGCGACGAAAGACAGTGGTGAGCCTGTGGATGCCCAAGGTTATGTGATCAAGCAGGGTTATCTTGAGGGCTCTAATGTAAACATTGTTTATGAGATGGTGAACATGATAAAGGCTTATAGGCAGTTTGAGGCGGGACAAAGGGTTGTTCTTACAAACGATGAAACTCTCAGGGAGGCAATAACGAATATACCAAGGACGGGTTAATATTCCTGTTGAGGGGTGGTATGTATGATTAGGGCGTTGTGGACGGCAGCTTCTGGTATGATGGCGCAGCAGCTCAACATCGATACGATTTCGAACAACCTTGCAAATGTAAATACCACGGGATTCAAGAAAAATAGGGCAGAGTTTGAAGACCTCATATATCAGACTACCGCAGAGGCAGGGACACCTGTTGCTACGGGGTTGACTCTCCCTACCGGGATTCAGATAGGTCTTGGTGTTAGACCTTCTGCCACGCAGAAGTTGTTCATGCAAGGTAACATATACCAGACAGAGAACCCGCTCGACATTGCGATAGAGGGAGATGGTTTCTTTCAGGTGACGCTTCCAGATGGGACTGTTGCCTACACGAGAGACGGTTCTTTCAAGTTGGATGCGAATGGCAATATTGTCACATCTGATGGTTACTTTATAGAACCACCTATTACGATACCTCAGAATGCAACCTCTATATCTATTTCTCCTGAAGGGGTTGTTTCGGTGAAGATACCGGGACAGGTAGCGGCTCAGAATGTGGGGCAGATACAACTTGCAAGGTTTGTAAATCCGGCAGGATTAAAGGCTATAGGGGATAACCTCTTTAAGGAGACAGATGCCTCAGGTGCCCCCATAGTTGCAAATCCGGGTACCAACGGTATGGGGAATCTGCGTCAGGGTTTTCTCGAGGCGTCTAATGTGCAAGTCGTTGAGGAGATGGTTAAGCTTATCACTGCACAGAGGGCTTATGAGTCCAACTCTAAGTCCATTCAGACTGCAGATGACATGCTGAGGATAGCAAATGGTCTTAAGAGGTAGTAGTGCACTTTTCGTTGTTGTTTCTTTACTTTTCTTGGTGTGCGGTGTTGCCGTTGGTAGCGTGATCGTCGATATAAGGTCGCACTCCGATGTTGGCAGCGTTTACTACACGCTGGGAGACATAGCAGAAATTAGTGGGGGTACGAGGTCACAGAGGGTTGCCCTTGCCTCTCTGAGGTTGGGGGTTTCTCCACCGGTAGGAGGGGTTAAGAGAGTTAGCTTCGAAGAGATAAGAAGGGCAGTATTAAGGTCTGCGGTGGATGTGAGAGAGGTTGTGTTTAAGGTGCCTTCTGTTATACTGATCAGGAATGCTGGCACGAGGGTCTCTGCAGGGAGGATCTATTATGCGGTATTGAGGTATCTTTCAAAGGTGATACCTCTGCGGAGGAGTGAGTATAAGGTAAAGTTGCTTCCTGTTCCGCCAGTTGTGGTGAGTTCCAAGAGGGTAACGGTTGAGGTAATAAACGGCAGGACGGATAACTGGTTTGTGGGTGGAAAGAGGTTTTTCACTGTGGGTTTCTTCCACAGAGGCAGGCTGTTGAGGGCTATGAATGTTGGGGTGGAAGTATTTTTTTTGCAAAGGATCGTCATCGCAAATAGACTTATAAAGTGGAGGCAGATAATAAGATCTTCTGATGTGAAGGTTTACAAGAGCTGGGTGACACGGTGGCACAAAGGGGTATCGTCTGCTTCCCTTGTGGTAGGTAAGATGGCAACGAGGACGATCCTTCCGGGTACGGTAATAACTGAGCAGATGATAGATGTTCCACCGGTCATACACAGAGGAGACATTGTTAGGATAGTTTCCATTGTGGGAAAGATAGTTGTGGTTGCTAAGGGAAAGGCGAGGCAGAGTGGCAAGGTAGGGGAAAAGATAATAGTTAGAAACCTCACCTCTCACAGGGATGTGCAGGGAGTCGTGGTAGATGGAACTACCGTAAGGGTATACTGAGTGTGGGAGGTGCTTGACGATGAAGAGGGTCACAATTGTAGTTGTGATGCTGTTTTTTGTTATCTCTTTCGTTTCTGTGGTTTGTGCAGCTTCTCTCTGGAAAGATGGCAGTAACCTTTATGCGGACAGGAAAGCTCACAGGCTTGGGGACATCGTTACGGTGATAATAGACGAAAACACGCTGTTCTCACAGAAGGTTACTACCGGAAGTGAAAAGAAGGTAAAGATAGGCGGAGGTCCTGGTAAGGGGCCACTTTTTAAACTCATACCGGAATTTGGCGTTTCGGGTGACAACAAGTACAACGGTGATGGGACGAACGAAAGAAAAGGGGAGCTTAAGGCGAAAATTGCAGCCAAGATAATCAAGATTCTTCCCAACGGTAACTATGTGATAGAGGGAAGGCACACAATTATTGCCAACAAGGAAAAGGTCCAGATAATCCTTACCGGTATGGTGAGGCCTGATGACATATCTTCCGACAATACCGTGTATTCCACCCAGTTGAGCGATGCAGAGATACACTATGTAGGCAAAGGTCCTCTCGGAAGGATGCAGAAACCCGGAATACTGACGCAGATATTCAATTTACTGTTTTAGGGGTGGGAGTCATGAAGAGGATAGTTGCTGTATCCGTTTTCTTTTTGCTGCTGGTGTCTTCCGGTGTCTTTGCTGCGGTGAGGATAAAGGACATAACCGACATCGCTGGTATTAGAGAGAACCAGATTATGGGTATAGGGCTCGTCGTGGGGCTGAAAGGTACAGGTGACAAGACCCCTATATCGTCGCAGATGATGTCCAACCTTGTGAAGCACTTTGGCCTTACAGTGGCAAAGGATCAGATAAAGGCTAAGAATATAGCAGCTGTTATGGTTACTGCAAATCTCCCGCCATTTGTCAGGCCCGGGCAGAGGATAGATGTAAATGTCTCTTCTCTTGGTGATGCAAAATCTCTTGAGGGTGGTATCTTACTCCAGACACCTTTGAAGGCTGCAAATGGTAGGGTGTATGCTGTTGCGCAAGGTCCTTTGGCGGTGGGTGGCTATCAGGCAGGAACGGGTGGTGCTACGACCCAGCAGAATGTTCCAACTGTTGGTTCTATACCGGGGGGAGCAATAATAGAGAGAGATGTGCCAACGACATTTCTGAGGGGGAGGGAGTTCACTCTCCTTTTGAGAAATCCAGACTTCAACACGGCAGCACGGATAGTGAGGGTCATAAACCACAAGTACGGATACATAGCCCGTTCACCAGATCCGGGTACGGTGATTGTCAGACTTCCTTACAGATACCTGAGAAATCCCGTTACATTTATAGCTATGGTTGGCCACTTGGAACTCACACCTGACACTGTGGCTAAGGTGGTCATAAATGAAAGAACTGGCACCATTGTGGTGGGTAAAGATGTTACTATAGATGCAGTTTCCATATCTCATGGTAACATAACGATAAAGGTGGATACATATACAGCGGTATCTCAACCATTGCCGTTTTCAAAGGGTAAGACGAAGGTAGTTCACTATCCGAAGGTCTCTGTCCAGCAAGGTGCAAACAAGGTGGTAAGGTTCCCTGCGGGTAGTAATGTTGGTGATGTCGTGAAAGCCCTTGCCTCTGTTGGTGCTTCACCAAGGGACATTATCTCAATACTGCAGGCGATAAAGCAAGCAGGGGCATTACATGCGGAATTGGTGATACGATGAAGATAATGCGTTTTCCCTTGGATGTGAAACCTCTTACTAAGGAGGATAAGTTAAAAAGGTTAAAAAAGGCGGCAAAAGACTTTGAAAGTATATTCTTCTACGAACTTGCAAAGGAGATGAGAAAGACCGTTCCAAAGGACTCTCTACTTGGAGAGGGGCTTGCAGAGGATATATTTAAGAGCATGCTTGATGTTGAATACGGTAAGATTATGGCATACAATGGAAAGTGGGGACTTGCAGAACTGATATACAATCAGTACAAGGATAAGGTATAAAAAAAACTGGTGGAGCTGGCGGGATTTGAACCCGCGACCTTTTCCGTGCGAAGGAAACGCGCTCCCCCTGCGCCACAGCCCCAACCACCGTTATTTTACCACAACTTTGGTGGGCTTTCAAGGAGTGTTGGTAGCATATTTGGGTAAATGCCGAGAAGCCCTTCTGTCTCTTTTGTTAACCTGTTGGAGTTTCGTCGTCCATTGCCCTTATCATTACCGGTTTTTTCGTTACCACCTCAAGCCCTTCTATTAGCTTCAAAGACTGCTTTATGTTCTTCTCCTTTGATATGTGAGTCATTATCACTATTGGAACTGTCTGACCTTCGTGTCTCTCTATTTGCAGGACATATTTCAAACTTATGTCGTGATTACCAAATATACCTGAGATAGCAGCCAGTACACCTGGCTTGTCCACCACTTCCAGCCTTATGTAGTACTTGGAGCGCAGTTCACTTATGTCCATGAGGTTTGGTTCCGTTACCTTTGGAAGGAAGACGAAGCCCTTTTTCGTCTTTTTCTTCTGGTATATAGAGCGTGCGGTGTCCACAATGTCTGAAACTACTGCAGAGGCAGTTGGCTTACTGCCTGCACCTTTTCCTATGTATATAGTGGGGCCAGTGTAGTCTCCAATTACCTCCACTGCGTTGTATACGCCATCTATCTTTGCAAGTATGGAGTCTTTAGGTAGCATAACGGGGTGCACTCTAAGGCTGAGTTTGTCTCCTACTTTCTCTGCTATTCCAAGGAGCTTGATCTTGTGTCCCATGTCGAATGCGTACTGTAGGTCTCCGTAAGTGAGTGCTGTTATGCCTTCGTAGTACACATCTTTGAACTTCGTATCTGTGCCAAAGGAGAGAAATGATAGGATAGCAATCTTGTGGGCTGAATCTATTCCGTCAACATCCAGCGATGCATCTTTCTCCGCATAGCCTAACCTTTGGGCTTCCTTGAGTACCGTTTCAAACTCTTTTTTCTCGTTGAACATCTTCGTGAGTATGTAGTTGCATGTGCCGTTTACGATCCCACGAACCATACTTATCTCGTTTCCAATCAGTGCGTCTCTGATAACCCTTATTATTGGGATACCGCCAGCTACACTACCTTCAAACCCCACTGGTACGCCTCTTTCGGAGGCTATCTTGAGTATCTCAAAGCCGTGCTGTGATATAAGTAGCTTGTTTGCGGTTACTACTGCTTTTCCTCTCGTTATTGCGTCTAATATGTAACTTTTCGCAGGCTCAAGTCCTCCTATGAGCTCTACCACGATATCTATTTCGGGGTCTTCTATGATCTCACGAGGGTCTTTGCCCACGGAGATGCCTTCAACTGGGCTTTCCAGCTTGAAGCTCCTGCTTACCATCTTGGTTACTCTCAAGGGCAGGCCTACCTTTGCCTTTAGTAGTTCTTTGTGTTCTGTGAGCATACTCACCACACCGGAACCAACGGTTCCGACTCCGATTATTCCTATGTTTATGGTGTTTTCCATGTAGTATCCTCCTTTAACTCTTTGTGTATTTGTCTGCGACCTTGGTGGCGCCAAACGCCTCCGGCTTTATGAATGCCTTAAAGCCACTGCCAGTTATCATCCCAACGATGGAGTGCACCATGTCCCTTGTTTTGCCGTTTCCTCCGACATCAAGATGTATCTCTATCTCTGGTGGTGCTGCTCCCTCTATTTCGCTAAAGCCCAGCAGTATCTTCCCGGCAACATTCAGACTGAGGTAGGCTTCGTAGAATATCCTCTGGTGTATTTCTCGCTTTTCGTCGTTTCTTACCTTCTTGTAAAAGTATATGCCCCCTTTCCCCTTTCGGTGTAACACGATGGCGGTAACGAACACTACATTGTCTTCTGTTTCTTGGGAATCTGTTCCCACGATAAGTCTATACTCTCCCTCTTTTGATTTCATGTACTCTACGATCTTTCTTACCACTTCAGAGATAGATAACCTGCCCCATGTAGGGCTTGTGAAGTAAGGGAATTTATCATCTCCCTTCGCTCTATAAGTTTAGCAGAAGTACCTGCAGAAGCCCTATGATAAAACCCAGGATACCCCCTGCGATCTCCACGAACCTCAACTCTTTTTTGCTGACTTTCAACACGATTTCTTCCAGCTTTTTGAAGTCAAACTCATTCACCCTGTTTTCTACCATTCCTTTAAAACTTACCTGTTCTTTGAGCTCTCTTACCATTCCATTTGCTATGTCCGGAAGGATCTCCCTTATCTCCCTTTTTGCTTGTGTCATTATGTAGTCTCTTATCATCTTTTTCAGGGAGGAGGGTAGTATTACGGGTAGTTTATCATCTACTCGCTCTTTTATGAGGTAGAACACCTTCCGTAGTATTCTTCTGTCAACTTTGTTCTCCTCAATTACCCTCTTTATACTGTCAATGGAAACGAGTTCACTCTCTACTACTTCTCCTACTGCTGCTGCGATCTCCTTCTGCCTCTTCGGAAGGAGACCCTGAATTTTGAATCCAAGGATGTTCACGGGTTTGTAAGGTCTGAATAGGAGCCTTATAGCGATGACATTGGTTATCCAACCGATGAAGGCTCCTATTACTGGTATGAGCCATACCTTATGACTCAATATCAGCTCTATTTAGTTCCACCTCCACCCCCGCATACTCAACAAGCCCGCTTACCAGTAGATTGGGTTTCCTTACTCTCACCTTTACGCTTGAGATAGTTGGAAATTTTCTTAGTATTTCCTTTGCAATCCTGACGGCAAGTCCTTCGGTAAGAGTGTACTTCGTTTTGAATAGTATGTCTTTTACCGTATTGTAAATGTCAACCTCGTCAACGCTTAGGTGGGGGTCGTCGGTCTTAGATGGCTCTGAGACATCGAGGAACGCCTCCATGTCCACCAGAAACTTTTGCCCGAGCTCCCTTTCTACCTCATGCCTGCCATGGTATGCGTAAAAGAGCATACCCTGAATAAATAGTTTCCCTTTTACCATCTCGTTAAACCTCCTGCTCAGAGTTTTTCTTCCACCTCTTTTAAGATGGACTTACTTACTTCTGCAGCCTCACTTAGTATCTTCTCAGCTTCTTCTTTGTATGTCTTCACAAACTCTTCGTCTTTGATGGACGAGAGGTTTATAAACACATTGTATATTGCAGACCTTATTGCAGCTTCTGCAAAGAGTGCACCAACTCCTACATCGCTTATGGCATTGGGGTTACCGTTTTCCGCCATGAACCTGCCTTCTTTAAGCGTGGAGAGTATCTCCTTTGCTACTGTTAATGGTACCTGTGCTGCTTTCTTCAGTGTTTCCTGCATCTTTTGTCTTCTAATTGTCTTTTCTTCCTCTGTGTTTTTGGGGAGCTTCAGTGCTGCCATAAACTCGTTGAACACCTCCGTGTCTGTGTCCATGAGTTCGAGCAGTTTTCCTCTTTTTTCGCTAAATTCCTCTACTCTGCTTTGCATCTGGTCCCTCACCGATTCAAATCCCTTCTTTCCGATGGTGAGGTTTGCTACCATTTCGAACAGAGATATACCCATTGCTCCACCAAGAGCTGCTGCCGTTCCTCCTCCCGGTGCAGGAGAATTTGATGCCAGTTCCTTGATAAACTCTTCAATCGTCATCTTCTTGAATTCCACGCTATCCCCTCCTCACAAGATTTTAGACATCGATCTGACCTTGCTTATACGACGATGTTGTTCTGTGCGTTACAAAATTCGCACCTGTCTCCTTTTAAGTGATATTCCTTGATGAAGTAGCCGTCCCTTACGATTATGGGTTTTTTGCACCCCTTGCAGTATGTACTTTCTCCTTCTTCCCAGAGTATGTTGCCCACGTACACGTAATTGAGTTTTTTGCTTGCTATTTCGTAAAATCTTCTCAGTGTGTCAAAGGGCGTTGGTGGATTACTAAACTTGTACATTGGAAAGTACCTCGAAAGATGTAG
>Ga0256914_1000825_pt1 | contig 29893 bp, 24 predicted proteins | sample HulkmetaG_FD_191571 | JGI IMG/M metagenome (GOLD analysis project Ga0256914, IMG submission 191571) | Hydrothermal chimney microbial communities from Main Endeavour vent field at the Juan de Fuca Ridge, Pacific Ocean - Hulk | ecosystem: Environmental > Aquatic > Marine > Hydrothermal vents ... | reverse complement strand
TTTAGCTGGGCTTACTGGGAATTTTGTTCGGGCTTTGGCGCGTACGATCCGAACACCAACCAGTGGCGCCCGGAACTGCTGCATGCGCTGATCCCCGAAAATTGAGCGGGTAGCCCCGCCGGTGACCCAATGCCGGTAAACCGTGGCCGGGTACTTCGGCGGGAGGAAAGAAGGCGGCTTTTTCCGAATTATCCCAAAGCGGTGAAATAAATGCGGCAGGAATGTCTGCGGATACACCTGACTATTAGGAATATTGCCAAACCAACCATCATCTTTGCGGGTTCCGTTTTAAAAAACACTGTCGAACATAGCGGTAAAAACATCACTTCTTTCTACTGCCTATTTACACCAACCGAAAATATGCGTACATTTTAAAAACAGGAAAAAAGAGCGATTAGGATGTAACGATGAATAAAAAATTATTTTTGGTTGACGGTTCGGCCTTGTATTACCGCAGTTATTTTGCCTTTAGTCGAAATCCGCTTATCAATTCCAAAGGAGAAAATACCTCGGCGACTTTTGGTTTTTTAAATGTTTTGCTTAAATTGATCGAATTGGAGCATCCCGATTATCTGGCAGTTATTTTCGATACAAAAGCCCCTACGTTCCGTCATGAAATTTACAAAGAATACAAGGCCACCCGCGAAAAAATGCCCGACGAAATGGCCGCTCAGTATCCTCGTTTAATCGAAACTTTGAAAGCAGCCGAATTTAATATTCTTGAAAAAGAAGGCTATGAAGCGGATGACATCATCGGTACGTTGGCCAAAAAATTCGGCAGAAACGGTGTGGATGTGTTTATTTTTTCGGGCGATAAAGATATGGCCCAGTTGGTAAACGGTCATGTATTTTTGTACAATTTACCCAAGGCACAGGCGGAACCGGAAATTTTGGACAGGCAAAAGATCAAAGAAAAATTCAAAGTGGACCCGGAACAAATCGTGGATTGGTTGGCCTTGATGGGAGATAAATCCGACAACATCCCGGGAATTCCGAAAGTGGGTGAAATGACAGCCGCCAAATTATTGAATCAATTCGGTTCTTTGGATGCTATTTACGAACAAATTGACAAGGTGGAAAAGAATTGGCTAAAGGAAAAGCTGCTGGAATATCGTGAGCAAACAAAGCTGGCCAAACGGCTGGCAACCATTGCCACCGATGTGCCGATTGATGTGCGCTTAGACGATTTGAAATTCAGAATGTGGGATATCGAAAAAGTGGGCCCCATATTAAAAGAACTTGAGTTTCGCGCTTTGTACAATCGTATGGCTGCCATGAGTCGCGGTGAATTGAATCCTCTTGCTTTCAAAAAACACGATCGCAGCAAAGTCGATTATGTTTTAATCGATACGCCGGAAAAACTAGGCGAATTGATTAAACGCATGCAACAAAACAAACAATTTGTTTTCGATTTAGAGACCAGTTCGTTGAATTTTTTGGATGCGGAAATTGCCGGCATTTCTGTTTGTTGGAAAGATAAAGAAGCGGCCTATATTTCGGTGAAACATCAGAGTAACGGATTGAGCAAAGAACTGGTGTTGGAAAAATTACGCTCTGTATTTGAAAACCCCGATTTTCGTAAAATCGGTCAGAACATGAAATACGATGCCTTGATTATGGAGCAAAACGGTTTGCCGGTAAAAGGCATGCATTTTGATACCATGATCGCTTCTTATTTATTGAATCCCGCTAATCAGCACGGGCTGGACAAACTTTCGGAAGAATATTTGAATTACGAAATGATCCATATCGAAGAAATAATCGGCAAAAAAGGAAAAAAGCAAAAAGTAATGACCGAGCTACCGGCGATTTTTGTTTACGAATATGCCTGCGAAGATGCGGATATTACCTACCGTCTGTACAAAATACTGGATGATGAACTTAAAAAGCATGGCATGGCCAAACTGTTTTACGAGCTGGAAATGCCGGTAATGTATGTGTTAATGCGTATGGAACAACACGGAGTAAAGGTCGATAAAAAATTGCTCGGACAATTGTCCAAGCAATTGGGTGAAAAAATCGCCGAACTCGAAAAACGCATATACGAAAGAGCAGGGGAGACTTTTAATTTGAATTCCCCTCAGCAATTGGGAGTAATCCTGTTTGACAAATTACAAATTCACAAAGAACTTGGGGTTCGCAAACCTTCGCGTACCAAAACCGGTCAGTATTCCACTTCCGAAAAAACATTGGAACGCTATCTGGCCCATCCGGTTGTGGCTTCGATCATGGAATATCGCAAATTAATTAAATTAAAAAACACGTACATTGACGCATTACCCAAATTGATTCATCCTAAAACAGGACGTATTCACACTTCTTACAATCAAACGGTTACCGCTACAGGACGCCTTTCATCCAGCAATCCCAATTTGCAAAACATTCCCATTCGAACGGAATTGGGCAGAGAAATACGCCGCGCGTTTATTCCCTCTCAAGACGATTATTTGATTTTGAGCGCAGACTATTCGCAAATCGAACTGCGCATCATGGCCCATCTTTCTGGCGACGAAACAATGATTGAAAATTTTAAAAAGAACAAGGATATTCATGCCGCAACCGCAGCTTTAATATTTAACATTCCTGTAGAAAAAGTAACGGCCGATCACCGCCGCAAAGCCAAAGAAATTAATTTCGGTATTATTTACGGCATGACTCCTTACGGTTTGGCCTCGCGGTTGGGTATTTCCAAAGACGAAGCGCAAGAGTTTATTGCGGATTATTTTGCTACTTATCCGAAAGTCGGCGAATTCATGCAAAAAATGATCGACTTTGCCCGCAAGCATCGGTATGTGGAAACAATGATGCATCGTCGACGCTACTTGCCCGAAATTTTGAACAGCAACCAAAACATACGGGAATTTGCCGAACGCACGGCCATTAATACGCCCATTCAGGGATCGGCAGCCGATTTAATCAAAAAGGCGATGATCGATGTGCAACATTTTATTGAAAGCGAAGCCATTCCGGCCGGTATGTTGTTACAGGTACACGACGAACTTGTGTTCGAAGTAGAAAAATCGATAGCCGAAGATTTTGCTTTGAAGGTTAAAGATCTCATGGAACATGCCGCAGAACTGCGTGTGCCACTGGTTGTCGATTGGGGGTTGGGACGTAATTGGCTCGAAGCACATTAACTCCAACCTGTCTGTTCGATCTCGTCTTTGCAAAATGACTTACGCAACGGTAACCAGACCGAACGGCGGTGATGGCTGAAAATTACAAACAAGGTTAGGGAATTTCCATGCGTTATTTGGGATTTGTTCTTATTGTTATTTTATGGGTTTCTTCCTGTCAAAAAAAACAGGAAGTACAGTTGCCCGGTCAATACAAAAACTACACCTTATTACCCAATGGCTGGCGTTTATCGCCCGTAGGAAAGCATGTGGCTTTGGGTGAATTGCCCTTGAATATGGTGGTTACCCGCGACGATAAATTTGCCATTACCGTTAATTCGGGTACCGGCCCTCATTCGCTTTCTTTGGTCAATTTGGACAGCATGAAAGAGGTACAACGTGTCTCCATTCCAAAAACGTGGCGTGGATTAGCCCTTAGCAAAGATGAAAAAACCGTTTTTGCCTCTGGTGCCAACGATGATTGTCTGCGCGTTTTTTCGTTTGACGGCGACTCTTTACACTATCAGGATAGCATTGCTTTAAAGCCCAAAGGCAGCAAAATTTGGATTTCCGTAACGGGATTGGCCTATTGGCCTAAAACCGGTGAAGTATTTGTCGTTTCCAAAAAAAGCAATCGTTTGTATCGTGTAGATCCCGCAGCAAAAAAAGTAACGGGTAGTTTACCCATGGACGGTGAATGTTTTGATGTTTTAATTCATCCCGTAAAACCGGTTGCCTATGTTTCCGTTTGGGGTAAACAGCAAATCGTTGCGGTCGATCTAAATGCCTTTAAAATAATAAAGCGGATTAAGGTTGCGCCGCATCCTTGTGATATGGCTATTACAAAAAACGGTGCCTATTTGTTCGTGGCCAATGCCAATGTGAACTCGGTTTCCGTTATCGACACAAAGTCGGGTAAAGTTGTTGAAGTTTTGAATGCGGCTTTAAAAGCCAATATGCCGTACGGCAGCACACCAAACAGCGTGGCACTAAGTGATGACGAAACAAAGCTTTTTATCGCCAATGCCGATAATAATTACGTGGCAGTGTTCGATATTTCGAAAATTACGCGGGCACACAGCTTGGGTTTTATTCCCGTAGGTTGGTATCCCACGGTTGTGCGCACTCTGCATCATAAAAATGCCATTCTGGTTGTTAACGGTAAGGGGTTGGCTTCCATGGCCAATCCTTTGGGACCCAAACCGGGCGTAGCGGATGCCAAAAAAATAAACAAAGGAAAAGACGAATACATCGGACGACTGTTTAAGGGCGCCCTATCCTATATTGCCATTCCGAACTCTAAAACGCTTGCCCGCTGGACAAAAGAGGTTTACCAAAATACACCGTTTACCCGAAAGAAAAGAAAAATCGACACAAAACAGTCGGTTGTACCAAGCCGCCATAACGGAAAACGCAGCAAGCAAATCAAATACATTTTTTACGTCATTCGAGAAAACCGTACTTACGATCAGGTTTTTGGCGATATGCCCGAGGGCAACGGCGACTCGACATTATGTCTGTTTCCCGATTCGCTTACGCCCAATGCACACCGTCTGGCACGCGAATTTGTTTTGTTCGACAATTTTTACACCGATGCCGAAGTGAGCGCCGACGGCCATAATTGGTCCACGGCCGCATATGCCACAGATTATACCGAAAAAACCTGGCCTACCTATTACGGTGGTAAGGGTGGAACTTATGATTACGAGGGCGGGCCGCATATTGCCAGTCCGACCGGCGGTTATATATGGGATAATGTTTTGCAACACGGGTTAACCTTCCGTTCCTACGGCGAATTTGCCTGGCACGATAAGAAACATCCGGGCAAATACAAATCCAATTTAAAACGCTTAGAGCCATACACCCCTACCGATTATCCGTGCTTTGATCTTTCCATTCCCGATACTTTCCGTATTGCGCGTTTCAAACACGATTTTGACAGTTTGCTGGCCATAAATGCCGTCCCGAATTTAAGTATCATTCGCTTGCCAAACGACCATACGGCCGGTACCATGAAAGGAATGCCCACCGTAACCGCAATGATCGGGGAAAACGATTATGCTCTGGGACAATTGGTAGATTTTCTTAGCCATTCTTCGGTTTGGCCTCACAGTGTGATTTTTGTTTTGGAAGACGATGCCCAAGACGGTTCGGATCATGTAGATGCCCATCGATCGGTATTACTGGCTATCGGGCCTTATATCAAACGCCATTTTGTGGATCATACCATGTACAGCACCAGTGGCGTGATCAAAACCATGGAATTGATATTAGGCTTAAAACCAATGACTCAATACGATCTTTCGGCTACACCCTTATTAGCCATATTTAAGGATCAAGCCGACTTAACCCCTTACAACGGAATTCGACCGAATGTAGATTTTCATGCCGTGAATACGGGCGATCTTTACGGAGCAAAGCGTTGCGAGCAATTTAATTTGAAAGTGGAAGACGCCATACCGGATCTTGAATTCAGTGAAATCATCTGGAAAGCGGTCAAAGGAGCCAATTCTCCCATGCCTGCGCCCGTACACAGCGCGTTTGTGCGCGTTGTGCATACCGATGCCGAAGAAGACGATTAAACGCAAAAGTATCTTTGTACAATTAGGAAGATAGAACGGGAGCCTAACTCGAAATTTTTTATTTTGAACCTGTATCATACGCTTGCTATTCAAAATGCCAATCAAGAAAAAGATTTGGCGAGGGGCAAAGTATGTATACCGTCCGCATGCGAAGAGCAGGCATTAAAAATTGAAGGATTAAATGCTTAGGTACTTAGCCTGGCGTAAGACAAATAAACGCCACATCGGTAGGGTATCCGAATGACTAAGGCGTAGTCCGAACGACTATTATCCCCAATAATTTTTTCTTATTTTAGGATAAAAAAATAAGGAATCGCTTAAAATTTTACTTTCATTAATAGGAATTTATGTGTATTTTACACCAAAGTTAGTTAGGTTACTTAACCAAGTAGTTAGTTGTGTGATCAAACTATTAATCGGACACAATACATTTTGGAGAAAGGAGCTTTTATGCAAAAAGAAGAAATCAAAAATCGGGTAAAAAAAGTAATTGCACAAGTCTTGGGCATGGAGCAAAGCGAAATCGGCGATGAAGCGAATTTTATCTTCGATTTGGGCGCCGATTCACGTCAAAGTTTGGAACTGGTAGCTGCCTTTGAAGAAGAGTTTGATATTGAAATGGACGAAGACAAAGCATTGGAAGTACAAACGGTTGCTGACGCTGTGGACTTTATTGCGCAATATGTTAAATAAAACGGAGTTTTTAAATGAACGGCTTGTCTGAAAGTAAAAAAGAGCATTTTAAAAAAATTTTCTATCCGCAATCGGTAGCCGTAGTCGGGGCGAACCGCGTACCCGGTACGGTTCCTTACGATATGTTAATCAATATATTACGTAGCGATTTTACCGGTGTCGTTTATCCTGTTAATCCCAGAGAAAAGGCCATTGCCGGTGTTAAAACCTACAAATATGTACTGGATATTCCCGATCCGGTCGATTTGGCCGTTATTGTTTATCCCAGTTCCGTTTGCAATCTGGCATTGGAACAGTGCGGACAAAAGGGCATTAAATCGGTCATTATTATTTCCGCCGGATTCAGGGAAATCGGTGGCGTTGGGATTGAACGTGAAAAACAATTGCTCGAAATCGCCAGAAAATATGATATTAATTTTATCGGTCCCAACTGTCTCGGTGTGATCAATACCGACCCTGTGGTTCATTTGAACGCCTCTTTTGCCCGCAAAATGCCGGAAGTGGGAAACATCGGATTCCTGTCCCAAAGCGGTGCGTTATGTACGGCAGTTTTGGATTACGCTCAGGCCAAACACATCGGATTTTCAAAATTCATTAGTTTCGGTAATAAGGCCGATATCAATGAGATTGATCTGCTTTATTACTTGGGTGAAGATCCCAAAACAAAGGTGATCCTCATTTATCTGGAAGAAATCAGTGACGGGCGTGGCTTGATGAAGGCCGCTCGTGAGATTATTGCCGAAACGGGCAAACCCATTTTGGCTATCAAATCGGGCCGTACCGAAGCAGGAGCCAGTGCCGCTGCTTCTCACACGGGTTCGTTAGCCGGTAGCGATGAAATTACCGATGCCGCCATGCGCCAGGCTGGTATCATCCGTTGCAATAATATCAATGAAATGTTCGATTTGGCCACGGCGTTTGCTTACCAACCAATTCCGGACAATAATCGTGTAGCCATAATTACAAATGCCGGCGGTCCCGGTGTTTTGACCACCGACGCCACGATTAACGAGGGGTTGCAGTTGGCAAAATTTTCCGATGAAACCACCGCTATGTTCAAAAAAACATTGCCCAAAACGGCAAATATTAAAAATCCGGTGGACGTTATCGGAGACGCCCGAGCCGACCGGTACAATATTGCGCTGTCGCAAGCTTTAAAAGATGCGAATGTGGACGGGGTGTTTGTGATTCTGACACCGCAATCGATGACCGATATCGAAGCGATTGCTCGGGAAATCGTTACGGTTGCAGGACGCTACGAAAAACCGATTTTTGCTTCGTTTATGGGTGAAAAAGACGTTTTTGCCGGAATTGATATTTTACAGCGTAATAATATTCCGCATTATTCGCTTCCGGAAACCATGGCCAAAGCGTTTGCCACGACTTTCCGTTTTAAACAACGGTTAAAACAAAAGCCACCTGTATTCAAGCCGTTTGATGATGTGGACACTGAAAAGGCCCACGCCATCTTGAACAAAGCGCTTGAGCAAAAGAAAACCTATCTGGCCGAGTTTGAAGCTTCGGAAGTTTTGGCTGCCTATGGCTTGCCGGTGGTTGCCAGTAAAATCGTCACCTCTGCCGATGAAGCTCGGAAAACGGCCGATAAAATCGGTTTCCCGTTGGTTATGAAGGTTATGTCCGCCGATGTAGTACACAAATCCGATGCTGGCGGTGTGAAGCTCGACGTAAATAGTGGCCAAGAAGCGGCCAAAGCTTATGAGACAATCATTGAGAATGTTAAAAAGTATCAGCCCGATGCCCGGATCGATGGTATCCTAATGCGTCGCATGATTCCGGAGGGGGAAGAGGTGATACTTGGGTTAAAACGCGATGTTTCGTTTGGCGGAGTGGTTATGTTCGGAATCGGTGGTATTTTTGTTGAAGTGGTCAAAGATATTGCGTTTAAGGTGGCGCCGCTTAGCAAAGATGAAGCCATGGATATGATTCGGGAAATTAAAGGTGCACCTTTGCTTTTTGGCATGCGCAACCGGCCGGAACGGGATGTGCTTACCCTAAGCGAAAGCATTCGGCGCCTATCGCAATTGGCCGAAGATTGTCCTCAAATCAAAGAACTGGATATTAATCCCATGATTGTACTCGAAAAGGGTAAAGGAGCGTATATCGCCGATGCCCGTATTATTCTTTGATACATATCGATTTAAATATATGAAAGGAGCATTAACATGCGTATCATTATCCATGAAAATTATCAAGCGCTTAGTAAATGGGCGGCGTATTACATTGCCGGAAAAATTAACCGAGCCAAGCCCACACCCGATAAACCGTATGTTTTGGGATTGCCGACTGGTTCCTCGCCCATCGGAACCTATCAGGAACTAATTCAATTGTACAAACAGGGAAAAGTATCGTTTGAAAACGTGGTAACCTTTAATATGGACGAATACGTCGGGCTACCGGAAGATCACCCCGAAAGTTATCACTATTTTATGTGGCACAACTTTTTCAGTCATATCGATATTAAAAAAGAAAATGTCCACATTCTAAACGGCAATGCCGAAGATTTGGAAAAAGAATGTCAGGAATACGAAAAACAAATCAAACAAGCTGGCGGAATCGATTTGTTCTTGGGCGGCATGGGGCCGGACGGACACATCGCTTTTAACGAGCCCGGTTCTTCTTTGACTTCGCGTACTCGTATTAAAACCCTAACCTACGATACGCGTGTAGCCAATTCGCGATTCTTTAATAACGATGTGAACCAAGTGCCTAAAACCGCCCTTACCGTCGGTGTCGGTACGGTGATGGATGCCCGTGAAGTGGTTATTTTGGTCTCCGGTTATTCAAAAGCCCATGCTTTGCAAAAAGTGGTTGAAGAAGGCGTTAACCATATGTGGACAGTTTCCATGCTACAATTGCATCGTAAAGCCATGATAGTGTGCGATGACGAGTCGACGATGGAATTAAAGGTAGCCACTGTAAAATATTTTAAGGATATCGAAGCGGAAGCATTAAAAGAATTGCCTTCGCTTGACTAAAACGGAATTTGTAAAAGGAGCGTCCTTTACGGGCGTTCCTTTTATTTAAATTACGGATACACTAAAACTGTTTAAATACAGATATTCTGAAACGTATGCACCTGATTAAAAAATGCGGGAGCGCGTTTCGTTGTTTTTACGTGGTACGGAATATTGCGCTGATTTTAAGTTTTAGGGATTTTCGGAGGAAGCACATCCATGAAATATCGTAATCTGACGGAAGAAGAGATTAACAAATTAAAACACAGAGGCTGCTTTAGCGACGACTGGAGTAAGGTTACCATTCATCCGGAAACGGACCTGTCGCGCATTAGCGAAGTATGTTTTCGCGGAAATGTGGTTATCGGCAAACTGGATGGTATGGTAGAGGTCGAAAAAGGAAGAATGCGTCCCAGTTCCATTAGCCACAGTTCACTGGAAAATTGCGTTATAGGCGATCATTGCTACATAGCCGATGTGGGGTTGTTACGCAATTATCGTATCGGTTCCCATGTGATTCTTGAAAATATTCGCGCGTTGGAAACAAGCGGAGAATCGACTTTTGGCAATGGTACGGAAATTGAGGTTTTGAACGAAGGCGGTGGCCGCGAGTTACCGATTTTTGACAAGTTATCCGCGCAATTTGCCTATCTTTACGTCCTTTATCGCCACGATTCCGAATTGATTAAGCAATTAAAAACAATGGTCGATCGCTATGTGGATTCGGCTAGGAGTACTTTTGGCGAAATAGGCGCGTTTAGTAAAATATTATGTAGCGATCAATTGATTAACATACGCCTGGGCGAATATGCGCATTTGCAGGCAGTAACTTCGTTAGAAAACGGAACCATTGTAAGCCATCAAAAGGCTCCTGTTTTTATCGGCACGGCTGTTATTGCGCGTAATTTTATTATTCAATCCGGCAGTCAGGTAAAGGACGGAGCTTTGCTGACCGATTGCTTTGTCGGACAAGGCGTGCGTATTGGCCGGCAGTTTTCGGCGGAAAATTCGGCCTTTTTTGCCAATAGCGAAGGTTTCCATAGCGAAGCCGTCAGCTTGTTTGCCGGGCCTTATTCTGTGACTCATCATAAATCCACCTTACTGATTGCGGCGATGATTTCCTTTTATAATGCGGGCAGCGGCACCAATCAAAGCAATCACATGTACAAATTGGGCCCGTTGCATCAGGGCATTTTGGAGCGCGGGGCGAAAACAGGTTCTTTTTCATACATGCTTTGGCCTTCACGCGTGGGGCCGTTTACGGCGGTTATCGGCAAACATTACACCAATTTCGATGCTTCGGATATGCCTTTCTCCTATATTGAAGAAGTGGAAGGCAAAAGTTTGTTAACGCCCGGAATGAACTTGTTTACAGTCGGAACCCGTCGCGACAGCGCCAAATGGCCCAAGCGCGACCGACGAACCGATTCCCAGAAACTGGATTTGATCCATTTTGATCTTTTCAGTCCGTTTGTCATCAATCGGGTTTTACGCGGTCGCAAGGTTTTAAAGGAACTTTACGAAAATGCCAATCGCCAACAGGAGTTTGTAAAATACAAAGGGTTGGCCATAAAGCGTTTACTTTTGCGGCAGGCCATTAAAAATTACACGATGGCTATCAAAATATTTTTGGGCGAGCAAATATTACGGCGCTTGCAAAACGTGCAGGATAAAAACGATATCGGAGCGCTGCGCAGCGCTTTAAACCCAGTTAAGAAACCGGTATTGGAAAATTGGTACGACTTGTTGGGACTTTTTGTTGCTCAAAGCGCGCTCGACGGTTTGCTAAACAAAATAAAACAGGGTGCTTTTGCCTCTTACGATCGGTTTTACTCCGAATTAAAAGCCATTTACGATGATTACGACGAATACGCCTGGGCCTGGACGGCTGCCTTGCTGAAAGAAGAAAAGGGCATTGACGTGGCGGAAATAAGCGGCGAACAATTGCAGGAAATTATTCGGGATTGGAAAGAGAACAAACAACGCTTTAACAAAATGATTATGGCCGATGCGCAAAAAGAATACGATGCCAACAGTCGCATCGGATACGGAATTGATGGGGACGAACAGGTACGATCCGCCGATTTCGAAGCGGTGCGCGGTAATTACGAAACCAACGGTTTTGTGCGGGAATTGCAGGAAGAGAATAGCAAAATCGAAGAAATTGCCGCCAGGTGGGCATAGAAGAGTGCGGTATGGACAAAATACCGGAGCGATCCCGACAGGGAGGTTAGGATCGCCCGGTATTTAAATAAATGGCTGCCTTTTATTCCCCGATAATTTTTACCAAAACGCGTTTGCGGCGACGTCCGTCAAATTCGCCATAAAAAATTTGTTCCCATGGTCCGAAATCCAGACGTCCGTCCGTAACGGCCACAACCACCTCGCGGCCCATTATCTGGCGTTTTAAATGAGCATCACCGTTATCTTCACCGGTACGGTTGTGGCGGTAATGTGAAATCGGTTCGTGCGGCGCCAGTTTTTCCAGCCAGTCATCATAGTCACGTAATAAACCCGACTCGTCATCATTAATGTATACGCTGGCTGTAATGTGCATGGCATTTACCAGACACAATCCTTCTTTAATACCCGATTCCCGCAAGCATTCTTCCACTTGTGGCGTGATATTGATATACGCTCTTCGCTGCGGAATATTGAACCACAATTCTTTACGATACGATTTCATTTTACCTCCTAAACATTTTCCGTGGTTTTGCGCAATTCAAAAGCATGACGATGAAATTCATCCAATGACATCACTTTCAAAAAAACCAATCCGCGCGTGGAGCGAATACGCGAATCTGTGTTTTGGTAAAAGTAATCGCGTCCCAAAAATAATTTCATCGTCTGGTATTGTTCTACCTGAATTTTTTGAGCCAGGCCGGAGAATGGTCCGTCGTATTCGTAACTCGGAAACGAGGCGTCGCGTTGCGAGCCGAAGGCATTCAAAAAGGCATGATCCAAAATAGCGCGCGTGTTGTGCGTAACGGGTACGTACAAATTGGCTTCGCTGGGATGAAAACGGTACCACACGTTGCGGTAGCCCCAAACCTGAATATCTTTGCGACCGGTTTCTTCGCTGTACAGGCGCAGGGCCGTCGATACCGCCTGGAGCACTTTGTAGTGGGTATCCGGGCCGCTGCCTTCGGGATCAAAGGCTACGGTTACTACCGTGGGTTTAACACGACGAATGGTTTCCAGAATCGGTTTAACATCGCGATCCATCGTCGGCTCTTCGGTGAATATTTCACCTTTGTAGAATCCCAATCGGGAATGAATGACCGATTCGCAGGTAAAACCGAAGTATCCCCACAAAATATCGGCTTCCCATTCGCGCACCATGCCTTTTAATTGCTGAATGTAAGAAAGGTCCTTTTTGCCCGGATACTGCGTACGAAAGTAATTGGCCAGTTCGTTAATCCGATTTTGCAGATTTTCAATGGAATCTTCTTCGAAAATTTCGACCAAATTGCGCAGCAATCTTCGGGCATTTCCTTCGTCCATGGCCTGTTGATCGTTGGCTGCCAAACCATCCAAATATTGAAACACATCCCGGTTGCGAAAGGTTATATTGGTAGGATCAAAATAATTTTCGGCAAAAAGCGTTTGAAATTCTGGGTGGTAAATAAATGTTTCCGTAGTCTCCAGCAAATTAAGCATGTACTTATTGGTTACGGCATTAAAACCGCTGGTCAGATAATTAAAATAATGTGTATTGCTGGGCTCGCGCATAAGACGTACCACGTAAGGCAAATAGCCCAACATAATATCGTCGTGGTGCGGAGCAGTGTGTAAAATGGTTTGATTTTTGGGGATTTGTAAGGCTTTTTCGATATTTTTCAAATAGGTTTGTTCCACTTCTTTGACTAACGCGTTCACTTTCTCGCCATAACGTTCTAAAAGAAGTTTACTGGAGCGAATAGATTTGAAGTCCTGGCGTGAAAGTTGGCTAAGGTTTTTATTTTTTTCTACGGCCAGGTCGCTGATAATCTGAAAAATATCCGTTTTGGGCAATTCCTTGCTTTCTTTTAATTTCAGGTAGCGCCGTTCGTTTAGTAATTTGGCCGCACCTTGGGTAACAAAAAAACGGGCATTGGGTAAATCGTGTAAGGCCGAAGCTGGTACTAAATTGGATTTTCCGGATTGAATGGCATCGCGTACTACTTTGGCTTTTGCTTCGCCTGCGGCGATGATTATGGCAGTGGCATTCGGGTTAAAGGTAATGGTTTGCAAACCGATGGTAATCACCAAACGATTGCGCGAGATTTCAATTCCGCCCAAATCCGAGGCAGCCGCAGCTTGTGTTTCGTAGTTGGTTTGGGTTAAACGAGTGGTGGAATAGTGACTGGAACCGCGTACATTAAAACCGATGTGTCCGTCCGGACCAATGCCACCTAAAAAGAAGCCGATTCCGCCCAATTGGCGTATTTTCGATTCGTAATCTGTGCAAAATTGATCTACGGCAGCCAGCACTTCCTTTTGCCGTTTTTGCAAAGCATCTTTGGGATAAGTAAAACGCAAGCTTAAATCGACAATATGATCCGGCCAAACATCTTCCAAGGTTTCGTTTGGTTTTAAGCCGATTTGATTGGGGTTAATGAGCAGGGCTTTTTGCGGATCGAGTCCGAACCCGCGAATGTAGAATTTATTTACGTAATAAAAAAAACTGTTGTGCTGGGTTGAATTGATGGGGTAGAACTCATCGATTTGTACAAAATGGAAACTACGCATATCCGGTTTTTTTGCCGGATCCACACCGCATTCTTCCAGCAATTTTCGGACTTTGGGAATATTCCAATTCGTTAGCAGGTAGGTTACCCATTTGATGAAATGTTCCGGAGTTTTACCGGTAGGCAGCGAAATAACGCCCCCTTCATTATGTTGTGCCCATTCCAAAAAGCGCATAGCGGTTAGTTTACCCAATTCCGGAAAATTATTGACAATAATCGTACCGATTTTTTCGATCGGCGGATATGTTAACTGTTGTCTGTTTTTTTCCATCATTAATTGTTCTACTCGGGATGAGTTGTTATGTATTTTCTTTTTCATGGACTGACTCCTTAACTAATGAATTCCTTTAAAAAAGTTGCAGCGAATATAATAAAATAGTCTAAGTCGAACAATTATTTAAAATTAATCGAGGGTAAAATAAAAAAATCCGCAAAAAAACGGGAAAAAAAGACGAATGGACTTGATTTTATTTGCTATAGTTCTGAAATTAGAGACCAGTTAATTAATAAGTCTCAATTTTGGTTTTAATTGCTAAAGGAGGAATTTTCCAATGACGAAACAAGAACTCGTTACAAAAATTGCGGAAGAAGCAAATTTGTCTAAAAGAGCAGCCGAAGATGCATTGGCCGCTTTTATTAAAGCTGTTAAAGAAAGTTTGGCTAAAGGCGAAAGCGTTTCTTTGGTTGGCTTTGGTACATTTTCCGTTTCGGAACGTGCTGCTCGCAAAGGCCGGAATCCGCAAACCGGTGCCGAAATTGAAATCCCTGCCCGCAAGGTACCTGTGTTCCGTGCCGGTAAAGGTTTGAAAGAAGCTGTCTGATTAAAATTGGTTTCTTACTAAAAAAGGCGAGAACAAAGGTTCTCGCTTTTTTCTCATTTTGATTGTTTGGTTTCTTAACAAATTATATGCTGCATTCTTTAATCGTTAAACTAAACATAGTCATATCATGAATTCTTTGTTACTTACTGTAAAAATCATATTTGGGAAAATACGATGAAAAAGTTTATATGGATCCGTTTAATTAGTATTCTTTTTTTATCTGTTTTTTTAGTACAGTGTAGTTTTAATCGTTTGCTAACTCAGCGTCAAAGTCGCTACGAAACAATAAGCAAACAAATCCGTTTTTTAATTTCCGATCCCAGCCTGGCCAATGCACATATCGGCATTTACATCGAATCTCTTAAAGACGGTCAAGTCGTATTTGAAAATAATCCATTTAAATTAATGATACCGGCTTCCAACTTAAAGCTTTTTACCACGGCCGCGGCTCTGGTGAATTTGGGCCCGCAATTCCGTTATTCCACTCCGATTTTTGCCAATGGTTCTCAAACCGATTCGGTCTTAAAAGGAGACTTAATTGTAAAGGGCTCGGGCGACCCTTCCATTTCCGGACGTTTTTACCACGGAGACAAACTATTCGTTTTTAAAAGCTGGGCCGATTCGCTCAAGCACCGGGGAATTACCGTGATTCAGGGAAATTTGGTAGGGGACAACCGTTTCTTTAAAAAGCCCAGTATGGGCGAAGGCTGGAACTGGGATGACGAATCGTATTGGTATGCCGCACATACCTCGGCTCTGGCGTTTAATGATAATTGTATCGATTTTAAAATTTGGCCGCAAAAACCAGGACAAAAAGTTCGCTTTACCCTTTTTCCGGCCGATGATTCCGTAAAAATAATTAACAACGCTATTACGGTTGATTCGCTTGGCGATTCGACTCTGAGCATAACGCGTATGAACGGCCGTAGTGTTTACCTGATTAAAGGTACGTTGCCCGTGACCGCAGATACGGTACGCGAGTCTGCTACTGTGCAAAGACCAGCAGATTATTTTTTGCGCACCTTGTTCAAAGTTTTAAGACAAAACGGTATTAACATTAAAGGCGGTATTAAGATAATTAGTGAGAACGATTCTTTAAACTACCGATCGCAAACGCCGCTGTTCGTGCACAAATCACCGCCGTTATCCGATCTGATTCATGTGGTGAATAAAGTGAGCCATAATTTTTATGCCGATCAGCTTCTTAAAACTATGGGGGCCAAATTCAACCATGAGGGCAGTTTTAAGGCCGGATGCAAGTTCGTAAAAAATTGGCTGGAAAGCATCGGGGTGGCTCCGCAGTATTTTTTTAATGTAGACGGTTCCGGGTTGTCACGCAAAAATTTTGTGGCACCTGTTGCAACAGCCATTTTACTTAAAACGCTTTACCGACATCCCTATTTTAAATACTATTACGATTCGCTTCCCGTCGCCGGGGTGGACGGTACCATTCATAACCGCATGAAAGGCACTCTGGCCGCTGGCAATGTACACGCCAAAACGGGATACGTGCAAAGGATGCGGGCTTTATCGGGATATGTGAACATCGGTAAAAAAGACCCGATGATTTTTGTGATGATGTTTAATAATTACTCGGTGCCCACATCGGTAATCAATAAAATACAAGATCATATTTGTACGTTATTGGCCCAATAACAAATAAAAAAGGCGGTACACATACCGCCTTTTTTAATTTACGCAACTACGATTTTAAGCGATAATGCACATTATTCGAACGGATGGCCCTCTTTTTCGAAATCGGGTAAATAATATTCCGGTGCTTCCATTTCCTGTACAAATCCGTTTTCCATGTGCCATTTTTGCAAAACATCCGTTACGCGCACGTATTCCGCGTAACGGATTTTGCGGTTAAGCAGGGGAAAACGTTCGGCTTTGTGAACGGGGTAGTACTGCGACATTAAGCTGATGGCAATTTGCGGAGATAATTCTTGGGCAATCCAGGCTAGAATATGTTCGCTTTCGGCCAGATGGTTGGGTAAAATGAGATGGCGAATAATAAGGCCTTTTTGTGCCAAGCCGTTTTCGTCCGTTTTTAGCAGGCCAACCTGTCGGAACATTTCTTTAATTGCCTGTCGAGCCACGGGAACATAGTTTTTTACGCGGGAATATTGCCAAGCAGCCGCATCGTCAAAATATTTGAAGTCCGGCAGATAAATATCCACAATTCCTTCGAGTAATCGTAAAACCGGTAAAGCATCGTAAGCATTCGTATTGTAGACAATGGGAAGGTTCAGGCCATCTAAAGCTGCAAGATAAATCGATTCGACCATTTGCGGGACAAAATGCGAAGGGGAAACAAAGTTAATATTGTGTACTTGCAGTTCGTTTTGCAAATAAAGCAGGTGTTTTGCCAGCTCCCGAACGGTTATTGCAAATTTGCGAAAATACCTTGGACGTTGGCTAATCTGATAATTTTGGCAAAATACACAACGTAAATTACAGCCGCCAAAGAAAATCGTTCCCGATCCGTTAGTGCCGGAGAGCACCGGTTCTTCCCCGTGGTGATCGCATATGGAAACCACGTAAGGTTTTTCTGCGGCCAAGCAGAATCCCATTTTACCATTTAAACGATTTACATGGCAGTCCCGCGGGCAAACCGTGCAATCCGCTAATAAGGCGTTAAGAGCTTGTACGCGTTTTTTTAGTTCGCCGTCGGCCAATAAGTTTAAATATCCGGGTCTGAATTTTTTCATGGTCGGCAATTTAAGCGCATTCCTGGGCAAAATCAATGGTGCGGCTCATAAAAAAGGCATCCTGTACGGATGCCCTGAAAAGTAGAGACGATTGGTTTTGCAAGGATAAATTTGCTTTATCCCTTTAATGATGGTACTTGCGAGGGACTCAAATCCAGACTTTCCAAATACCCCTTAAGATGGTGGAATGCCTCTTCCGCCGAATTGACGAAGGTAAAAAATTTAAGATCATCCCAAGCAATGGTACCCCAACGGGCCATAGCCTGCACGTCGATGATTTCTTTCCAATAATCTTGACCGAATATGATAATTGGTAAGGGACGATGAATTTTTTTGGTTTGCAACAACGTTAATACTTCGGTCATTTCGTCTAACGTGCCGAAACCGCCAGGAAAAATAATCAGCGCTTTGGCCATGTAAACCAGCCAAAATTTTCGCATGAAAAAGTAATGAAATTCGAACATTAGTTCTTCGCTGATGTAGTGATTCGGTTCCTGTTCGTGTGGCAGGGAAATATTCAGCCCGATGGATTGTCCACCGGCCAAAGCGGCACCTTTGTTGGCCGCTTCCATAATGCCAGGTCCGCCTCCGGTGCAAACATAAAGCTTTTGTCGGTTCGAATCCTTTTCTTTGGCCCATTCGGTAATCAGACGAGCCAACTCGGTTGCGTCTTCGTAATATTTAGAAAGCCGCAATCGCAAACGGGCTGCGGATAAAAGACGTTCATTTTCGGTACTGGGATCGGCCTCGTATTGAGCGGCAATCTCTTTTAATTCGCTTTTTGCTTGTTCGTGCGGTCGAATGCGTGCTGAGCCGAAGAAAACAATAGTACTGTGAATTTTGTATTTTTGAAAACGCACGTTGGGCTCCATGAATTCGGCCAAAATGCGGATGGGACGTGCCTCGATACTGGTTAAAAATTCCATATTTCTGTAAGCTTTTTCCGGTCGTTTGCGTTTCTTTTCCATTAAACCATAACTCCTTTTGCTTTGTTTACAATAAAGATCGGATCTGTTCAATCCTTTGTTTCATTTCAGATGAAGTTTCTTTTAATTCAATTAAAAAACGATTTGCCTCAATTGTTCCCAACACGGCTTCCATTTCTTGCGGACTTTCGTAAGTCATTAAACGAAAAGGACTGGTGTAATCTTTTTCACGCGATCGAAAGGCCCAGGTTTCAATACTATTTATTGTGTTTTTGGTGTTTGTTAGTATCCGATTAATAAATGCATTATCAATTGATTCAGCCGTTTTTCGGTGTAATTTTAGCAAACTATGTAATGCGTGCTTGGTTTTTAATTGAGGATAAGCTTGCCAGTTACGATCATAAAACGCATGAACTTCTTTCCATGTGGTAATTTTTCCCTTTTTAATGGCCGAAAATAATTGTTGCACCTGATCTCTGGGGATAATTTGCCCGCCCAAATTTTCCCAGCCATGAACGTATTCCCCGATGGTGACGGGAATGTGTTTGATTCTTTGCGCAACCGATTGCCGTGAAAGCGGAGAATGAGCAAGAATTTCGATAAGGGCCCGCCCTCCATAATATTCTACCATTTGAAAGAACAAAGCCAACCCCTGAGCCGGTTTTAAGACACGGGCTTTTCCGTGATTGAGTACATCGTCTAACACGACCGTTACGGATCGGTCGATTTCTTTGTGTTGTTCAATTATTTGGGTAAGGGTTAAATTTTTATTTAGCGTTTTATTGATTGCGGATTGCAAAATTTCCATTCCCTCGAACATCGATTCCACCGTATCGGGAGCCAAATAGTCGGTCTCGATATGCTGTTCCTTGATGACGCGTTTATCCCTTTTGACAAACTTCCAACTGTTGCGTGCCAGGGCGTACATATTGTGCTTAAACCAATACCCGGGATACAAGTTGATTTCATCCGTACGGTTACCTGGGCTAACCAAAGTAAAGGGAAGCCGTAAATTGATTTCCGCATAATACATACCCTTGGCAATAAGGGCGAACGGTGCAAATACGCTATTGTGTTTAAAACTGCTGTTAAGCCCAGGCCAAAAACCGCGCTTGGCAATAATTTCGCCGTCAGGAGAACGCGAATTATGATTGGAGCCAATGGTAGCACCTGCGGCAATGTTAGACTGACCCTGTACCGTGGAAGCGATAAGAAACGAGTTGTTGTGGTGTTGCTCATGGAAAGGGAAAATTAAGTTATTCAAAACTTCACAGCAGGAAATGGTGGAATTATCGCCAAGATAAGAGTTCAGCAGACGGGCGGCGTACTTAAGTTGCACGTTGCGCCCGGTGACAAAACGAACGGATTTGACACCGTAGAATATGCGGTTGCCATAACCGATAATTCCGTTAACCAGTTCAACACCTTCGCCTATTTGGGTCGGTTCTTCGGCGCTGGATTGAATGGTCAGGTTTTTTAATTTGTTAGCCCCTTTAACATAACTGTGTGCCCCAAAATTCACGTTTTTGATCGTACGGGAATTTTTAATTACACAATAATCGCCGATTACACCGTAATAACCGCGTTTTTTGTCACATAATCGATCCGTCATCTCAACAAATCGCTGTTGAAGTTTTCTGTCAGAGCGGTTACGGGACCAAATATAAGCATCGGCCGGAAGCATACCGGCAAAAGGTAAGACAGCGCGGTTACCGTTTTCATTGGCCAATTCAATCCAGATGCGAACGTTCTCGTCTTCACCTTCCTTTAAAACCCCGTTTCCGAATTTGGCGTTATCCACGGTAATCATTTCGTCCACATTAAACAAAATGCATTGTTTTCCCAAAATGTAATGGGATAAATAATGAACGTTACGAATGGCGCAATTATCGCCGATATCGCACGAAATAATGGTACTATCCGAAATACCGATGGGCAGACGTAATTTGTGAAATTCCAAAAAACCATGTTTTAAATCGCCAATACGCACCATCCCCCAAAATTCACAATTGCGTACCAAGGTCGGCGAAAAATTTTCGGTAACCAATAATTTGTCCCAGCTTTCGGCGGAATTATTGTTTTTAACCAAAATTTCAATTTCTTTGGATGTCAGATGCCGGTAGCGTTCGGAATTGCTTTGCCGATTACGGATCAAATACGGATCGTCTCGATCGGCCGAATATTGATCCGGCACAAAGTCTTTACTGAATTTATGTACATCTTCGTTAAAAAAAGGACTCATGGCATGCCTCCGATCAAATAAATAGTAATAATTCGGCATTTATCGTTAAATAATAACATAAATTAATTTAAAAATCTAATAAATCTTAATAAAAAATCTTTTCTTTGAATCATTTTCATTGTATCTTTAATGAAGGTTATTTCAGTGAACAAACATTGTTAGGATTTTTGAATGATTCGTGAGGCAGGGTATGGCCTAAAGCTTGTTCGGGAATACAATGAACTGAATATTTTACGCTTCATCAAAAACGAAGGCCCAATTTCACGGGCCGACTTGGCCAAACGTTACAAACTGTCCAAAGCGGCGGTTTCGGAAATTATTACCAATTTATTAGAACACGGATACATCAGAGAAATCGGTACGGGAAGTTCCACACGTTTTGGCGGAAGAAAACCGATTTTGTTGGAATTTAATCCCAAATCCGGCTTTGCCATCGGATTGGAGATTAAGCGCGACCATGCACGGGTTGCGTTAAGCGATTTAAACGCCAAATTGTATCATATCCGAAATTTTTCCTTTGAACGGGGTACTCCGCTTAAAGAAGTGGTGCATGAAATATTCAAATTTATCGATGCTTATTTTGAAATACCCTGGGTAAAACGTTCCCGACCTATCGGAATTGGCGTCGCCATTCCCGGACTGATCAATTATCGATACGGTAAAATTCAAGAATCCGACACCCTGTTTAACTGGGTGGGATTTCCGTTAAAAAAGATGTTTGAAAATCGCTACGGAATCGAAACCATTATCGAGAACGACGTAAAAGCCATTAGTTTAGGAGAAACACGTTTCGGAATCGGGAAGAATTACGACAATCTGGTTTATCTCTGGATTGGTGACGGTCTTAGCGCCGGTATTATCATCAACGGCGAATTGTATCGCGGTGTTTCGGCAAGTGCCGGCGAAATCGGATATTACGATATCGGTTATATGATACAAAATCGTGAAGAATGCCGTTATTTGCACGACGGTCAAAAGAAGTTTGCCGATATTTTGTCCGATAAAATATTGATTGATGCGGCTCAGCGAGCCATAGAAAGCGGTGCCTATGCCCACGCATTTAACGGAAAAGCCGTAACCGTAGAAACTATTTTGGAAGAAGCCGAAAGCCAAAACCCGTTAGCTATCGAATTAATTCGCGAATACGGATTTTTGGTTGGAGTGGTGTGTATTAATTTGATCAATACATTGAATCCAGAATTAATTATTATTGGTGGACAACCGCTGGCTCGACATCCGCTTTTAATCAATTTTGTCAAAGAACAGGTTAAAAACGATATTCTGCGCACACCAAGTCGTGTGGTTAAAATACGCAAAGCCCGTTTAAAGGAAAATGCTGCCATTCTGGGTGCTGTGGCCTTGGTTTTGGAAGATCTGTTTTACATGAACCGATTGAATATCGAAAAATACCGCGAGGTTTTTCGCAGTTGATGGCTCGGGAATGGAATCGAAAATTAGAACGCCTGTTCTAATTAAAAGCTTCGATTTTTGCGAATTGCCTATAGCCGTTTGTTTTATGCGCGGCTTGGTTTTACAGTGCCCTTCCATGCCGTAGAAAACCGTAGAAATATTTGCTCTTTTGCCAAATAATCCTTTAATTTAAAGACTTTTGAAAAATAAAACTAAGCGGGAAAATGTTTTTCGAATTAATGCATAAAGACGCACACACAAAAGCCAGAGCCGGATGGCTACACACCGATCACGGCGATATTCCCACACCGATTTTTATGCCTGTTGGCACGCAGGGCACGGTTAAAACGCTTTCTCCCAGAGATTTGCAAGAAGTAAACGCCTCGATTATTTTAGGTAACACCTATCATTTGTACATGCGTCCGGGACACGATCTTATTCGCCGTTTGGGCGGGCTTCACCGTTTTATTAGTTGGCCCGGAGCTATTTTAACCGATAGCGGCGGATTTCAGGTTTTTAGTTTGAAAGAGTTGCGTAAAATAGATGAAGACGGGATTGTGTTTCAATCGCATTTGGACGGTTCGAGGCATAAGTTTACACCACGGCTGGTATTGGATATTCAACGGAATTTAGGCAGCGATATTATGATGGTGCTGGATGAATGTACCCCGTATCCGGCGGATAAGGAATATGCTCAAAAATCCAATGAACTGACCCTTAAATGGGCCGAAGAAGCGCGGGATTTGTATGCCGATTGGCAACCGCTTTACGGGCACAGGCAATTTTTATTCGGCATTGTGCAGGGAAGCGTGTACAAAAAAATCCGCGAGCAAAGTGCCCGTGCGTTGGTTGATCTCGATTTTCCGGGCTACGCCATTGGTGGATTGGCCGTAGGGGAGCCAAAGGAAACCATGTTCGAAATTACGGATTTTTGTACCGATTTTTTACCGGAGCAAAAGCCGCGTTACCTTATGGGAGTAGGGATGCCAGATGATATTTTAAATGCCATTGAACGCGGGGTGGACATGTTCGATTGTGTTATTCCCACGCGTAACGCCCGCAACGGAACGGTTTTTACATCGCAGGGAAAAATGGTGCTTAAGGCAGCGCGTTTTAAAGAAGATGCGAAACCGATTGATGCCAACTGTTCCTGTTACACCTGTCAAAACTTTTCCCGTGCTTATTTGCGGCATTTATACAATGCCAATGAAATTTTGGGCTTGAAACTGGCCACTTTGCACAATATCCATTTTTATTTAAATTTGGTGGGTCGTGCTCGACAGGCAATTTTGGAAAATCGGTTTAAGGAATGGAAGGAAAACGAAATAAAGCAAATAACCCAAGTTATTGAAAATTAGTTTAATTTAAAGGAGAAACTATGGCAGAACTTTTTTTATTAATGGCTCCGGCCAATCAGGGAGCGCAACAAGGCGGAGGAAATGCCTTGATGGCCTTTTTACCTTTCTTGTTAATCATCGTCATTATGTATTTTTTAATGATCCGACCACAGGCAAAACGGCAAAAAGAAAAACAAAAAATGCTGGAAGCCCTGAAAAAAGGTGATAATGTGGTTACCATGGGCGGGATTCACGGTAAGGTAGTCGGCTTTTCCGATGATGGCAAAACCGTGATTGTAAAAGTTGATGATAATGTCAAGCTGAATATCGATCGAAGCGCAATAAGCATGGTAAAGCAAACGGGAAATAAAAAGTAATGCGTTTGGTTTTTATGGGGACCCCGGACTTTGCCCGGGTGTCCCTTGAAAAATTATTGAAATCAGACCATGAAGTTGCGGCTGTTGTTACCGTGCCCGATAAACCAAAGGGTCGCGGCTTAAAGCTTTGGGCTTCTCCGGTAAAACAACTGGCCTTAGCCAGCGGTTTACCGATTTTACAACCCCAATCATTAAAAGATGCCGATTTTATCGCACAACTCAAAACAATTAATGCCGACTTGTTTGTGGTGGTTGCTTTTAGAATTTTACCGCCGGAGGTCTTTACCATCCCGCCCAAAGGTACTATCAACCTCCACGCTTCACTATTGCCTAAATATCGGGGGGCCGCGCCAATTAATTGGGCTATTATTAACGGGGAAACCGAAACGGGTGTCACTACCATTGTGATAAACGAACGCGTAGATCAAGGTAATATTTTACTCCAGCGTCGCGTGTCCATACATCCGGATATGACCGCGGGAGAGCTTCATGATGTGCTGGCCGAAGTGGGCGCCGAATTGTTAATTGAGACCGTCAATCAACTCTCTACGGGAAACATTGAACCTAAAGTCCAAGAGCCGAGCCTGATTAGCAAAGCGCCCAAAATTAGCAAAGAAATATGTCATCTAAATTTTAATCAGCCTGCTTCTCGGGTACATAATTGGATTCGCGGTCTTAGCCCTTACCCCGGAGCGTTTGCTTTTTGGCAAGATAAGCTAATTAAGCTTTTTCGATCCCAACCTTTGGAAATAAATTATACAACTGCCGAGCCCGGAACAATTGTCAAAGTAATGAAAAACGCATTTTCCGTTTCTTGCGCATCGGGAATCATTGATATTTTTGAGGTTCAATTGCAGGGGAAAAAAAGAATGTCGGTGCGGGATTTTTTAAACGGGCAATTGTTGGAAGAAGGACAGCGCCTGCTATAGAGAAACGACACATCAAAGCCACAACGCTTTTTTAATATAATAATTCATTCCATTGGTGAAACCCTCCCTTTTTTAAAGCGTTTAAAAATAAAAAATAAAAAAGGGGAGGTATTATGGTTACGGTTCATGTTGCCAATTATGATAATTTCGATAAAGCCTTGCGGGCATTTAACCGAAAAGTACGCAAAGCACAAATTATCGAAACGGTGCATAAAAAGTCGCATTATGTCAGCCCGAGTCAAAAAAGGCATAAAGCCAAAATGAAATGGCGCAAGCATATGATGAACGGATAAAAAAGGGAGCTGCGGCTCCTTTTTTTGTTTTGTCACCATACAAAAAATAGATTTCATGGCAACGGCGTTTTCGTCTTTAATGATGTCTCGGAAGAATGGGCTGAAAAAGGATTCATTGGGCACAATACAAAATTGGTAAATCACATAGGGCTTGGATAGCATTATTAGCCACCAAAATAAGAGAATTACAAATAGAGTCCGTAAAGACGTAGGGGAATTTGTCCTTTTCGGAAAAATCGGTGAAGCATTGCCACGGTCCGTTTTTCTCAGCCAATGGCTAAGTTAAAAAACAAACAAATTTGAAGTCATCATGCGTAATTTATCATGGCAATAAATTACGGTGCAAAATTTGTAAAAAATACTGAAAATCTGGGATTCCGAATTCGACAACGTGATAAAAAAAGCCCCGTCATCTAAAACGGGGCCGGGATTTTAAGCTTTATTTACCAGGAACGCGAACGATTTCCGCCCTGATACCCTCCGCCACCACCGCCACCGCGGTAGTTGTTACGGCCACCACCGGTGTGTTCTCTGCGAGGACGAGCCTTGTTAACGACCAAACTACGTCCGTCGAGTTCATGCCCGTTCAATGCGTCAATAGCGCTCTGCGCTTCGTCATCGGAGGGCATGGTGACAAAACCAAAACCACGAAGTTCACCCGAGTAGTGATCTCTGAGCAACTTAACTTCCGAAATTTCGCCGTATTCTTCGAACAAATGTCGTACGGTGTCTTCGTCTGTGGTTCGCGGGAGGTTTCCTACATAGATATTCAATTTAAACTCCTAAAATAGAAATGAAACATAAATTAATTGAAATGATAGAAAATTTTCTATGAAATACATGGGATTATTTTTTGAGGGCTACCTGTAGTTTAATTCCTAAAAATGATTAACTTGGTCAAAGATAAGTAAATAAATTTGTAAAAACAAATAATATTTTAAATTTTTTGGATTTAGGTGCCAGCGATTTTACCGCATATTTTTGTTTTCTTTTCATTAAATAATAACCGCCCCTGTTTTGTCAAAAAGCAAAAGTTTGTTAAATTGGAATCGATCGAAAAAGGAAACATGCTAACGATCCCGATGAAAAATAAACACGGAGGGAATATGATATCCGATTGGGAATTGGCCCGTACAAATTTAGCCCGCCTGCAATCTCGTCACATAGAAGTTGCCGTTTTACCGATCGGAGCAACGGAACCCCATAATCGTCATTTACCTTATGGGCAGGATTTCTTACACACAACGGAAGTGGGACGTCGCTGCGTACGGGATGCCTGGCTGGCAACACAAAAAGTTATTTTGCTCCCGAGCATTCCTTACGGTGTGGATTGTAATTTGATGGATTTTCCGTTTGCCATGCATATTCGCCAAAGTACTTTGGAGGCTTTGGTCGACGATTTGGTGCGTTCGCTTCGACATTTCGGAATTAGGAAAATTGTGATTCTAAACGGACATGGCGGAAATGAATTTAAGGGATTAATTCGTCAATTGCAGTGTGACTACGATGTACACCTGTTTCTGATAAATTGGTGGCAGGTTGGTTCCGATCAATACGATCACATATTTGATAGGCCCGACGATCATGCGGGTGAGCTGGAAACTTCCGTTGCCATGTATTTGTATCCGCAGTTGGTCGAATCGGAAAAGGCCGGAAGCGGCGCAAGTAAAAAGTTTCGGTTTGAAGCGCTTAATCAAGGCTGGGTTAAAACGAGCCGGAACTTTGGCAAATTGAATGATCATTGCGCAGTTGGCTCTCCGATCATGGCTTCGGCGGAAAAAGGAGAGACCTACCTTAATTTGGTCTGCACCCGTATTACCCGCTTTTTAGTTGAGTTAGCTAACAGCCCTATTGATGAAACGTTTCCTTATGCTCCCGGTGATCCGAAATAAATTTAAGCACGGGTGAAATTTAAGCATCGGATTAACGGTGATTTTTAGGAAAGACGATCCGTGAATTTCGGGTTTGCGGCCGCTTTTACGGCCAGTTCGTCGCAACGTTCATTTTCTTTGTGCCCGGCATGACCTTTAACCCATTTAAAAGTGACCCGATGTGTTTTAAGCAAGTCAAGGAGGCGTTCCCACAAATCGATATTTTTGGCCACCTCCTTTTTGTTGCGCATCCAGTGATTGGAAGCCCAGCGTTGTACCCATCCTTTGTTAATGGCATCTACAATGTAACGCGAATCGGAATACACGGTTACCTCGCAAGGCTCCTTTAAGGCCTCTAAACCTTTGATGATGGCCAGTAACTCCATACGGTTATTGGTGGTGTTTTTGTATCCCGCAGAAAGTTCTTTGCTGTGTCCATTGTATTTTAAAATGACGCCGTATCCACCCGGACCAGGGTTTCCCGAACAAGCGCCGTCGGTATAAATTTCTACTTTTTTCACGATTTGTTTTTCCTGTTTCATTTCTTTTTGATAATGTCTTTGGGCCACAAACGTTTACGTTGGCTCCGGACAAACCCAGAATAGGTATTGCGCACGTCGGTTATGGAAATAAAGGCATCGGGATCATAATTTTTAACAATTTCCAGCGCCTGCCTTACTTTTTTCCTTGGGGCAACCACATATAAAAAATCCAGATGACCTTTTTGTCCGCTGGCGGCAATACTCGTTACGCCAAAGCCTTCTTCGCGTAAAAGCATACTTAATGTATGAAAATTATCCTGCGTAACGATTTGAATGGCCTGAACTCCCAAAGCTAATTTATTTTCAATCGTAATGCCAGAAAAATTACCCAGTGCAAATCCCAGACCATACGCCAGATAGGAAGCTACATTGGTTAAATTATGCAACACCTGCGTTATGGCCACCAGCCAAATAATAACTTCAAAAAAACCTAATGTACCGGCCAACAAACGGTTACCGCGCGAAATCATTATGATGCGAATGGTTCCCAAACTCACGTCGGTAACGCGCGCACAACAAATCAAGAGAGGAATGAGCAAATAATGCATATAAAATTCGTGGCTCATTTTTTTTCCCCTCTTTGTTAAACGGACTTAAAACCGTCTTATCGAAAGAAGTGACGATGAATTTGTCGTTACATTCGATACGGCAAACATTTAAAAGTTACATGTTTTTGTTCGTTTTGCGGTTTATAATGTAGAATAATCAACACCCGCTGTGGAATATTCCGCAAAAAATCAAAAGAACAGATATTCCAATGTATGCTTTTGTCAGTAACAAATATGGTAACCTATTAAAAATCATAATATTATCTGTGGATACATTGCCCGAAGATATTTGTTGGCACACATATTGATCATTTTAAAGTGAAATCAAAAAATAACGGATCATTCAAGGAAAGGAGCGGATATTGAATGTGTGCAATTAAACGTGACCCCTCTAACGAAAAGCAAATTAAAACAAAAACAAATTTTAAGGAGAACCAACTATGAAGAAGTTGCATTTTTTACTCGCCAGCTTAACGCTGATCGCATTTTTGTCGGCCGGATTATTACAACCCGTGCTTGCCCAACACAAAACACCCAAACAAGGTACGGAACGCATGTCTATGATGCAGGATCCTGCAAATCAACCATTGAAAACGCAGGCTAAAACCGGTGGAATGCAAGGTAAAATGATGATGGGTAAAGGTAAAATGATGGGCATGGGGCATATAGATTCGGGCATGATGCAGATGAAAAGCGATCCGGTAATGGGTACGTTGCATCAATTCGGATGCCCGGGATTTTTGCTCAAAAATGCCGTTCAACTCAAACTAACCGATCAACAAAAACAAACCCTGAATGCTTTGAAACTGGAGTTCAAAAAATTCGCTATTAAAATACAGGCCGATATCAAAGTAGCTAAATTGGATATTAAAGAAGCCATGAATGCTGATTCGCCGAATTTTAAAAAAATCAAAGCATCTGTAAAGACCATTAACACATTGCAGGAAGAATTACGCACCAACTTTTTGAATACACTATTAAAAGCACGCAAGGTGTTGAATGCCGATCAGCTTAAAACGCTTAAAACATTAGCCGCTAACTGCTGCCAGGGTATGCCGGGTAAAGGCATGATGCATCATCAAATGATGAAATAATATTTTGTTGTAATACATGGATGGGGGGGGCTCCCCCCGTCCTTTTTAAATGAGAACAAATAAAACAATTTTAAGGAGCGGGAAAAATGATGAACGGTATGTTTGGTTGCGGAGGGTGGTACAGTTCGCTTTTCGGGCTTATTTTTCTGGGACTTATCGTTTGGCTGGTTATTTATTTGATCAATCAATCGCGAAGACAAAATGACGATTCGTCAATAACGGGATCGCAAGAATCGGCAATCGAAATTTTAAAGCGGCGTTATGCGCGGGGCGAAATATCCAAAGAGGAATTCGAACGCATGAAGAAAGAGATTGTTTAAACCCGAAATCCGAAAGCCGGTATTTGAAGTAGAAAGCAAATTTCTGCCTTCGGATTTCAAGGAAACGTAAACCCAAGGATAAAACAAAATGATTGATAAAGAACATGATCATCACGATCACCATCACGAGGGGATGAAACAGGAGCATAATACGCATAAAACACACCACGAGCATGGCGATCATGCCCGTCACGTTACAGAAAAGAAACAGGCTCAGGTGCATCACCACCATGAACAACACCAACATCACGATCACGGCGGCCCAAACGGCCAAAGTCATCACGATCACCACGCCATGATGGTGCGGGATTTCAGAAAACGGTTCTGGATTTCGCTGGCGCTTACCGTTCCCATTTTATTGCTTTCGCCCATG